>OAWA01001337.1_pt1 | contig 11787 bp, 12 predicted proteins | sample 1516971 | NCBI WGS metagenome assembly OAWA01 (sample SAMEA2580097, study PRJEB22360) | human gut metagenome | biome: human gut; feature: human-associated habitat; material: faeces | place: Denmark | collected 2008/2010
GAAAAATCAGAAAAATCCGGCCAACCGTACATCAAACCCTGCCGCTTTGAGTGGGGCTGCTTTTTCTTCTGTGCGAGCCAAAACTGCAATATCAGAAATTGGAACCAATTCTTTCAAAAATCCGAGTGCATAAGTACCATATCCACCTGTCGCACCTGTTACTAAATATTTCATGTTAAATCCTCCATTTATTTATTATTTTTTATATTTTAAAGTAGCTTGCTTTTTTGACTACCTAAGTGTATAATATCATTGTACTACCACTATGTAAAGTAAGCACTTGAAAGTTAGATACACCCCTTTTAGATACTATTGTATAATATAAACGATTTGAGGTAATAAAAAAATGAAAAAAATTTCTGAACTTCCAGATTGTCCTGTTGAAACAGCACTTGTTTTGATGGGCGACCGCTGGAAAATGCTCATTGTCCGTGATTTATTAGAGCGAACCATGCGCTTTGGCGAACTTCAACGTTCAGTTGGACATATCTCACAAAAAGTTTTGACCCAACATTTACGTGCCCTCGAAGAAAGCGGGCTAGTTCATCGTGAAGTATATGCAGAAGTACCTCCTCGTGTTGAATATTCACTGACAGAACTTGGAAGAACCCTCAAACCAATCCATGATACGATGGCAGCTTGGGGGAATCTCTATAAAAAAGAAATCAGCAAAGCTTAGAGATAAAAATTACTGACAGGAAATTCTGTCAGTATTTTTTGTTTAATTATTTATAAATTTCTGCGCACTTTTTCTAATTTTTCAAAAATACGGTGAACAAACGGTCAGTAAAACAGCTGATTTTTGGATTTTTCTACTATTTATTTTAGGTCAAATTATCAACCTACATAAAAAACAAGTAGAAAATTTGCTACCTTTCTTATTTTTTTTGATTTTATTCTAAAAAAAACCAGTAGCTCAAAAGCAACTGGTTTTTTATTTATGATTAGTTTTCTTTCAATTCTGCAATACGAGCTTTCACAGTATCGAATTTTTCTTGATAATCGGCTAATTTATCTTTTTCTTTTTGAACAACTTCTGCTTTAGCATTCGCAACAAAACGTTCATTACCCAATTTTTTATTCACTAAATCTAACTCTTTTTGCCATTTGGCAAGTTCTTTTTCAAGTCGAGCAATTTCTTCTTCGATGTTGATCAGACCTTTGAGTGGTAAGAAGAGCTCAGCCCCTGTGATAACAGCAGTCATCGCTTGCTCATCAAGCACGACTTCTTCTGCAATAACAAGCTCTGACGGGTTAGCAAAACGTGTGATATAAGGAGCAACAGAGTTCAAAAATTCAGCTTGTTCAGACTTGATGAAGATTGGCACTTGCTTAGACAATGGAGTATTAACCTCAGCACGAATATTACGAACGGCTGTAATTAATTCTATTAACATCGCCACACCTTCGCTTGCTTTGTCATCATTAAATTCTGGGCGTACTTTTGGATATTCGGCAACAACAATTGAACCAGAAGTATTTGGTAATTTTTCAAAGATTTCTTCAGTGAAGAAAGGCATAATTGGGTGTAATAGACGTAAAACTTGATCTAAAACATGGAGCAATACTGCACGTGTAATGTCTTTTTCAGCTTCATCCTCACCAAACATAACTTCTTTTGTTAATTCCAAATACCAGTTTGCAAACTCATCCCAAATGAAATTGTAAAGAATATGACCAGCGACACCAAATTCAAATTTATCCATTTGTTCAGTCACGCGACGGGCAGTATCATTCAATCGTGTCAAAATCCAACGGTCAGTGACATTACCAGCAGTTTTATTTGCAACTTTTGTCAAAGCCGAAGAAACAGCATCAGCGCTGACATCTTCTGCATTCATCAAAATATAACGTGAAACATTCCAAATTTTATTGATGAAATTCCAAGCGGCATCCATTTTATCATAAGAAAAACGCACATCTTGTCCTGGTGCAGAACCATTTGATAGGAACCAACGGAGTGCATCAGCTCCATACTTTTCAATCACATCCATTGGATCAATTCCGTTACCAAGCGATTTAGACATTTTACGTCCTTCTTCGTCACGAATCAAACCATGAATCAAAACATTGTGAAATGGTGATTTACCAGTGAATTCTAAAGATTGGAAAATCATGCGTGAAACCCAGAAGAAGATAATATCATAACCTGTTACAAGGGTACTTGTTGGGAAATAACGTTTGAAGTCTGCTGAGTTTTCATCTGGCCAACCCATTGTTGAAAATGGCCACAAAGCTGAGCTAAACCAAGTATCGAGCACATCTTCATCTTGTGTCCAACCTTCTCCCTCAGGTGCTTCTTCACCAACATACATTTCACCCGCTTCATTATACCAAGCTGGAATTTGATGTCCCCACCAAAGTTGACGTGAAATAACCCAATCATGAACATTTTCCATCCATTGCATGAAAGTATCATTGAAACGTGGCGGATAAAATTCTACTGCATCTTCTGTTGTTTGATTAGCAATTGCATTCTTAGCTAATTCGTCCATTTTGACAAACCATTGTGTTGATAAACGTGGTTCAACAACCACTCCTGTTCGCTCTGAGTGCCCAACTTCATGGCGGACTGGTTTTATATCAACCAACTGCCCCAATTCCTTGAGGTCAGCAACAATTTGTTTGCGGGCTTCAAAACGGTCAAGTCCTTCATATTTTCCACCATTTTCATTGATGGTTCCGTCATTATTCATCATGTTAATCATTGGCAAATCATGACGCATCGCAACTTCAAAGTCATTAGGATCATGAGCAGGTGTAATTTTTACAACCCCAGTTCCTTTTTCCATATCAGCATGGTCGTCTGTCAAAATCGGAATGACCCGATTAATGATTGGGAGGATAACATTTTTGCCCACTAAATGTTTATAGCGTTCATCTTTTTCATTGACGATAACAGCTGTATCACCAAGGAAAGTTTCTGGACGTGTTGTGGCGATTTCAACAAACTCATCACTTCCTTCAATTTGGTAAGTGATGTGGTAAAAAGCCCCATCAATTTCTTTGTGAATGACTTCAATGTCTGACAAAGCAGTCATCGCTTTTGGATCCCAGTTGATGAGTTTTTCACCACGGTAAATCCAACCTTTATTGTAAAGTTGAACAAAAACTTTACGAACCGCTTGTGAAAGGCCTTCATCAAGAGTAAAACGTTCACGAGAATAATCCACTGAAATCCCCATTTTACCCCATTGTTCCTTGATTGTTGTGGCATATTCATCTTTCCACTCCCAAACTTTATCAAGGAATTTTTCACGTCCAAGGTCTTGTGGTAAAATACCATCTTCAGCAAGGCGGGCAGCAACTTTTGCTTGAGTGGCAATCCCCGCATGGTCCATTCCTGGCAACCAAAGCGTATCAAAACCTTGCATCCGTTTTTGACGGATGATGATGTCTTGCAAAGTTGTATCCCAAGCATGACCCAAGTGGAGTTTTCCTGTCACATTTGGTGGTGGAATAACGATGCTATAAGGCTCTGCATCAGGATTTCCAGAAGGTTTGAAAACATCAGCTTCAAGCCATTTTTCGTAGCGTCCTGCTTCAACCTCTGTCGGGTTGAATTTTGGGGTTAGTTCGTTTGTCATGTTTTTCTCCTTTGGGTACAAAAAAAGCACCCTGATTTATTCTCCAGGGTGCTTCCGCACGGTACCACCTGATTTTCGTCAATTGACGACACTCATTTTATGCCATAATTTTCTTGAAATGACGCAACCTTCATAAAGTTTGACTGAACACTTTCACCAACCGTGTTCTCTCTATAAGTCTTGCTTTATTACTCCTCGTTAACTTGTTTTTATTTTAGCAGAATTCTTGTTTTTTTACAAGATACTTCTAAATTTTTATTTTTCTTTAATGATTTCTAAAAAATGCTCCAAGCCTTCTTTGGCTTGAATTTGCTGATTACATTGTTCAGAATCTAAGCAAATATAGGTGCCATTTTTAGTATAGGTCCCGTCAGCGCCTCTTTTTGTTGTCGCTAGAAATTGAGTGACAATACTTGTTTTTTGGCAAATAGCACAAATATTTTTCATACTGCCAGAGATACTGCCATAGAAACCACGCCCGTCAGCGGTCAAAAGATATTTTCGGCCACTGGAAACTTCATTCCAAGCAAAGTAAGTGACATCACGTAAATCCCATTGACTTGTCGCTGGAATTTTTAACTTTTTAACTTTTTTGAAAGCTTTTTTCATTTGAGCTTCGCTCGGTAAATGAAAAGCTTCGACTAAAGTTTTAAGTTCTGTCAGTAATTTTTCAGCTTGTTCTCTTGATAATTTAGGATTATCAATGGCTGATAAGTATTCTTGGATAGCAACTTTTACTGACAGATTATTTTCACTGGCAAGGCTGTCAGCATTTTCAGCGATTTGCAAAATTTCTGTGGCGACTTGGGCGTAAACTGCCTCAACTGTCGATTTATCATTGACAGAGTGATAGACATTGACCAGGTCAAAGGTCAGGTATTTAATTCGATTATATTCATATGGTTTTAACATTTTCTTATTCCTTAAGATGTGAACCCGACTGCTTTGAAGTTATGAAAATTGAGAAAATGCGGTTCTGTGCAAGGCACAAGTTCCATTTTGTCCATTTTCATCCACTTCAAGGAGGGTGAACTCAATTTGTTCTTATCCGCAAAGAAATAAGACTTTGCGGTAATCTAAGCGAGAGCTCTTACTCGCACTTGATTACCAACCATCTTCTTAAAATTCATTTGAATCTCCTTTTATCTAATGGTTAGAAGTCACTTCTCTAAAAATAGAAGTCACTCATTAAAATGTTTTTGTTCCAAAATCTGGAACGTCATGGAAATCTTTACCATTTTTGTAGTTTTCAAATTTTCCTTGCAAAAATTGGTAAGCGTCTAAACGACTTTCATAGCGAATAGCTGCTTCTTTCGCTTCTTTTTTACCGTCTTCTGTGGCAATTTTTTCAGCGGCTTTCATGGCAAGTTCAGAAATTTGAACTTGTTGGTCCACCCATTCTTGAAAATCTTTTAAAAAATTTTGTTCGTAAGTCATTTTTTCTCCTATTAAAATTCAGAGCATTCGGCTCATCATTATCTTTTGGGTTTGATTAAATCATAGCTTTGCTCAACCATTTTGCAAACTTGCTCATCAGCAACATCTCCACCAAGTAAGACATCGTTCCAATGCGTTTTATTCATGTGAAATGCTGGATTAATATCCACAAAGAAATCTCGCAATTCGATTGCGATTTCTGGCGTCTGCTTGATTGCGATATTGACTCGGCCTTCTCGCTCAGAAATATAAGCAAATGATTTTTTATTCTTTAAATGTCGCATCACTACCGTCGGCTGACCCTTCTCCATTTTGGCAAAGGGAGTATCTGCAAAAGTCGGCCCAAGAGACAAGCAAAAATCAATAAGTTCTTTTTTATTCATCTATTTATTAAGCTCCAATTGATAAGCAAAACGGTCACCTTCAAATTGAACAAGTCCTCGTTTTACAAAGCCTTCACGTTCAAAGACATGTTGCATCAATTTATTGACCGGGTGGGTATCTAGGCGAAAATCAGAGTATCCTTTAGATAACATCAAGGTAAAAATATTTGAAAATAGATATCTTGTCAAAGATTGTCCACGAAATTCGTTAGACAAAGCAATTCGATGAATGGTCACATAATCAAAATTTTGATTTGACCAAGCGCCGTCAGTAATTTGAGTATAAGCTGGTTCTTCACCTGTAATAATTGCACAATAACCGGCTATTTTATCATCAACTAACAAGACATAGGCCTGTTCTTTCGCAAAATCCTCTTCAATATCAAAAACTGCTGGATAAGCATTTTGCCATTGGTCACTCCCAGAATCAGCCAAAAAAGTTCTTGCTTCTTCAATAATTTTCATAATTGAAAGCAAATCTTTCGGGCCTGCTTTTCTCATATAAATCATATAAAACCTCGAATTTTCCATTTTATCATAAAAATAATTAATGACAGAACCGTCAGATTTACTGACGGCTCTTTTTTTATTGACAGTATCATCAATTTTCCTATCAAATCTCTTATTTTTCAGTAAATCTGATTTCTTTAGATGTCACAAAACGCTAGTCTAAAGAAATTTCTGGATTTTCTTTAGTGACTAGGAGTACCTGTGCTGTTCCTCCTAAATATTTTTCACTCAATTCAGCTAATTTTTGAGTTGCAGCATCTAGAACTTCACCGCGTTCAGGGTCAACAGATTCAATAATCAAAAAAGCATTTTTGGTTTGTTCTGTCAGCATCGTTCTTTGACCATCACGCCAATTCCATGAGCGACAAACTGCCCCTTCATCATCAAGATAGCAGATTTCACCAGGCAAAGCATTATCAGCTTCATCATCACCCAAAGCCAAGAAATGTTCGCCACCAACAGCTTTTGTCAAACGTAGATTTCCTGCAAAAGTATCAATATCCTCACCGCCAGCAGGCAACCCATAGTTCAAGCTAATACTATTGTAAATATCAACCAAAGGATTAATCGAACCCACAGCTTTACCCTTATCTACTCGTTTAAGCAGATTTTCAATCGAACTTCTAGCCCCTTTTTTTGTTTTAAATTGTTGATAAGCCTTGCGCCAAACAGAGACTACAGGATTTTCACTAAAAACAGCTGCTTCTAAAAATTGCTCTGCAGTTTCATTCGCCTCATCAAGATTTTTTTTGATTTCAGCACTTGATTCCATACTATTATCAATATTTTTAGCTAAAACAATTCCGATTTTTGTCTCAGGAAAAAGTTCCCAAAATTCAGGTTCAACAATAAATTTTTTCATAATTTTTTCTTACTTTTCTAATTTTAACTATAAAATTTACTGACGAAAATCTTGTCAGTAAAATACGACTGAATAAGGAGTATTTTATCTGTGGATAAAAGAATGAACAACTAAAATATCCATTCTGTAAGTAAATTTTCACTTAAACTTTAGCTGCTAGCAACTAATAATTCTGTCAGCAAAATTTCTCAATATTTACCATATTTTTGCGGACGACGTCCACGTTTTTTACCTTTAGCAAAAGCTTCAGCTTTACGTTCTTCTTCCAAATGTTCAAATTTAACAATTTTCAAAGGTTCATCACGTTTTGTCAATTTAACAACTGCTTCAGTTCTTGCTGTATGTGGGAACATATCCACTGATTGGATGTATTCTACTTTATAATAATTGGCCAAAACGACTAAATCTTTTGCCAAAGTTGAAACGTTACAGCTGACATAAACCATTTTTTCCGGTGGGAATTTAGTAATTGTTTCAAGCAAGGCATCATCAAGCCCTGTACGTGGTGGGTCAACAATCATTGCAGTTGCTCTATGACCAGATTTGTTCCAATTTGGAATAACTCGCTCAGCTTTACCAATTTCATAGTGGCAATTTTTAAGCCCCAAACGTTTGGCATTTTCACGCGCATCAAAAATTGATTCTGGTGTAATATCCATTCCATGAACCGATTTTACTTTTTTAGCCACCGCAAAACCAATCGTACCTACACCACAATATGCATCAATGACACGGTCATCTTTTTTAGGATTCAAAGCCTTAACTGCTTCACCATAAAGTACATTGGCTTGCTCAGAGTTCAATTGGTAGAAAGCACGAGGACTTAATTCAAATTCATAATCCAAAACGCCTTCGGTAATTGTTTCTTTTTCATTGAATAAAATTTGTGTGCGTTCGCCATAGATTTCACTGGTTTTTCTTGGGTGGAAATTGACCGCAACCGTCACAATTTCTTCAAATTCTTCTGTCAGTGCTGACAACATTTTATCAAATTTAACAAAAGAATTTTTTTGACGTTTTGAAGGTTCTTCACGTAATTCAGGCCAAACTTGTCCGTCCAAAATAATTGGTGTTGAAGTCACAAAAATAATTTGTACTTCACCTGTTTTTTGTGAACGACGAACCATGACCGTACGAATTCCGCCGATTTTACGTTCATCATATACAGGTAAATCAAATTTTTCAATCAAACGGCAAATGTGATTGATAATTTCTTGGGTTTTGGGATCTTGAACCAAACAGTTATCTAGGTTAACCAAATGATGTGTTCCTTCTTGATAAAGTCCCGCAATCACTGTTCCGTCATTCAAGCGACGCACTTGGAACTGCAATTTGTTACGATAACCAAGCGTATTTTCCATTCCCAAAGTTGCACGCAATTCATAATTACGCCAACCTGCTGGTTTATATTTTTCTAAGGCCTGACGCATAACATCACGCTTAAATTCCAATTGCATTGGATAAGAAAGATGCATGATGTGAGATTGACTCATTTCATGATAAGCTCTATCCTGTGGTTTGACACGGTTTGGTGATTTTTCAATAATCTTAACCAATTTTGCACGACTAAAATTTCTAGCATTTTCAGTAATTTCAACTAAAACTTCTTCCCCTGGAAGTGCATAAGGAATAAAAACAAGTCGTCCTGAAATGACGCCAATTCCTTCCCCATTTATTCCCATTCGCTCGATTTCGAGTTGAAGTTTCTGTCCTATTTTTAAATTTATCATTTGTTAATTTTTTTCCCTCTAGTTCGTCAATTAAATGACCATTTTCAATCCATTATAAAAAATCACTAATAAAGGATTGTGTGATACACTATTATAACATTTCACAATTTCTTTTTGTAGTCTTTTTCTACTTGAATCCTAAAAGATTTGAACTTATTTTTTCATCTATGAATATTACTCTCCAAATAAAAAGCCTGACACTGTCAGACCTTTTATTTTTTCTTTAATTATTGTTTTCTACGTCTAAGTAAAAGAGCAAGTGGCGAAATAATCACTGCCATAATTCCTAGCAGAGTCAAAACAATTTGTGATTTTTGACTATCACCAGTACTTGGAAGAACATCTGTTGACTTACTATCTTTTACAGCCTTAGCCGTAGGTGTTTTTGATTGATTATTAGATGGTTGACTTGGTTTATCTGGTTGAACTGGAGGAACGATAATTCCTGCAGGCACCTTATGATAAACGACAATTCTTTCAATGTCCGCTGTATCTACCGTAATTCCTGTCATTTCATCAACCTTAAGTTGACTTGCGATGTAATCTTTAATGATTGGCGAAAGAACTGCAGCAAATCTTCCACCATTATCAGCTGTCCAGTCACTATAAGTTTTCTCACCCGTCACTTTGTCAGTAGTGATTGTCCGACTAAAGACAATTGTTGCCTTATAGTTGTCAGCAGCCTTATCCCCATTATCATAAACATAATGAATGACTTCATTAACTGATTTATTTTCCGTCTCAACTACTGTGCCATGTTTTAGTCTCACAATATAATGTTGAGGGTCATCAGCAAATTTAGTTCCATCTTTTGGATAATCATCAGAAATTAATTCGTAGCCCTTATCTGTATAAGATTTAATCGTGTCAGCCGTTGTATAACCTGAATCATCTCCAGTTCCACCAGACAAATCTTTTTTACTTAAAGTCTGTCCCGTTGTTTCATCAATATAAGTAACATCAATGGTACCTTGATTTCGAGTATAAGTTACTGTCACACAAATATCTTTTGTATCAACAGTAATTCCTGTCATTTCAGAAACTTTAAGTTGATCAGCTGTATAGCCATCAATTACCGGAGAAGTTACTGACGCAAAACTATCACCATTATCAGCAGTCCAATCACCGTATGTCTTATCATTCGTTACTCTGTCAGTAGTAATAACCTGGAATAGTCTTTTGACTTGTCACATATGGAGCATCAATATCTCCACTTGTTGTTTCTGAAGGAGCAATTGTCTTTCCTTGTTCATCCACATAATTAGCAATAACAGTACCTTGAGCTACCGTATAAGTAAAATTAACATTACGCAGTTGTTGCAAATTCATTTGGGCACCAGTTGAGGCCGCAATTGAGAAAGACATTGCCTGATTTGTTCCAATAAAAGAAGAGACATTCTGCGTCCATGTTTGCCCTCCATAGGTAATTGACATTACTTTCGTCGTACCATTATAGCTCATTGTAAAGTCCACAAAATTATTATTTGATGGTTGAGGAATACCTTTAGCACTAGCACTTATTGTTTTAGCCTGTCCATTCAAACCATCAACAAAGGCTCCAAAAGGCTTACCAGAGAAAGCAGATGGGTCGGGTGTAAAGCTTGTTTCTCCTACTCCATTATAGTAAGTATCCAGCTTAAAACCAAATGCTCCATTAATACCACCAATACCAGCAGCTCCACCATTTTGCTGTGATTTATTCCCTAAGTTGATTTGTCCAGTAAAAGTAAAGTTTTGCGACATATCAACTTTTGTTTTCAGAGTTACATTTCCCGCTTGATTTCCAAGGTCAGGTGTTAGAGTTTGAGTATAGGTAGTTAAATCATAATCAAATCCAGCAGCTGAACCATTTCTCTGGAAATAAGTTAGAAAATCTTTTGGATAGACTGTTATATCTCTGGAAGTAGCGGCATAAACCCGTTGTATTTTAAAAGAGTCGGGGAGGTTTGTTAAAACAACCCCGCCACCTGCCAGAAGCGTTAAAGTTCCCATAGTTAAAAGAGCACTCGATTTTTTATTCATTTCTTCATCTCCGTCATATTTGTAGATTATTTGTTATAATTTTACTACAAAAAGAGAGAAAAAGGGAATATTTTGTACTTTTTTTATTACGTTTTTTTGAAGTTACACTTCCCAAATTGAAAATAAGTAGATGAAACCGTTCTATAAACGGATGATGTTTGTAACCTTAAAGAAATAAGCATCTTTTACAAACGTGTACATAAGCTACATTTCCATTTCGTGTAGTAATTTTATTACGCGATTTATCCGTAACAATTTTTAATTGTTTTCGTATATAATATAGGTATGGGAAAAATCACAGCAATAAAAAAATTAAAACGACTTTATCGTGTGGATTTATCTGGATTTGATGATGAAGAAAAAATATATCTTTCTGAGGATACAATTGTTCACTTTTTTCTAAATGTCGATAAAGAGCTAGATGATGCAGATTTAGAAGAGATCCACTCTTATGACCAATTTGCTCAAGGAAAATCGCTAGCACTCTACTACATTTCCTTTAAAATGAGGACAAGTTCGGAAGTAAGAAAATATCTTAGTGAACACGAAATTGACAATACTGACCAAATTGACGAGGTCATAAATGTTCTTACAAAAAACAATCTAATTAATGATAAAGCCTACGCTGAAAATTTTATTGAAGGAAAAATTTCAATGGGAAGCGCTGGCCCCTATCAAATTAAACAGAAATTAATAACAAAGGGTATTGAATCCTTGATCATTGACCAAGCGCTTTCTAACATTTATGATGAGGAAAAACAAATAAATGTTGCCTATAAACTTGCCGAAAAAACAAACAGAACTTATGGGCATAGATTGACCCTAAAACAGCTGAAAGATAAAATTATTCAAAATCTAATGAATAAGGGTTTTACGTATTCTATCTCTTCAATTGCTTTAGAATCACTTGAATTAGAAACAGATGAAGAAAATGAGACCCAACTTCTCTACACAGCACTAGAAAAAGTTTCCAAACGCTACAGTAAAAACTATGAGGGGTACGAGCGAAAGCAAAAAGTAACGCAAGCTTTGGCTAGAAAAGGCTTTTCATATGATGACATTAGTAGTGCATTGCGTGATTATACATTTCCAGAATAAATAAAAAAAGGCCCGAGAGGTCTTTTTTTTATTTATTCATACATCTTATCTCTTGAATCTCATTAGCGAGATAAAAAAAGAGGAGCCATAGCTCCTCCAGTTCACTTGGCCACTCGCCTATCTCCCAGGGGGCAACCCCCAAGTACTTCCGCCGTAGA
>OAWA01001342.1_pt1 | contig 11769 bp, 9 predicted proteins | sample 1516971 | NCBI WGS metagenome assembly OAWA01 (sample SAMEA2580097, study PRJEB22360) | human gut metagenome | biome: human gut; feature: human-associated habitat; material: faeces | place: Denmark | collected 2008/2010
AATGGTGCAGCTGGCAGCCGTGGGCAATACCATTCCCGTGGCTCTGGACGGCGCCTTCAAATTCAACCAGCTGGGAATACCGGCTGTGGCAGGGGATATATGGGAAACCCAGACTGCCTATACCTTTAACCTGGGCCAGGAGGATGTGGTTATGGTCATATCCAATTCAGGAAGCTCCAAGCGTCTTCAGACCCTGGCAGAGGGGGCAAAGGAAAACGGATGCACGGTCATTCTCATTACCAATAATGGAAATTCGCCCTTGGCCAGGATATGTGATTACAAGATTGTCACTGCCACCAGGGAAAAGCTGCTGACAGAGGAGTTCTGGTTTTCCAGGGTGACGGCTACGGCAGTGATGGAAATACTTTACCTTCTGCTCCGGGCTGGTATGAAGGGGTCCATGGAGCATATACGGCGTCATGAAAAAGCCATATCGCCGGATAAGAAATAATGGAACCGTGTTTCGCTGTTATTTACGCGGGGCAGTACTAACGATAAAATAGAAAATAATGCACAAAAAACAGACGGCTTTTTACGGAAACAGGCCGTCTGTTTGTATATTGCGACAAAAAAATGTATGAAACAAATTTTCTTATAAAATACTATTGACGAAAATATAGCATCGTATTATGATAGAGACAACATAAGAAATAAAATTTCATAAAAAGGAGGTGCGGAGATATATGATTTACACGGTAACATTTAATCCGGCACTGGACTATGTGGTTAAAGTAGAACATTTTGCATTGGGAAGTGTAAACCGGACCATCAGGGAAAACATCTTTTACGGAGGCAAGGGCATCAATGTTTCAGCGCTTTTGGCAAACCTGGGATACAGGAGTACGGCTCTGGGATTCATTGCCGGTTTTACGGGCCGGGAGATAGAGCGGGGAGTCAGGAGCCTGGGATTTGATTCAGATTTTATCCAGGTGGAGAAGGGCATGTCCCGTATTAATGTAAAGCTGAAGTCCGACCAGGAAAGTGAGATCAACGGCATGGGACCGGAGATTACAGCCGGCGATGTGGACCAGCTTTTTGAGAAGCTTTCCTATCTAAAAAAGGAGGATGTGCTGGTCCTTTCCGGAAGCATACCGGCTGCCATTGACAGTGACATCTACCAGAGAATCATGGAACGCCTGGACGGCAGGGGAATCCGCATGGTAGTGGATGCGGAGAAGGATTTGCTCCTGAAGGTTTTAAAGTACCGTCCGTTCCTCATTAAACCCAATAATCATGAGCTGGGACAGATGTTTGGGCTGGAGCTTGAGACAGAGGAGGAAATCATTCTCCATGCCAGGAAGCTTAAGGAACAGGGAGCGGTGAATGTGCTGGTATCCATGGCAGGAAACGGAGCCATACTGGTAACAGAGGACGGCAGTGTACACCGCCGGCAGGCTGCCAGGGGAACGGTAAAGAATTCTGTTGGGGCAGGGGATTCCATGGTGGCAGGATTCATAGCCGGATACCTGGAAAAAGGGGATTATGCATACGCTTTGAAGCTGGGAACAGCCTGCGGCGGCGCGACGGCATTTTCCGACGGAATTGGAACAAAAGATGAAATTATGAGACTCTTAAACACACTTTAACCGGTTAGGAGGGGCGCATTTATGCGGATTACAGAGTTATTAAAAAAAGAGAGTATTGAACTGGGCGTAAAGGTTTCAGATAAGGAGGAGGCCGTGGACAGGCTGGTATCCCTGATGGATGCCGGAGGAAGGCTTAAGGACACCGCCGGATATAAGGAGGGCATACTGGCAAGAGAAGCCTTGGGCAGCACGGCCATCGGTGAGGGAATTGCCATTCCGCACGCAAAGGTAGAGGCGGTAAAGGAGCCCGGACTGGCGGCCATGGTGGTTCCAGAGGGCGTTGATTACGACGCGTTTGACGGCTCCCTGGCCAACCTTCTGTTTATGATTGCGGCGCCTGCTGAGGGAGCAGACGTACACCTGGAGGCATTATCCCGCCTGTCAACCCTGCTTATGAATCCCGGATTCAAGGAAGGGCTTATGGGGGCAGCGGATAAGGATGAATTTTTACGCATCATAGATGAGGCAGAGACAGAGGCGGCCAAGGATGCAAAGGCGGATGCAGAAGCAGGCGCCTCCTCCGGTTACCGTGTTCTGGCGGTTACGGCCTGTCCCACCGGCATTGCCCACACCTACATGGCGGCTGAGAACCTGGAGAATACGGGAAAGAAGCTGGGAATTGCCCTGAAAGCTGAGACCGACGGTTCCGGCGGAGCCCAGAATGTGCTCACAAGGGAAGAAATTGCAGCGGCGGATGCCATTATCATTGCAGCGGATAAGAACGTGGAGATGGCCAGATTTGACGGAAAGCCTGTTATCATGGTCCCTGTGGCCGACGGCATCCACAAGGCCGAGGAACTGATCAAACGGGCTGTGGACGGCACGGTGCCGGTATACCATCACACAGGAGCCGCGGGGGGAGAGTCCGTGTCGGAAGGCAATGACAGCATTGGGAGGACCATATACAAGCACCTGATGAACGGCGTATCCCACATGCTTCCCTTTGTTATCGGCGGAGGTATCCTGATCGCCCTGGCATTCCTGTTTGACGATTATTCCATCAATCCGGCCAACTTCGGTAAGAATACGCCTCTGGCAGCCTATCTTAAGACCGTGGGCGAGCAGGCATTCGGAATGATGCTTCCTATCCTGGCCGGCTTCATCGCCATGAGTATCGCGGACCGTCCCGGCCTGGCAGTGGGCCTGGTGGCAGGACTGATTGCCAAGATGGGATCCACCTTTGTCAACCCGGCAGGCGGCGATGTGAACGCAGGATTTCTGGGCGCTCTGTTTGCAGGTTTTGTAGGCGGATATATTGTGGTGGGCTTAAGGAAGCTTTTCTCAAAGCTGCCAAAGTCGCTGGAAGGCATCAAGCCGGTGCTTCTCTATCCGGTTATCGGTATCTTCCTGGCAGCAGTGGTAACCACATTCATCAACCCATATATGGGTATGATTAACGATGGCCTCACCCACTTCCTGAACGGAATGGGCGGCACCAGCCGGATTGTGCTGGGGATGGTATTAGGCGGCATGATGTCCATTGATATGGGCGGTCCGTTTAACAAGGCAGCGTATGTGTTCGGAACCGCACAGCTGGCAGAGGGCAACTTTGAGGTCATGGCCGCTGTCATGGCAGGCGGTATGGTGCCTCCTATTGCCATTGCCCTGTGCACCACTTTCTTTAAGAGCAAGTTTACGGAAAAGGAGCGCCAGTCCGGTATTGTCAATTATATAATGGGCCTGTCCTTTATCACAGAGGGAGCCATTCCCTTTGCGGCCCAGGATCCGCTGCGCGTGATTCCTTCCTGTATCATCGGTTCTGCGATTGCAGGAGGGCTTTCCATGGCATTTGGCTGCACCCTCAGGGCGCCTCATGGAGGTATCTTCGTCCTTCCCACCATTGGAAATCACCTTATGTATCTGGCTGCGGTGGTTGCGGGAGCAGCGGCCGGATGCGTGATTCTGGGGATGCTTAAGAAAAACGCGGCGCAATAGAGGGATAACAAGATATGCGGTGCTGCAGATGACAGGGGAGTATTTGGTCATAACAATATAAGAGTATAAATAGCCGGGGAATGCTGAGGTTTATCAGTGGCATGCCAATAGGTGCGGGGAGCTGCGTTTTTGACATATAGAAGCAGGTATGTTATAGTTACCACATGGAGATTAAGATTAATGATTACTATGAGCCGGACCATTTCCGGGCAATCAGTGAGGATAATTATAATATTTCACGGACCTGTGAATATGAGAAGAACGAGATGCACCACATCCATAATACCAGTGAGATTCTCCTGGTGGAGGACGGGGCTGCGGACTACTATATCTCAGGCAGGAAGTACCATGTGGAGCCCTATGATATTCTGGTCATAGGTGCCATGGAACACCATCTGAGGCGGATTGACAGGCTGCCGTTTTCAAGATACGGCTTCACAGCCAAACCAACCTACTATAGAAGTATTATCTTGGACCATGACCTGCAGAAGGTATTTGGTACGCCCCCGCCGGATGTGTTTGTCCAAAATTATAAAAATGTGGACCGGGCGGTGTTTGGACATCTGATCGATATGCTGTGCTATTTAAAGGAGGAGGGCGAGGTGCATAAGCCCTTCCGTACCCAGATTCAGCGGACCATTATCACCCAGATAGCAGTGCTGCTGTTTCGAGTCTTCCGGTTTGAGCGGAGTGAGTCGGGTATCTCGCCTTCCAATGCCAGGATGCTGGAGATTAAGGAATACATTGATGTTCATTTTAATGAGGAGCTGAACCTGAATATGCTGGGTGAAAAATTTTTTCTTCACCCAACAACCATCAGCAAGGATTTCACCAAGTATTGCGGATACAACTTAAACAAGTACATCAATACGGTGAGGGTCTGCGAGGCTGCCAGTTTATTGGAAAATAGTAGTGATAGCGTGGCAGTGATAGCGGAGAGATGCGGTTATGACAGCGTAAACACATTTTTAAGGCAATTTAAATCAATTATGGACGTTTCTCCCCTTCAATACCGTAAATCTGCACATGAATGGTGGGAAACAAGCAGACGATGCAGAAGAAAGTAGCTGGTGATTTTTGTATACCAGCTGCTATTTTTATGCAGATTTTTGTCACAGGACAAAAAAATGGTGATTTTTGACTAAATAATAATCACATTCCTCATATCAGTTGTTGTATGATATTCCCATCAGAACAAACGATTACCGGCCGGTAATTAAGAGAGATTTATAACAATGAAATGGAGGAACTGACATGAAAAGAAGATTCTTATCAGCAATGCTTTCCGTAGTGATGGCGGCATCCCTTGTGACAGGATGCGCAGGCTCATCATCCGGCACGGCAGATACAAAGGCAGAGGAAGTAAAGGCAGGGGACACAAAGGATAATGGCGGTACCGGGACGGGAAATAAGGATACACAGGCCGCGTCCGGAGAACAGGTTACTTTGACCGTCATGGACGGATATGCGCCTGAGGATCCTCATGGCCAGTACATATATCAGTACGCAGAGGAATTTATGAAGGAAAATCCGGACATTAAGGTGGAAATCCAGGCCATTGCCTCCGGTGATATTTATACAAAGCTGGCAGCCATGGCAACCTCCCCGGATGACCTTCCCACCATGTTCTTCACATCTGCTGACCAGGTGCCCACCCTTTATGACCTGGGTTTGACAGAGGACCTTAACAACTGGATGGACAAGGAAGCTATTGACGGCCTGGCAAACGGCGTTATGGATGCCTGCACCATTGACGGGCAGATGACCTATTATCCGGTGGCCGTACAGCCGCAGGCCGTTATCTACCGGATGGATCGTTTTGAGGAAGCTGGGCTTAAAGTGCCTGCCACATGGGATGAGTTTGTGGACTGTGCAAAGGCGCTGACAAAGGATACGGACGGGGACGGACAGGTGGACCAGTGGGGATTCTCCATGGTAGGCTCCAATAATTCCTCAGGGCAGAGCCGTTTTATGTCCTATCTCTGGAGCAATGGATATGAGCTTGCTTACCAGGAGGATGGATCGGATGAGTGGAAGACAGATATTACCACAGACCCGGCATTCGTGGATGTATTTTCTAAGTGGACAGATATGAACAATGTGGAGGGTGTGGTTCCAACCGGTATCACAGAGGTGGATTATCCCACAGCGGCAAACTACTTTGCCATGGGCTATACCAGCATGTTCCTTACCGGACCAAATGCCCTGGGCGTTGCTTATGCCAACAATCCTGAGTTAAAAGGAAAGCTTGGTTCTTTTAAACTCCCCGGAGAGTATTCAGGCACTATGCTGGGAGCTGAGGGATATGCTATTACCGCCAAATCAACTGACGCAGAGAAGGCAGCTGCCGCCAAATACCTGGCATTCTTTACCTCCCACGATAAGGATATGAAGTTCTGGGAGTCCAGCGGCAAGATTCCGTCCACCACCGAAGGACAGAAGGTTTCCTATATAACAGGAGATGATTATGCAGGTTTCTTAAAGCAGATTGAGGACGGCTGCCGTCCGACCCTGGCTTTTGCGGGAATCAGCGGACTTAAGAGCGCCCTGGGCGATGCCTATGCAGCTGTATTCAGCAACGAGAAAACAAACGACCAGGCAGCGGAACAGCTGGTAAAGGATCTTGATCAGCTCCTGGAAGATTACAATTAATACAGGCAAAGAAAGGGTCATGATATCATGTCTAAGGTAAAAACAAAAGGAACCGCGGGTAAAATCAAATACCAGAATGACGGATACTTATTTGCATTCCCCATTGTATTCATGCTGGCAGCCCTTATTATATATCCCATGGCCTATGGCTTTTATATCAGCTTCTTCAATACTAACCTGGTGACTAAGTGGAAATTCGTAGGCTTCAAATACTATATAGAGGCGTTTACAGATCCGTCTTTCTATAAATCGGTGCTGCTTACGTTTGAGTTCATGATATTTGTGGTAATCGGGCATTTTGTCCTGGGTTTCATCCTGGCAACCTTGCTAAACAGGGAGTTCAGGGGAAGGACTGTATTCAGGGTCATTTTTATGCTCCCATGGCTTTTTCCGGAAGCTGTCATAGCCCTTTTGTTTACCTGGATCATGAATCCCATGTATGGTGTACTAAACGATATGCTGAAGTCACTGGGTATCATTTCAGCCAACATATCCTGGCTGGGCAGCAAGGAACTGGCGTTTCCGTCCGTGGTGTTCACTTGTATATGGAAGGGATTTCCTCTGGTCATGACCATGATACTGGCCGGACTCCAGAGCATCTCCAAGGACCTGTATGAGGCGGCGGTGATTGACGGGGCAAATAAGTGGGACAGCTTCCGCTACATCACCCTGCCTTCCCTAAAGCCTATTCTGACAACGGTGATTATCCTGGACAGCGTGTGGTGGTTCAAGCAGTATACCCAGGTCTTTACCATGACAGCGGGCGGGCCGGGCACAGCCACAAACCTGATCAGCCTGAGCATATACGGAACCGCATTCAATGACCTGAGATTCGGTAAAGGAGCAGCATGGGGAATCCTGGTTTTCATTATCTGTTATCTCATAAACTCTGTGTATAAGGTGGTGCTGAAGGATGAATAAAATGAAGTCGAAACGCAGAATGGAACAAGTGCTCTGTTATGTGGTACTGATTCTGCTGGCCCTTATGGTGCTGGTGCCTGTTCTCTGGATGATTTCCACTGCCTTCAAGACAGAGGCCCAGACCTACTCGCCTAAACCCCAGTGGATACCGGACCCAATCAGCCTGGAGTCCTTCCGCAAATTCTTCACTACCTACAATTTCGGAAGAATGACCCTTAACAGCCTGGTAACATGTATCTTTGCCATGATTATCTGTATTACATGTGCATGTCTGGCCGGCTACGGGGTGACCAGATTCCAGTTTAAGGGTAAAAAACAGCTGATGGATTTCCTTCTGGTAACCCAGATGTTTCCCAGCGTCATGCTGGTGGTACCGTTCTATGCGGTGCTTTCCAAATACCATATGACCAACAAGCTGATTGGGCTTATCATTGTATATGCAGCCACCAATGTGGCCTTCAGCACATGGATGCTGGTTTCCTACTTTAAGACAGTACCCATTGAGCTGGACGAGGCGGCCAGGGTGGACGGGGCATCCAGCTTCCGGATTTTTTGGAACATCATACTGCCCCTGATAGTGCCGGGCATTGCAGCAGTTGCCATATTTGTCCTGTTCAGCGGATGGAATGAGTATATGTACTCCTCAGTCCTGATTTCCAACGACCAGTTGAAGACATTGACCGTGGGCATCATTTCCCTGAATTCCCAGTACCAGATTAAATGGAATGATCTGATGGCTGCTTCCACTGTGTCCAGCCTGCCGCTGGTGGTTCTCTTTATATGCTTCCAGAAGTATTTTATTGCAGGCATGACAGGCGGGGCAGTTAAGAGCTGATACTGTATGGGCGGAGGTTACATAATACGGGGATATATATTATAAAAAACAGGAGAATTAGAACATGGATAACATAACAATTCGGGATATAAAAGTATTTGTGACAGCGCCAAGGGGAATTAATCTGGTCATTGTCAAGGTAGAGACATCGGAACCCGAACTCTTTGGATACGGATGCGCTACCTTTACATGGAGGCACAAGGCTGTGGTTACAGCCATCGAGGAATATCTCTGCCCTATGTTAAAGGGAAGGAGCGTACATAATATAGAGGATATCTGGCAGACCATGATGGGAAGCTCTTACTGGCGCAATGGTCCAATCCTCAACAATGCAATATCAGGAGTAGATGAGGCCCTGTGGGACATCAAGGGAAAGCTGGCCGGTATGCCGCTCTACAGCCTGCTTGGCGGAAAGGCCAGGGAAGGCGTGACGGTTTACCGCCATGCAGACGGAGGATGCCTGGAAGAGGTAAAAGAGTGCATCAGCCGATATATTGAGGAAGGATACCGGCACATCCGCTGTCATATGGGGACCTACGGCGGGGACTTCGACGGCAGGCGCCAGCAGATGGTAAAACCGGAGGGGGCACCGGAAGGCGCGTATTTCCATCCGAAAATGTATATGGACAGTGTAATCCGCCTGTTTGAGCAGGTGAGGAAGGATTTTGGATGGGAGCTTGAGGTCATGCACGATGTTCATGAGCGGTTATCACTGGCAGACACCCTTGCTTTTACAAAGGAACTGGAACCATTTAAGCTGTTTTTCCTGGAGGATTCTCTGGCTCCTGACCAGGTAGGGTATTATAAGTATATGAGGGAGCAGACAGCTGTGCCCTTTGCCATGGGAGAGCTGTTTACCAATCCGGCTGAGTGGAAAACCATTATCCAAAACCAGTGGATTGATTTCATAAGGGTGCACTTAAGCGATATAGGAGGTATAACCCCTGCTGTAAAGCTGGCTCATTTCTGCGATGCATACGGCGTGCGGACCGCATGGCACGGTCCCAATGATCTGTCACCGATTGGAATGTGCGCGCAGATGCATCTGGACCTGAACAGCCATAACTTTGGAATACAGGAGTTCTCCGGTTTTACCCAGGAGGAAGAGGCTGTATTCCCGGGCTGCCCGAAAATCAGGGATGGGTACGCATATGTGGACGACACACCAGGCATTGGTGTTGGCTTTGATGAGAAGGAAGCCGCCAAATATCCGGCAGTGGATATGGATCACAGCTGGCTGTTTGCAAGACTGCCTGACGGGACGGCTGTAAGGCCGTAGGATGGACAAAGGAGTCCTTGACAAGCACGGATACCTGCAATAATATAATCTCATAGGCCAGTGCGCGTTCTGTGAGCCTGGCCAATTGCTTAAGGAGGATACGGGACATGTTAAGTGCAGGGATAAAGGCACCGGATTTCACATTAAAAGATAAGGACGGAAAGGAAGTTAAACTGTCTTCTTTTCTTGGCCGCAAGGTGGTATTGTATTTCTATCCAAAGGATAACACGCCCGGATGCACCAGGGAGGCATGTGCCTTTGCAGGCGCGTACATTGGATTTAAACAGAGGAACGTGGAGGTCATAGGCGTCAGCAGGGACAGTGAGAAGTCCCATGCCAACTTCGCCGCCAAGCATGAACTTCCCTTCATCCTTCTGTCCGATCCAGAGCTTACTGCCATCCAGGCATACGATGTGTGGAAGGAGAAAAAGCTTTACGGCAAGGTTTCCATGGGAGTGGTGAGAAGTACCTATGTAATAGATGAGAATGGCGTCATCGAGAAGGTGTTTGAAAAAGCAAAGCCGGATACCAATGCCCAGGAGATACTGGATTATCTGGATGGTAAGGCGGAATAGAAAAGTGGAACAGGTAATATAGACCAATAAAATGCGGATTAGGAAAAGGCAGGCGTATCATGAACGTCTGCCTTTTCGGGTGCGCCCGGCGCGCCCTTTCATGGTGCCAGCGGTCCGGGTCTTTTTAAATTCCTGTATCACATGTTCAATTTCGTTATAATCCCGTTCAAACAGGGCGCCGCTTATCTGCTTTGACAGTATTTCTTCAGGTATCTTTTCTGCGATTTTATCAATGACGAATTGCTTGCTCTTTTCCTTGTATTTAGGCATATCGTTCAATTCCTGGATATGGGCCAGCTCCGGCCGCCAGAGGATACTGAGCTTTTTCCTGAGATTTACCCCGGGATTTGGCCTGGCCTCCCTGAGAAGATAAAAGTCCGCCTGTCCGGCCACCTGCTCCACGGTGATGATTCCCCACCATTCAGGGACATGTTCTTCGATGTGCAGGGCATGGCTGGAGCCGGCCGCCACATAATTCCTGTCGTAAAACTGGTCATAGTCTTTTACCTGGCGTTTCAGACGGGCATAGGTGTCGGCGTCACTCTTAATTTCGATACCTGCCACCAGATCCGGCAGAACCATGACGATATCCGCCCTGGATTTTCCTATCTGTTTTTCTTCCAGAATACGTATTTTTCCGTACATCTCCTCCAGAAAATCAAAGAGAGGCTCCCGTATATCCTTATCGTAGAGCATGGCTTCACAGCTCCTATTCTTTCAGACGTTTTACAGCCACGCTGAATAGAAGCATGCCTGCGCAGGGAATGATATTGGAAGCCATTCCGATTTCAATGCCTGCATGTTCAGCCACCATGCCGATAATCCAGGGCATGATGATAGCGCCGCTGCTGGCAGCCGGAAGCATGATTCCCATGCTGGCCGCACTGGTCATACGGCCTGCGCTGGCCACGGCAGTGGGATTCATGCCGGCCATGGCAAAGGCAAAGGCGAACAGCAGCAGGATGGCAGCGGTCTGGGTACCGGCCATCATCAGGCCCAGGTAGAAAATGATGCAGCCAATACCCATCTTAATCATGGCAGAATAGCTGTTTTTGATAGGAATTACAAATGCTATGAGCAGGCGGGCAATCAGGGTGGCGCCCCACATCACGGTCACGGTGTAAGGACTGAGGGAACCTGATATGATGCCATTTCCTTTAAAATATGTAACCATCCAGCCGGTTACGCTGGTTTCCGCCGCATTCTGGCAGAACAGGAGACCGGTGAGCAACCAGAATTTTTTGCTTTTAAGGAAGCCCTTATCTATGCTCCTGTCCTTTTTCATGGCCTTTGTTTCCGCGGGAGTCACACAGAAGGTCAGCCACAGCAGGAAACCGCAGGATGCTAACACCAGCATGGGAACGGCATTCCCTGCCTTCATGGCCGCGCCGATGAAGAACGGACACAAAAGCGCGCCCAGGGCGTAACAGCTGTGCATAATGTTCATGCCCTTTGTACGGTCGCCGGAGTTATCAGCCACCAGGATGGTGCAGGTGTTGATGGTGCTTCCTTTGGCAACGCCCACCAGGAAAAAGCCCAGCATAAGAACCAGCATCCATCCGGAAAATCCCATGATCAGATATCCAGCTCCATAGCCTGCTGTCAGGAGCACCACGGTTTTCTTGGTTCCGATTTTCGCAGGCAGCATGCCGGAAGCAAAACCGGCCAGCAGATTACCAATACTCATAAGGGACAGCAGTGTCCCTGTCATGCCGTATGCAAAGCCGTAGGTCTCCTGCAGCATGCTTACGACCACGCCGCTGCTGATGGCGCATATGCCGCTTAGAAAAAACGCGAGAAATCCTGCGTTTCTTTGAAAGATTTGTTCCTTTTCCATGATGCTTGTGTCCTCCCTGGCAGATTTCAGACGGATAAAACGCCCTGGCAGGCAAATACCCGGCGACAAAATAAAAGAAGCCTTGACAATCCAAAGCTTCTCGAGTAGCGGAAGGGAGACTTGAACTCTCGACACCACCGGGATGAACC
>OAWA01001361.1_pt1 | contig 11644 bp, 9 predicted proteins | sample 1516971 | NCBI WGS metagenome assembly OAWA01 (sample SAMEA2580097, study PRJEB22360) | human gut metagenome | biome: human gut; feature: human-associated habitat; material: faeces | place: Denmark | collected 2008/2010
GGCTGGGGGATGAGGCCCCGGACTTCCTGGCGGCGGTGACAGATCTGACCGCCTCTGCCTGCGAGGCCAGGAACGCGGCTACCCCGGACGCCCCCGGCGTCTTTTACCAGAGCGTCATGTCCTATTGCAGAAAGGCCCAGCACGGCAAGTTCCCTCTGAACATGACCTATCCCATCGTCAAGCACTTTGATGGATTGAACGACGGGCTCCGCCAAATGGGGCGATCAGTTCACCCTGCTGGAGCCAAGGGGGCACCGGGGCATCTCACACGGGGATGTGGTGGATCTGAATCGGGAGAACATTCCCGGCTTCGACGTCCGGGAGTTCTATGTCTCCCTGGTAGCGGATCTGAAAAACAGAGGCTTTTGAGCGGAAAAAAGCGGAGCGTCACAGGGACGCTCCGCTTTCGTGTTCCGTGGTGTCTTTTATGGTGGCCACCGGTTCCACAAGGGGATCCGCCGCCCCGCCATCCTCTGTGGTGTCATCTGCGGGGGAACAATAGGTTTTGTACAGCGCCACATGGTCATAGATGGCCCGCCAGGAGCTGTAAGCGTCTGCCGTCACACAGATATAGCGTCTGCCGTCCGCTGTTTCGCCGCAGCTGGCGGCGCAGTTGCCGGACTCCACCACATAGCCGGTCTTGGCGCCGGTGACCTCAATGCCGCCGGTATCCTTGTCCTCGATCCGCCGCAGGAACCAGTTGGAGAGGATCTGCCCCTCCGGGTGGTCCGCAGTGGGGAGAGTCTCATAGGTCCGGGCCCCCAGCACCTCCCGGCACAGGTCGTTGTCCATGGCCGCCTCCAGGATCACCGCCATGTCGGAGACCGTGCACTTGTGGGCCTCGTCATACAGTCCCACGCAGTTGGTGAAGTGGGCGGTGTCCGCGATGCCAAGCTCCTCCAGCTTTTCGTTCATCAGCGCCACGAACGCCTCCTGGGAGCCCGCCACATAAGTGGCCAGCCCCAGCGCCGCGTCCGCACCGGAGGAGAGGATGGTGCCGTAGAACAACTCACGCACCGGGACCGTTTCGTCAACCATCAGCCCCACCACGCTGCACCCGTTGACATAGCAGTAGTCGGTGATGTCGATGGTCATGGTGAAGGTGTCGTCCAGCTCCGCTTCTGTGATGTGCTCAGCGGCCACCAGAACCGTCAGGACCTTCGTCATGGAGGCGGGAGAGATCACAGTATCCGCGTTTTTCTCCGCCAGGACCGTCCGGGTGTCCAGGTCAACCAGGACCGCGCAGCGGCTGGGAAAGTCCTCTCCCAACTGGATCGTGTCCGGGCCGGACACGGCCCTGGCATAGGGCTCCGGCGCAGGGGCGCTGGCGACGGATGTCACCTGAAAGGGCCGTTCGGCCTTAACCATCTCCGGCGCAGGCTTTTCAATCAGCTGGGCTCCCACGGTCACCAGGCCTACACACAGAACGGCCAGCAGCCCGCAGGGCACCAGACGGCGAAGCAGCCGCCGCCGCTTTTCCCGCTGCTTCTTTCGGCCTCCGCCCGCTGGGCCCGCCGGGTGGCCCGCTCCTCGTCCGTGATAATGGGCTTGTACTCCTCGTCCATATCGGCGCTCCTATCTGAAAGGCGGGCCTGTCCGGTACCGCCGCAGTCTCGTACTCTTCATTATAACAGATGATGGAAGAAAATGCATCTCCTATTTTCCGGTTTGGCAGAGGGAATTTTATCCATCAGGCTTTTGCCCCGTGAAAAACCGCTGTCAGGCCAAGTTGTTTTTGCATAGCCTGAGTGTAAGAACAACACTTGGAGGGGAGCGTATGGCTCAAGTTACCCATTTTTTCGCAGGCGCTAACAGCGGTGACGGCTTCCAGAACCTGTTTTCGGAGATCGTGGACCTGGAAGACACCTATGACCTGATGGTTTTGAAAGGCGGCCCCGGCGTGGGCAAGGCCACCTTCATGCGGGAGATCGGCCGAAGCATGGAGGAGGCCGGCACACCGGTGGAGTACTTATGGTGTTCCGGCGACCCGGATTCCCTGGACGGCGTGGTGCTGCCGGAGCTCCGCTGCGCCGTGGTGGATGGTACGTCGCCTCATGGCACAGCACCATTAGGACACCCTGCGAAAAAAGTCAGGATTTGCAAGGCTTTGCGGAGATGAAAATAATATGGTTCCAGCACCCGTCATGGCACCAATAGGACACTTTTACAGGACAAGCTATTTGAAGTAAGGCGTAACTGCTCAATAAAAAAACAACCCGCTACAGATTGTAACGAGTTGACAAATCAAAATGGGAGTTTGCCTGTAGCCACCGTGCATCGGTGGCGGGACTCGAACCCTCACGGATTCGCTCGCGTCGGATTTTGAGTCCGGCGCGTTTAACGTTCCGAAAAAAGCGACCGCGAAGGGTGTGGTTGTGACGGTATTTTACAGCACAGTAGGCAGTCAGTCAAACAAAAATAGTTCTAACGTAGAGAAATAAAACGGATGTAAAGAAAGGAGAATGACATCATGGTGTCTGGGCATTTACAGCAGAAGAAAGGGAACTGGTACATCGTTTTGAATCTGCACGACGAAACAGGAAAGCGAGCCCCCAAGTGGATTGCGACGCATCTGCCTGTCCAAGGCAATAAGCGGCGCGCTGAGGAGATGCTCCTGCAGGCCAGACAGCAGTATACGGATATCCATGGTAAGCCAGGCCCTTCTGGTCCTCTTTTCGCAGACTATATGCTGCAGTGGCTTGCCAGGATGAAAGGGAAGGTTTCCCCCACCACTTACCGCAATTATAAATATGTGATCGAAAACAATATTTGCCCGTATTTTCGGGAGCGGGGTATTCCTTTGCGCGGTCTGCGTGCCATAGACCTGGAAGAGTACTATGCCTACTTGCAGGAACAAGGAGTATCGCCCAACACCGCCATTCATCACCATGCCAATATCCATAAGGCGCTGAAAGATGCTGTTCGGCTGGACCTGGTAGGCCGCAATGTGGCCGAAATCGCAGACCGGCCGCAGAAACAAAAGTATTTGCCGGCCCATTACTCTGCCAGTGAAGTGAACCAGTTGCTGGACAAGCTGCGTGGGCATTGGATGTACGTGCCGGTTGTCTTGTCTGTGTTCTATGGGCTGCGCCGAAGCGAAGTCCTGGGGCTGCAGTGGGGAAGTGTGGATTTTGAAAACAAGACCATTACGATCCAGCATACCCGCATCTATGGCGATTCTGATGGAACAGATGCTGTCATAGAGCGGGATATCCTGAAACGGAAATCCAGCTATCGGACGCTTCCGATACCGGAGACTGTGTGGACCTTGCTTCACAATTTGAAGACGGTTCGATACGGGGAAGCTCCAGCCCCTAACGATGCATGTGTCTGTCTGAATCGGGAAGGAAAGCCTGTTGCACCCAACTATTTCACCCAGTGCTTCAAACAGTTTTTACGGGACAATGATCTGCGGGAGATCCGTCTGCACGATTTAAGACATACCTGCGCCTCCGTTCTGATCCAAAACCGCGTTCCATTGATCGAAGTACAGCAATGGCTGGGGCACAGCACCTTGGAAACAACAGCGGACCTGTATGCCCATCTGGAATACGAAACCAAATTAGCCAGCGCAGAAACGCTGAAAAAAATTTAACTGGAGGAATGACATATGACGATCAACAAGTATTTGCAGCAGCTTTCACCCGAAGACCTGGCGTATGTTAAACAGTATCATCACAAGATCCAGCCCTTCCGGGTACTTCCCAGCTCTACGCTGGAATTTGACGGCCAGTTCAACGGTGATAGTAAAACCATTTTCGCAGAGATCAATCTCAACGAGGATCATACCATTGATGATATGTTCTGCACCTGCAATGCTGGTGGCTTGTGCGTCCATCTGGCTGCCATGATGTATGATATGGTCGAGAGGGATACGATCCGGCTGTCGGAACAGGAGAACGAATGAACCAACCACACAAAAAGTTAAGTCAAGAAAAATCATATTTCAACATATTTTTCTTGACTTAACTTTCTCTCGTGGATAAACTATATCCATGAGGTGATGGTAATGAAGCGTAAAATTGAAGAACAGCTTTTAGCTTGGAAGAATAAAACCGTTGACCGCCTGCCGCTGATCGTCAATGGCGCCCGCCAGGTGGGAAAGACCTATATCCTCCGCAAATTTGGCGAGGAGCAGTTCAAAAATGTGGTCTATATCAATCTGGAGACGAATCTGACAATTGCATCCTATTTCAACGACAATATCGCACCGGAACGCCTCCTGCGGTATCTGGAGGCGTCCACCGGTGAGCGCATCATTCCCGGTGAAACACTGATCATTTTCGATGAGATCCAATCCTGCGAGCGTGCACTGACCGCGCTGAAATACTTCTGTGAGGAAACACCGGAGTTCCATATTGCGGCTGCGGGGAGCCTGCTAGGTGTAGCGATCAATCGTCAGCATTATTCCTTCCCGGTGGGCAAGGTGGAGACCATCACCCTTTATCCGCTGGATTTTGAGGAGTATCTCTGGGCCAGAGGCAAGGAGCTTCTCTGCGAGGAAATCCGTACAGCCTATGAAACGATGGAGCCGCTGCCCGACGCCCTGCACCAGGAGGCCATCGAACTGTATCGGGAATATCTGATCATCGGCGGAATGCCTGCCTGTATCAATGCCTTTTTGAAAAGCGGCAGCTTTCTGGATGTTCCGTTGGTGCAAAGTGAGATATTGGACAACTATATTGCGGATATGGCGAAGTATGCCAGCAATACAGACAGCGTGAAGATCCGTGCCTGCTACAATTCCATTCCGGCGCAGCTGGCCAAAGACAACAAGAAGTTCCAGTATAAGGTCGTCCAGAAAGGCGGCAGCGCGACACTGTTTGGTGCATCCATCGAATGGCTGAACCTGGCCGGTGTTGTGCTGAAATGCCAGCGCATCAATCAGGCCTTTGAGCCAATCGCTGTTTATGCTGATCTGTCAGCGTTCAAGCTCTATATGGGCGATGTTGGTCTGCTGACTATGAAATCCGGTCTCTCTCAGCAAACGGTGCTCTCCGGCGAGGGCAATACTTTTATGGGGGCTGTTACAGAAAACTATGTGGCCCAGCAGTTGGCGGCTAAAAGCTATGACCTTTACTATTGGGAGAGCAGTAGTACGGCAGAACTGGATTTTGTGCTGCAAAAAGGCAATCAGATCATCGGTATTGAGGTCAAGAAAGGGGAGCACGTTCGTTCTCGCAGTCTCAGTGTTTTCGTGGATAACTATAAACCAGCTTACTCGATCCGCCTGTCGCTAAAGAATTTTGGAGAGAAAGATGGATTGAAGTCTGTTCCGCTGTATGCGGCATTTTGTATTTAATGGCAAAAAGCGAGGATATCCGTAAATGGATATCCTCGCTTTTTACCGCAGAAAGGATTTAATAGAGATTAAAGGGAACTGAGCCATGAACTAAAATCAGTTATGGTAATATAACGAGTCGCTACCCCTTTAGGTTGATATGGGTATTGTTTCCCATCGACTTTTTTAAAAATGCTTCCATCAGGATCTTTTAGTACGTATAGGCAATCTGAGACTGGAATAGGTGAACCGTGATATTGGAACCATTGCCCAGCTGATTTTCCTATGCGACTTACAATAATGTCATTTTCCTCTGCATATACCGCATTACTTGGTACAATTGAAATATACCGCTTGGACGGTTTCCAGGGATCCTCTATTTTTGCGGTATGTAATATGGGAACACCCGTTTCTTTAAAATAGTGACTAGATATATTTCCTCGACGAAAATTATATACCTTCTTTGATGCATTTATGGCAACTGTATCCCAGTCACCAGATCGTACTAGCGCTTGAGGAATATTTGTCCCTTTAGAAATTGAATACCCGTTATTGTTGTGCGTAACGTAAAAACGACGTGTGTAGTGCTGGGAAAGTTTTTCTCGTTTAATCACTAAAGCACAACTACTAATATTTGACGACCCAAATGTATCGTCCGGCAAATGTATTATCCTTTGAATATGGTAGTTTTTGGACAGATATTTCCGAATCTTACGGTATCCCTCGGCAGTAACAAGAGTACTTGGAACAATTATCATTAGTGTTCCACTCTCTTTTAAAATTCGAAGGTTCGCAAAAAGCATTTCAATTTCCAAACGAGAAGTAGCGCAATCAGCAGGAATTCCATTAAATAATTCCGGAAACTCACGCTTAGCAGAAACAAAATCGAAAGGTGGATTTGCCAAAACGAGAGGAAACTCTCCTGTATGATCAAGTGCAAATTTTCTGCCGTCAGACTTGGTACAAGTTACACCTATACTCGTATGTGAAACAATATCTACACCTATCAATTTAGCACGCGGCCATCTTGCCCCAGCTGCATGCAATAGATTACAGCTTCCACAACAAATATCCACAACTTCAGAAGGGAATGAAATGTTTAACTGTTGAACAAGGAGATATGCTATCTCAGGCGGCGTATAAAATTTTGTATAATCCATAGGCCCCCCTGTTTGCATATCATACTTTCAAAAATGATGAGAGATGATAAATTGTGATATTAGCAATTCCCTTTGCGCGATGTTGACTCTCTATAGCATAGTCATAGATGATACGACTATGTTGATGCTGACAAGCAAAAATTGAACAAGCCATAGAATGTGGGCGTGTTCCCAGAGGCGCAAGTACTACTCTGTCCTCAGAATGTATGTTACTGTGTAGAAGATTTACAGCTTCAAACACACTTTCAGAAAAACATTTCCGTATAGCAAAGTCTTGGTTGTTGCTTTGCAAAATATCCATACTATTCCACATCGTAACATTATACCACTGGGGAGTTCCAGAAGGGAATGCAACTACTGGAATAAATTTCTCAATATTGTGTACATACTCCAATACGCTTTTGAGTCTAATCCCTTCAAAACCCAAAAAAGAGCACAAGGTTTGGTTCTTGCTTTCTCTTTTGGCAAAACCAGGCACCGAATTTACAGCTAGCACTTGTTCACACAGCGAAAAACCGATTGTACCTGACTGCTGACTATATTCTTGTGGCCGGATATATGCACCGAAAAAGGATTTTGGAACTACTCGCTCAATCAACTGTTTGGTCAAAAACATAATTAAAACATGCTCCAAGCTTGATAAGTCAAGGAGAATATTTTTTTGCTCGATACTCAAACTTTGCAATAATTGAGGGGTCTGGATACACAAATCTATTGTTCCTACACTGGAAAGGGTTTTTCCGTAGAAAATCTGATAGGTTAACTTATCATTGCTTTCTGTCTTTAACTGCAAAACCATTTTCCCTTTGTCTTTCCACAAATCCGAGAAAAAATAACTTCGTTCTTCGCATGTAGGAACTCCTGCGATTAACAAATCTGTAGTCTTATATAGATACTCTGCAATGTCTCTAAAATCGTATTCTTCACGAATCATGCATTGCCCCCCTGTCCCAACCCGAAGAGCGAGAGCTGATGGGCGGGATTATCACTTTCCACAGGATAATCATCAAGCATTTTAAAAAACTTTCTAAAACCAGCCTTAGCTTTGTTTTCATCTCCACTTAGCAATTGATCTAGGATATTAACATCTAACTGAATTTTCCGCTGATTTCTGTAGGAAATTCCAAAGTAGGGTGCATATATTTTGTTAATGTAGAAATCTACAGTTTCAGGCGAAAGCTTTGATTGCTTTCTTTTGGTTGGTTCACCCTCTTGGAGTACATTCCACATAATAGCGGATGAGAGCATTTTTTTCGTTTCTGGAGAAAGCGAAAGATCTTTTGTGTTAAAATGATTTGGCTCCGGTTCCCCAAGAGTTGTATTCTCTGCGGTATGGAGGCGATAGAAAATTTGGCCAAGATACTGTATAAATATGCGCAATTCTTTACCGTATGGTTCATATCCAGCAATGTCCACTACTTTGTATTCACTAACATAACGGGCGGCTTCCGTTTGAACTTCAGGTGAAATAGAATTATCCCATGCATACCCTGATAAGAATGCAATCTTAAATGCCTGTTCACACAGTTCTAAAAAGTACCGCACAATATTTGAAGAAAGAGCAACGAACACTTCAAACCCATAGTACATTTTTTCGCGCTTGGCTTCTTTGCAAAGCAAAAAGGTCAATCCAAATTTTCTGTTATGCATCCAATCATTATAGCGTTGGTTGTTTTGAGTATAGCTTTCGTACAAATCGTGTAATGTCGGAGTATACAATGTTTGCTTGCATAAAAGTGCGTAATGTAAACGCGAATTCAAAATTGGTGCCTCATCACAAAGGGTAGTAATATACTCTGCAATCTGATGATTTTCAAGACCTTCTTTTTTGCCGAGTTCTTGAATCACAGACTTCAACTTTTTGATGTGAGGCAAAGAGCCAGGAGACCGTGTAATTTTTTCCAATTCATACTCCTGGGAATATGAACCAAGATAAAATTCGATCTCTTCAGGTGCTGAGGCTGGAATCTTTCCAATTTCCTTACCTAACGCAATTCGCTTTTTACATATTTCTTTCAATATTTCTGGATAATTCTGAATATCTTCAATCCCTAGAGTTAACGGCTCATAGTCATGAGGAGATTCAATAGTTTCCGTTGCAGAGATTGTTTCCGCTGTTTTCATACCTTGTGGCCGCAAACCAATATTAAAAATTACAGGGAGTGTACTGTGTTTAATTAGAGTATTAACAATTTTTTGCTGATACTCTTGCAACGTTTCATACTCATCAATGAAAATCTTGAACAATAGTTCCTCTCGAAACAGATTATTGCACGCAATACACATGTCTCGGATAATTCTATGTGCGTTTACCCATCGTAGATTAAGGCTTGCATTAGTGTCTAATCCGTTGATTATATCCTCGATAGTATCTAAATAAAGATCCGTCTCTTGGCGAAATGCTCTCAAAGATTCTACTTTACTATCAATATTTATCCTTTTGGAAAAATTATCGACAAACTGAGAAAGTGCCCCCTCATCGATATCCATATCAATACTTACTGTTGCAATGAGATCTAATACTTCTTGCAGAATGCATATGCTAAAATATGTTTCAAAAATAGCGCCCCAGTTGTTTTCCTCCCGATTGCACATCGATGAAACAAAAGTTGTATCAACTCTATAATATATACCTACAAAATCGTGCTCATCAAAAAGAGTGCTAGTTGCTTTTCCGTTTTTTCGTAATTGCGACAAAATTTGACGCCATGAATTGCACTGAAAAAACATAGTCTTTCCACTACCGCGTCCCCCTTCAACAACTATTGGTTTGGCAGACCCATCTAGCCCAGGGAAGGGAACATAGTACTTCCACAAATCGCGCATTTGTTCTGTCCGGTTGTCTTTGAAGGGATTATACTGATTAAGCATTCGAGTTTTTCCTCCTCATCAACAGATTCCAATCGGGAGTTTCTTGCCAAAATAGTGGAAGTGACCAGTCTGGTATAGTCTGGTGCATAATAAATGCAAAATCCAAACCCTTATATCCATAGAGATGGATTCCATTATCCGCGGTCAACGCTGAAAAGAGTTCTATTGCTTTTTGCCGCTCAAATTCATTCGCCCATACATATGAGTTTTCAGAAAAAACTCGTTGAGAATCACTCAGAGTACGAACACAACACACGTTCAAATCTTCGAGTTCTTTTTCTAGTGTTAAAATACTCTGGTCATATCCAAATAATGTAAGATAGTACGCTTTAATATGATTCTCAGTACAAAAGGCCGCTAACGGAACTACTGAACCGCTTACGGATACTTCTGCTGATCTCCAAAAATCACGAAGCTGATCTCCGCTTCCAACACAATCATCAACAATCACTAAGTTTTTGAACGGTTCCTTTTGAAATTCATCGCCCAAGGCATCTAAAAACATTGACTGCTTGGCCTGAATCATTCCTTGCTGCACAAGAAGCCTTGATACATAGTTACCGCTCTCATGTGGTGCATTCCTGTCTAACAACGGGATAAATCGAGCCTCATGCAATTCTCCTTTTACAATATTTTGAATTGCATGTTGACTAAGACTAAAACCAGTAGATATTTGTTTGACCAGAACCATATCGTTAAATAGACGGCTATGAATGCCTTCATTCAAAGCATCAATAACGTCTTTTTCTGAATAATAGATTAAACTTGTAAGAAGCTTATATACTAAATACTTCTCATAAAGCTCCAAGTCACGAAAATTGCTCAACCACTGTTCAACCTCAGCTTTTGTAAGGCCAGACCACTGCTGCTGAGATAACATAAAGTCAACATATGCTTTGCATTTATGGATATGCAGCTGGACAGATTCAATTGTCATAGGCGTCATGATACACCCTCCTTTAGAAGGTAGCTCTGGTGTGTTTAAGTTTTAATCTAGGGAGGATACTGCTGTAAGCTACATATTTGTGTGAGAATATGGCTATATTTTAACTATTGTACCATACAGTGTCGAAATACTCAATGTGAATCCAGAAGTTTTGGCACTTTTAGGGAGGTTCCCTTTGCAAAAAGCAGATGTACATCCCGTACATCTGCTTTTTCATATCCATAGTTACTCATTCATAGATTTTCTTGGAGGTGTTCTCATGAAAAATCCAACATTTATCCTAACTGAGCAGCGACAATCCAACGACGAGTCCCCAATCAGCACCATCATTCAACAAGCCATCACCGCATGGCTTACAAAAGAACTATCCAAATGATCCCTACGCTGCGTTTTAGCGGCGTAGGGATTTCAAATAATTTCTTGCCGGGTAGCTGCTCCTATGCTACGATTTGAGTGAGCAGTTACGCCTTGAAGGAGGTGTAACTATCCTTTGCGCGATTTATACACGACTAAGTAAGGAGGACGAAGATAAGCAGCAGCCTGAATCTGAGAGCATCCAAAACCAGAAATCTCTGCTGATCAGCTATGCCGTAGAGCGCGGCTGGGACATCTACCACATCTACTGCGACGAGGACTATTCCGGCGCTGACAGCCTGCGGCCTGACTTCAACAAGATGATCGAAGCGGCCAAGGAGAAGAAGTTTCAGATCATTCTCTGCAAAAGCCAGTCCCGTTTTACCCGCGACATGGAGCTGGTGGAGAAGTACATCCACGGCCTGTTTCCTATCTGGGGCATCCGGTTTATCGCGGTGGCCGACAACGCCGACACCGAGATCAAGGGCAACAAAAAAGCACGTCAGATCAACGGCCTCATCAACGAGTGGTACTTAGAGGACCTTTCCGAGAACATCCGCATGGTCTTCGACATGAAGCGGCGGCAGGGGCAGTACATCGGCGGATTTCCCGTTTATGGCTATCAGAAGGACCCGAAAAATAAGAATCACCTCATTATTGAGCCGGAAGCGGCGGAGGTGGTACGGCAGATCTTTCAGTGGGCGCTGGAGGGCCACGGCAAGCAGAACATCGCATTTATGCTCAACAGCAGGGGAATCGTCAATCCCACCCGGTACAAGGCGGAGCGTGGCTGGAGCTGCAATCACCCCATCAAGAACGATTACGGATTATGGAACAAAACCACGGTCTGGCGCATCCTCCACAATGAAATGTATACCGGCGTCATGGTGCAGGGGCGGACGAAGAAGGTCAGCTACAAATCCAAGACCCTCATCACGATGCCGCAGGAGCAGTGGTTCCGGGTGGAGGGTACCCACGAAGCCATTATCGACCGAAAGACATTCCAGACAGTGCAGAAGCTGATGGCCCTGC
>OAWA01001378.1_pt1 | contig 11530 bp, 11 predicted proteins | sample 1516971 | NCBI WGS metagenome assembly OAWA01 (sample SAMEA2580097, study PRJEB22360) | human gut metagenome | biome: human gut; feature: human-associated habitat; material: faeces | place: Denmark | collected 2008/2010
CCGACATCGTGATCCAGCTGCCCTCCCAGACCTTTGTCCTGCCAGTCCACTTCTTCCGGCTTCACGCCGCCCTGTTGCCCCAGATCTTTACCCTGGATACCGTGCTCCGTCCCCAGCAGGTACTTGAGCATAAACTCATGACCTTTACCGGAAGAACCGAGCAGGTTAGAACGCCAGATGAACAGGTTGCGCGGGTGGTTTTTACCGTTTTCTGGTTGTTCTGCCGCAAAACGGATGGAACCCTCTTTCAGGGATTTCACCGTATAGTCCACCGGATTCATCCCGGCTTTTTCCGCTTCGCCAGCGATAGTCAGCGGGTTAGTGCCTAACTGCGGTGCAGACGGCAGCCAGCCCATGCGTTCCGCACGGACGTTAAAGTCGATCAAGTGTCCGGTATAGCGGGATTTGTCCGCCATCGGTGACAGCAACTCTTCCGCCGTGACGGTTTCATAACGCCACTGGCTGGAGTGGTTATAGAAATAAGAAGTGCTGTTCATGTGACGAGCCGGACGCTGCCAGTCAAGGGCAAACGCCAGCGGCTTTGCGGACGCAGTTTTTCCTGACCTACATAGTGCGCCCAGCCGCCCCCGCTCTGACCGACACAGCCGCAGAAAATCAGCATGTTGATCAGACCACGATAGTTCATATCGAGGTGATACCAGTGGTTCAGCCCCGCACCGACGATAATCATCGAACGACCGTGCGTTTTATCAGCGTTATCGGCAAATTCACGGGCGATGCGAATAATCTGGCTGCGAGAAACGCCGGTAATCTGCTCGGCCCAGGCCGGGGTATAAGCTTTCACATCGTCATAGCTGGTTGCACAGTTAACGTCGTTCAGGCCACGTTCCAGACCGTAGTTTGCCAGCGTCAGATCATAAACGGTGGTCACCAGGGCGGTGCTGCCATCAGCCAGTTGCAGGCGTTTCACCGGCAGTTTGTGCAGCAGCACGTTTTCCAGTTCCACTTTGTTGAAGTGTTCCGTGCCGTCGCCACCAAAGTACGGGAAGCCTACCTCAGCGATCTCATCCTGGCTACCCAGCAGGCTCAGTTGCAGCTCGGTTTCTTCGCCAGTTTTGCCGTCGCGCTGCTCAAGATTCCATTTGCCCTTCTCGCCCCAGCGGAAGCCAATAGAACCGTTCGGCGCAACCATTTCGCCATTGGTATTAAAGGCGACAGTTTTCCATTCCGGATTGTTTTCCTGGCCCAGCGCATCAACCAGATCAGCAGCGCGCAGCATACGACCTGCAGCGTAGTAACCGTCGCGTTCTTCCAGCATCACCAGCATCGGCATGTCGGTGTAGCGACGCACATAGTCGGTGAAATACTGGCTTGGGTTGTCGAGGTGGAATTCACGCAGCATTACGTGGCCCATCGCCAGCGCCATTGCCGCATCGGTGCCCTGTTTCGGTGCCAGCCACAGATCGCACAGTTTGGCGATTTCAGCGTAGTCTGGTGTGACGGCAACAGTTTTGGTCCCTTTGTAACGCACTTCAGTAAAGAAGTGAGCATCCGGGGTACGCGTCTGCGGCACGTTTGACCCCCAGGCGATGATGTAGCTGGAGTTGTACCAGTCAGCAGATTCCGGTACGTCAGTTTGCTCGCCCCAGGTTTGCGGAGACGCAGGAGGCAAGTCGCAGTACCAGTCGTAGAAGCTTAAGCAAGTACCGCCAATCAGCGAGAGATAGCGTGCACCCGATGCGTAAGAAACCATCGACATTGCCGGAATTGGCGAGAAACCAGCAACACGGTCCGGGCCGTAGTTTTTGATGGTGTAAACGTTAGATGCGGCGATCAGTTCGTTCACCTCCTGCCAGGAAGAACGAACAAATCCACCGCGTCCACGCGCCTGCTTAAAGCTTTTCGCTTTATCGGCGTCTTCAATGATAGAAGCCCATGCCTCAACCGGATCGCTATGCAGCGCCTTCGCTTCACGCCACATTTTCATCAGGCGTTTGCGCATCATCGGGTATTTCAGGCGGTTGGCACTGTAAAGATACCAAGAGTAGCTGGCACCGCGCGGGCAGCCGCGAGGTTCATGGTTTGGCAGATCCGGACGGGTACGCGGATAGTCAGTCTGCTGGGTTTCCCAGGTGACCAGACCGTTTTTGACGTAGATTTTCCAGCTGCAGGAGCCGGTGCAGTTTACCCCGTGGGTAGAGCGGACGATTTTGTCATGCTGCCAACGCTGGCGATATCCATCCTCCCAGTCACGGTTGGTATTGAGAAGCTGGCCATGCCCATCGGCAAAGGTTTCACCCTTCTGTTTGAAGTAGCGAAACCGGTCCAGGAATTTACTCATCGGTTTTCTCCTGTGGGAGCCTGTCGGCCCTCTGATAAATCGACATTGCTAATGTTTAAGGGCAAGGTAACGCTCTGAAACAGCGTGGGAATTGATAACGATCAAGAGTGATGGGGATGAAAAATAAAGTAAATTCCTAAGATACCCCTTTAGGATAATTAACAGTTACAGCATAAAAGACTGTAAATTAAGACGTTTTATACCTGTAGTTATTTAAACTATTAAGATTTTTATGCAGATGGGTATTAAGGAGTATTCCCCATGGGTAACATATTAATGGCTCTTAATGAAATCCGGCGAAATAAGCCATATAATATGAGTATGTTGTAACTAAATGACGCATAAAAAAAGCGCGACATCATGCCGCGCAAAGGATAATCAAATATTAAGATTTATTTTTTAGAATGCCGACCATATACCGCCCAGGTAATCACTACGCAGGCGATATAGAAAATCAAAAATACTTTCATTGCGCCAACTGGCGAACCCGTTAATGCCAGCGAGCTACCGAACGCTTTCGGGATAAAGAAGCCACCTATCGCGCCAATCGCAGAGATGAAACCCAACGCCGCCGCCGTGTCGGTTGCCGCTTCACGCATCGCACGTTCGTCAGAACCCCCTTCTGCTTTCACGCGATCCATTGTCAGTTTACGGAAGATCACTGAAATCATCTGGAAAGTGGAACCACTACCCAGCCCAGCTGTCAGGAACAGCGCCAGGAAGACCGCGAAGAACGCCATGAAGCTTCCGCCCTGCCCGTCAGTAGGTAAGGTCAGGAACAGCAGGCCGCTGAAAATCGCCATCAGAATAAAGTTCACCAGCGTGACACGAGTTCCGCCCAGACGGTCAGATAATGCACCACCTGCAGAACGCGCCAGCGCACCAATAAACGGCCCGAAGAAAGCGTATTGCAGAATCTGAACATCCGGGAACTGCGTTTTTGACAGCATTGCAAAGCCCGCGGAGAAGCCGATAAAGGAGCCGAAGGTTGCCAGATACAGCAGGCTCATAATCCACAGATGACCCCGTTTGAGTACCGGCAACTGCTCCTTGATGGAGGCTTTCGAGGTAGCAAGATCGTTCATGCCAAACCACGCTGCAATGGTGAAGATGGCAAGGAACGGCACCCATATCCAGGACGCATTCGCCAGATACAGCTCAGTCCCATCCGGCTGTTTGACGCCCTGGCTACCAAATACTGCGAAAATCGACAGTGATACCACCAGCGGAGCAACCAACTGCATGACGCTGACGCCCATGTTTCCCAGACCACCATTCAGACCCAGCGCGCCACCCTGCTTCTGTTTCGGAAAGAAGAAGCTGATGTTTGCCATACTGGATGCGAAGTTCGCGCCAGCAAAGCCGCATAGCAGAGAGATGATGATGAAGACGCTATAAGGCGTGGAGGTATCCTGCACGGCAAAACCCAGCCAGACGCAAGGAATAATCAGAATACCGGTGCTGAACGCCGTCCAGCGACGACCACCGAAGATAGGAACCATAAAGGAGTATGGAACACGTAATAACGCGCCAGAAACCGAAGGCAGCGCAGTCAACATAAATAGCTGATCGGTCGTAAAATTAAAACCGACTTTCGGTAAGTTCACCGCAACAGCGCTGAACAACATCCATACGCAAAACGCCAGCAGCAGACAGGGAACGGAAATCCACAGGTTACGGCTGGCAATACGTTGACCGCGTTGTTGCCCGAACGCAGGATCTTCCGGTCGCCAATCTGTAATGACAGCTCCAGTAGCCCTTTCGGGGGCGGATGAGTGACTCATAGACACCTCTGATACTCGTTTCGATGTCTGCCACCTTAGTGTCTGTAGCTAAAGGCAATTTGATGTAAATCAAACGATAAGATAACTTTATCTATCATTGATATTTATCATTACCCATAGTGAGTACAGTGATTTCATAAAAATTATGAGATTTTTCACGGTGCTGTAAAATCCCTACCCTTACCGATGTAAAGCGACTAACCACACGGCAAATAAGGAGTAACTCTTTCCGGGTATGGGTATACTTCAGCCAATAGCCGAGAATACTGCCATTCCAGAATGCATCGTCACATTCATTAAGGTTATTGCTCATTTAAAGCCTGAAGGAAGAGGTTTACATGCTTAAACGTTGTCTCTCTCCGCTCACCCTGGTTAATCAGGTTGCGCTTATTGTGTTGCTTTCTACTGCTATTGGACTGGCAGGGATGGCGGTTTCTGGCTGGCTGGTGCAAGGCGTTCAGGGCAGCGCCCATGCGATCAACAAAGCGGGATCGCTGCGCATGCAAAGTTACCGTCTGTTGGCGGCAGTGCCATTAAGCGAGAAAGACAAGCCCTTAATTAAAGAGATGGAACAAACGGCATTTAGCGCCGAGTTGACTCGAGCAGCAGAACGAGACGGACAACTGGCGCAATTACAGGGTTTACAAGATTACTGGCGTAATGAACTGATCCCTGCGCTGATGCGTGCACAAAACCGAGAAACGGTGTCAGCGGATGTCAGCCAGTTTGTTGCCGGGCTTGATCAGCTGGTATCTGGTTTTGACCGCACCACGGAAATGCGCATCGAGACAGTGGTACTGGTCCATCGGGTAATGGCGGTATTTATGGCACTTTTACTGGTGTTCACTATTATCTGGTTGCGGGCGCGACTGCTACAACCGTGGCGGCAACTGCTGGCAATGGCGAGTGCCGTCAGCCATCGCGATTTTACCCAACGCGCAAACATCAGCGGGCGCAACGAAATGGCGATGCTTGGAACTGCGTTGAACAATATGTCTGCAGAACTGGCCGAAAGTTATGCCGTACTTGAGCAGCGGGTTCAGGAGAAAACCGCCGGGCTGGAGCATAAAAATCAGATCCTCTCATTTTTATGGCAGGCCGTTTGCATTCCCAAGCCCCGCTGTGTGAACGCCTGTCACCGGTACTCAACGGCTTACAGAATTTAACCCTGCTACGTGATATCGAACTGCGGGTTTATGATACTGATGATGAAGAGAATCATCAGGAGTTTACCTGCCAGCCAGATATGACTTGTGATGATAAAGGCTGCCAGCTCTGCCCGCGCGGCGTATTACCCGTTGGCGATCGCGGCACAACCCTGAAGTGGCGGCTGGCTGACTCTCATACGCAGTACGGTATTTTGCTGGCGACCCTGCCGCAGGGGCGTCATCTTAGCCATGATCAACAACAACTGGTGGATACCCTGGTTGAACAACTCACCGCCACGCTGGCGTTGGATCGCCATCAGGAACGTCAGCAACAGTTGATCGTGATGGAAGAGCGTGCCACCATTGCGCGCGAACTGCATGATTCTATTGCCCAATCTCTCTCTTGTATGAAGATGCAGGTGAGTTGTTTACAGATGCAGGGCGATGCGCTGCCAGAAAGCAGCCGCGAACTGTTAAGTCAGATCCGTAACGAACTGAATGCATCCTGGGCGCAGTTGCGTGAATTGCTCACCACATTCCGCTTGCAGCTCACCGAGCCTGGATTACGTCCGGCGCTGGAGGCGAGTTGCGAAGAGTACAGCGCCAAATTTGGCTTCCCGGTGAAGCTGGATTATCAATTGCCGCCTCGTCTGGTGCCTTCGCATCAGGCAATCCACTTGTTGCAAATTGCCCGTGAGGCATTAAGTAACGCCCTCAAACATTCGCAAGCGAGTGAGGTCGTGGTGACGGTGGCGCAAAACGATAATCAGGTCAAACTGACCGTACAGGATAACGGCTGCGGCGTGCCTGAAAATGCCATCCGCAGCAATCACTACGGCATGATAATAATGCGCGACCGTGCGCAAAGTTTACGAGGCGATTGCCGCGTCCGCCGTCGTGAATCAGGTGGCACCGAAGTGGTGGTCACCTTTATTCCCGAAAAAACTTTCACAGACGTCCAAGGAGATACCCATGAGTAATCAGGAACCGGCTACTATCCTGCTGATTGACGATCACCCGATGCTGCGAACTGGCGTAAAACAGCTTATCAGTATGGCACCAGCTATCACCGTGGTTGGCGAAGCGAGTAATGGCGAACAGGGTATTGAACTGGCGGAGTCTCTTGATCCCGATCTGATCCTGTTAGATCTCAATATGCCCGGCATGAACGGTCTGGAAACGCTGGATAAACTGCGCGAAAAGTCCCTCTCAGGGCGCATTGTGGTATTCAGCGTCTCTAACCATGAAGAAGATGTGGTCACCGCACTGAAACGCGGCGCGGATGGCTATCTGTTAAAAGATATGGAACCGGAAGATCTGCTGAAAGCATTGCATCAGGCAGCTGCTGGCGAAATGGTATTAAGCGAAGCATTAACGCCTGTTCTGGCCGCCAGCTTGCGCGCTAACCGTGCCACTACTGAGCGCGATGTTAACCAGTTAACCCCACGCGAGCGCGATATTCTCAAGCTGATTGCCCAGGGTTTGCCGAACAAGATGATTGCCCGCCGCCTGGACATCACCGAAAGCACAGTAAAAGTGCACGTCAAGCACATGCTGAAGAAAATGAAGCTCAAGTCTCGCGTGGAAGCAGCGGTATGGGTGCATCAGGAGCGCATTTTCTGATTACGGTTCCCAGCGCAGTTCGTCGTTTGACAATGCATCGAACGGTTCGACAAGCGTTAGCGTGATCTCATTGGAGGAGACACGCTGCCCCTGGTTATCTTCCACCACCACAGACAATCGCCAGTGATTGCTCGCCCTTTCCCCGTTCTGCCAGTCAGGCATGATCAGCGTCCAGCCCTCCGCGCTGTTGGCTTGTGCGCCTGGCGTTAAACTTAATATCTGCGTATCGCCCTGCCAAATCAGTTGCCGAATACCGTAACGACTGCGGATTTGTAATTTCAGTGGCACTGTTTCGCCAGGTTTTAGATCCCACGGAGGTGTCGCCAGAAACACCGTTAACGTTTTTCGCTGTCGGTACTCAAGAGTCGGTAGATTATTTCGCTGCAGATTGTCATAGCGACTACCACGTAACGACTGACTTTCGGCAACCTCGCCCGCAGAAAGTTGTTTTTTGAGCGGTACACCAAAGCGGTAATTAAGATTCAGCCCGAGGTTATTTTGATTCTCGCCACTTTCACCCTGTTTATGCTGGGCCGTCACAGTGACTAATGGCACAGGGGTGTAATTTAATCCCAGACTCAACGCGACGGGATTGTGATAACCCGTACCAGAGTTAAACAAATCAACACGATCACCAAAATACTGTTCTACGCTGACACTGGTATTGAGGTGTTGATAGAACGGCATGCGCATCCGGGCTGTCAGGTCATACCCGCGCGCCATCCGTTGTTCCTGCGTGGCTGTCTGTTCATGCCATGCAGCAAACGGCTGATAAAAGTTTGCCGATAGTCGCAAATATTCGCCCCACGCTTCGGCACCAAAGCCCGCTCGCTGAAGATTTTCGTCCAGCAAGTTGTCATAAAAAGTGTTATAACCCACCAGCCAGTTGCCGCGCGCCCAGCGTTGCCCAACGCCCACATTGCTCACCAACCCATCATCCTGCTGAGTAAGACCAAGCTGGCTCCAGGTGAGATAACGATCATTATCTTGTAACGGCACAAACCAGCTTCCACGACTGCCGGTGAAATGTCCTTCGTTATCCACTTTGACGTCAACACTGGCATTTCCCCACAGTGATAGCCAGGACTCTACGTGCTGATTAACCTGTTGACTAAGCGCGTCGCGGACTTTTCCCAATGCGAAAGCTTTTGCCTGCTCGCCAGTATCCAGCCCGTTATCATTCATACTGGTTTCGCCGAAATCTTTCACAATTTCAGCAAAGTGTTTTTCCCCATCATGATTTTCGGGAGCCATGCCTAAATCCGGCAGACCATCATTGTTATTATCAAAGGGATTTGCCGCTTTTTGCTCGAAGGTAGATTGTGCGTTAGCTGTACCGCCTGCTACAAGCAAGAGTAAATAAAACGGGATAATGCGAGGAACGAAACGGCTCAAAACGTCGGTAACTTCCGGTAATAATGAAAAACCATAGCCTTAAAGAATAACGATTACTGGCAACTTTTGTCGTATTTTCTCGCGCTTTCAGGAAAATCCTTAAAAATGTGACCGATTGGTCAGACGCTGCAGAAGCAGTAAGATAGAAGATGAGTGTCTAATTCCCTGAATACAGGAGTAAATAATGCAAAAAATCGTGATCGTTGCCAATGGCGCACCTTACGGGAGCGAATCCTTGTTTAACAGCTTGCGGCTGGCCCTTGCCGTAAGAGGGACGGAGGGCAATCTGGATCTGCGTCTGTTCCTGATGTCTGATGCGGTCACAGCCGGGTTGCGCGGGCAAAAACCAGTGGAAGGCTACAACATTCAGCAAATGCTGGAGATCCTTACCGCTCAGAATGTACCGGTGAAATTGTGCAAAACCTGTACCGACGGGCGCGGGATTAGCACACTTCCTCTTATTGATGGGGTGGAAATCGGTACTCTTGTGGAGCTGGCGCAATGGACGCTGTCAGCCGATAAAGTGCTCACATTTTAATGTTTGAGGGGGCGTCTGACGCCCCACTATGAGGGAAGTTTACTCAGGCGAATCCCGGCCGTAACACACCATCCGGATAATTCTCCGCCAGCAGTTTTTTTACCGATACCAGCAAATCATTCAGCCCATCGTCCTGCATTCCCAGTTTGATAAGCTCCTGTTCCAGTGAAAACAGGTATTGTGCGTTGGTTCCCAGCGGACCGCTCGCCGCCGCAATCAACGGCGCGATGACCTGAGCGCGAGTGTCAGATTCATATTCTGGATGTCGCGGGTCCATAATAAACACAATGGCGTTTACTGTGCGTCCATCATCAAGATCAAGCTGACACCAGGTTGGCAGATAACAGCCGGTAATCATCTCGCGCTTCCACAATAGGGTTAGTTCCTGCTCCAGCGTCTCTTCTGGCAGTCGATAGGCGACGCCTGTGGTGCGTCCGCCCTCTTTCAGTGCAAGCATCCGTCCCGGCTGGTGCGCAGTCCCGCGCCCGGCGGTCAGGCGCAGGCAAAATGCGCGATGCCATCCAACCAGTGTACCGGTGCACGACTCGGTAAACTCCAGTGCCGGATTCCACATCAACGATCCATAACCGAAGATCCACACCGGTCCCTCATCAGGTCGACAAGCCAGCGTCGCCGCCAGCGAAGCCGCCCGTTGTTCTGCTGACCATAAGAGTGATTCTTCAATGGCACCAAATGCCGTTTTACAATCGGCATTCATCAAGAAATCACGCGTTATCACCTTACACCTCCGCCACTGCATACTTCCCTGCGACAACTTTTTGGTGTCTTTCGGACATTTTTACTGCTCATTTTGAAACCACTAACGGGACAATATGCAATCCACGGACCACTTGCAAGGCAACACCGCACGAATAGCTTTAACTAAGCGACCGGTTTTACGATTTTTTATGCCATTTATCATCATCCCCTTTGGCATATTCATGCTTCACAGCAGCCCAGGCCACTTTATGCGCGGTTTCTTCGCGACTGGCGTCATCACGCCGATCTTCTTTATCTTTATATTGATCCCATGCGCTGTTGAACGCTTCTTTATAGATATCCTGGGCATGAGACGGTAGAACGTGCTTTACGCTTTCCGGCAGATCGCTTTTCGTTTTATACGGCATCGTTGACTCCTTTTACAAAGTTGAACATTAAGTGTGGTCAACAATATCTACTCTTGCCAAAACATAAGAATTTTCATGTCAGACTGTTCTTAAGAAACGCTAAAACAAACATTGTCTAAACGTAATACTTATTTTTATGTCCCAATGAGTAAAAAATCGACAGTGGGGTAAAAATTCGTAAAATGTTACCGATATCCAGACACTTTCTGTTATTTTTCCTACCTATTTTTTACATTTTCGATAAATTCATCTGCAAAGGGATAACCATAATGTCAAATGCTCAAGAGGCGGTAAAAACCCGCCACAAGGAGACTTCGCTTATTTTCCCGGTTCTGGCGCTGGTAGTGCTGTTCCTGTGGGGAAGCAGCCAGACACTACCAGTGGTCATTGCCATCAATCTTCTTGCGCTTATTGGTATTTTAAGTAGCGCCTTTAGTGTTGTCCGTCATGCGGACGTATTAGCCCATCGCCTGGGAGAACCTTACGGTTCGCTTATTCTTAGCCTTTCAGTGGTTATTCTTGAAGTCAGTTTGATTTCAGCTTTAATGGCAACCGGCGACGCCGCGCCAACGCTAATGCGTGATACGCTCTATTCAATCATTATGATTGTTACCGGTGGGCTGGTTGGCTTTTCATTATTGTTGGGCGGTCGTAAGTTTGCCACCCAATATATGAATCTGTTTGGTATCAAGCAGTATTTAATTGCGCTGTTCCCCCTGGCGATAATCGTACTGGTATTTCCAATGGCTCTGCCTGCGGCGAATTTTTCAACCGGTCAGGCGTTACTGGTAGCATTAATTTCTGCGGCAATGTATGGCGTATTTTTGCTGATCCAGACCAAAACGCATCAAAGTTTGTTTGTCTACGAGCACGAAGATGACAGTGATGACGACGACCCGCATCACGGTAAACCGTCTGCCCATAGCAGCGTGTGGCATGCTATCTGGTTGATTATCCATCTGATTGCCGTTATTGCAGTCACCAAAATGAATGCCAGCCCGCTGGAGACATTGCTCGACAGCATGAATGCCCCTGTCGCCTTTACTGGCTTCCTGGTGGCTCTGTTGATTCTGTCGCCGGAAGGTTTAGGTGCGTTAAAAGCAGTGTTGAACAACCAGGTCCAGCGCGCGATGAATCTGTTCTTTGGTTCAGTGTTAGCAACCATTTCGCTTACCGTACCTGTCGTCACGCTAATTGCCTTTATGACGGGTAACGAATTACAGTTTGCACTTGGTGCGCCAGAAATGGTGGTGATGGTGGCCTCTTTAGTGCTGTGCCATATCTCCTTCTCCACCGGACGTACTAACGTGCTCAATGGCGCAGCGCATCTGGCACTGTTTGCCGCCTATTTGATGACGATATTTGCCTGACAGTTATATCTCCTCCGATGACGGAAATCGGGGGAGATAAGATAAATTCCTGCTTATTGTATTTCTTCATACTACCTGGACAGCTCGTTAATCAGAATTGCGAGCCTGTACCACAACCTGCACGAAACCACTGCAACAGCTGTTGAAAAGCCGGAATGTACTCTTTATTGCAAACATTTCAGGGATGAAGTGAAGATGAATTGAGACGTAGTATCCACACCAAGCCGGAATTATCCGGTGAGG
>OAWA01001381.1_pt1 | contig 11503 bp, 7 predicted proteins | sample 1516971 | NCBI WGS metagenome assembly OAWA01 (sample SAMEA2580097, study PRJEB22360) | human gut metagenome | biome: human gut; feature: human-associated habitat; material: faeces | place: Denmark | collected 2008/2010
GAGAACGAAAAGAATATTAGATTTCATTACAAAATTAATCACCGTCTAAAAATATTCATAAATTATTCCTTATATACAGTTTTATCGATAATTTTATTAATTATTAAAATATAATTTTCAGACTATTTTATTTTACAGATATAGCTTTAATAAATTATTTTTATTTTCATACTAAAAAGAGCCTCCTCTTTCGAGGAAGGCTCTTTCTAGTTTTACATATCCATTCACGGGATATACATAGTTCTAACTATATGTACAATGTGATTATGCTTTATTTGCCAACAATTGGTTAACTGCTGCTTTCAACGCATCAATTTCAGATTGTTGTTGTTCAAGCTTGGATTTGTACTCTTCATTTTGGGAACGCAAGTGACTTACTTCATCTTGCATTACGTAGATAGAGCTGATAGGACCAGCTTTATAACGTTCTGGAATAGCATCTTTTCTATCACGGCTACCACCAAATTTATGAGTTACACCAGCATTAATCATATTATGGCTAGAACCAAGTGTAACACCAACATTGAACATAGTGTCTTCAGTTTTGTAATGGGCAAGACCGATTGCACCCGCTGTTTCACCACGGTAGTTACCAATACCAGCCATAATTTGTGTTGGTTCCAATGGATCGTATTGAATTGGTTTCAACGCTGCCATAGCTGCCGCATGAGCACCAACACGTTGTGTTTCAACGCCTACGCGATTAATAGCTTCTTGTAAACCTGCTTGTGCGCCTTTCAATTGGCTAACGTTTACTGCATCTGTATCAGCTGTACCAGGTGCTACGCCATGAATTTGGTTGCCACCATTGTTCAAGCCATCTACAGTAAGGGATACAGGGCTAGCTGCAGCGTTTGCAGGATTAATAGTCATGCCTGCACCATTAACTGTTGTAGAGTTACCAGCTGCATCTTTTACAGTTGTACCAGCAGGAGTGATCTTAGTGGATGGACCATTTTCATCACCTACAGTTACACTGTTAAGACCTTTCACGTCTTTAGCTAGGCTATATGTGAAAGTAGTACCGTCTTGTTTAACTTCAAGATTATCACCAGCTTGGAATTTAACAGTATCGCCACCTTGTACTTTTTCAACAGTACCACCAGCTGCAGTTACATTCCATGCAGATAGATCTTTAACTTGTTGTTTACCAGCATCTGTTAAGTTGCTCAAATCTTGATTTGCTGCATTATCGATTTTTGCTTTAGTAACATCATCGATTTTAACAGTTACATCTTCACCATCAGCTACAGTTGTTAAACCGTTTTCGCCTTTGATGTTGAATTTCACATCGCCTGTACTCAAGGATTTTTCATCAGTAGAACCAGTGTTACCACCTAAGGAAATCTTACGACCGATAGCTTCTGTGTTTTTATCAATCTGAGCTTTGTTTTTCGCAATATTATCAGTATTTTTACCAATGTTAGTTTTATTTTCCGCTACTTGATCATCAACTGCTTTTAATTGATCTTCAGTTGCTGCACGACCACTTACAGGTTGTGTTACACCTGGAGTCCAAGTTTTATTAATCAAGCCAGTTACTTCTGGAGTTTCTACACCATCAGTTGCTTTTACTTTAGGTGCTGTAATTGTTTGATTTGCAGTTACAGTATCGAATGTTACATCTTTCTTAGTAGCAATTGTAAAGTCTTTACCATTTTGAGTAATGGAGATGTTATCACCATCGATGAATTTAACTGTGTTACCACCTTCAACTTTTTCAGCTGTACCATTGTTAGCCACTACATTCCATGCAGATAAATCTTTAACTTGTTGTTTACCAGCATCTGTTAAGTTGCTTAAATCAGTATTTGCTGCATTATTGATTTTGTTTGCAGTATCATCATCCAATTTAACAGTTACATCGTCACCATTAGCTTCAGTAACGATACCATTTTGACCTTTGATATTGAACTTCACATCACCTGTGCTCAAAGATTTTTCATCTGTGGAACCTGTGTCACCACCTAAGGAAATCTTACGAGCGATAGCTGTTGTATTTTTATCAATTTGTTCTTTATTTGCTGCAATATTATCTTTGTTAGTTTTAATAGCATCAGCATTCTTAGTGATATTAGCTTTATTTGCTGTTACTTGATCATCAACTGCTTTCAATTGATCTTCAGTTGCAGCACGACCAGATACAGGTGCTGTTTGGCCTGGTACCCAAGTAGTATTTGTTAAACCACTTACTTCTGGAGCTGTAATTTTTTGGTTTGCTGTAACGTTATCAAATGTTACATCTTTCTTTGTGGCAATTGTGAACTCTTTACCATTTTGTGTAATGGAAACATTGTCACCATCGATGAATTTAACTGTATCGCCACCTTGAACCTTTTCAGCAGTACCATTGTTAGCTACTACATTCCAAGCTGCTAAATCTTTAACTTGTTGTTCACCAGTTGGAGTCAAGTTGCTCAAATCACGGTTTGCTGCATTATCGATTTTATCTTTTGTAGTATCGTCCAACTTAACAGTTACATCTACTCCATTAGCTGCAGTAGTAATGCCATTTTCACCTTTAATATTGAACTTCACATCACCAGTGCTCAAAGATTTTTCATCTGTATCACCATCATCACTACCTAAGGAGATTTTACGAGCAATAGCTGCTGTATTTTGATCAATATTAGCTTTATTTGTAGCAATATCGCCAGCATTTTTATTGATAGCAGTTTTGTTATCAGCAATATCACCAGCATTTTTAGCAATATTTGTTTTGTTTGTTGCAATATCACCAGCATTTTGAGTGATATTGTCTTTATTAGCTTTAACTTGATCATCTACAGCTTTCAATTGGTCTTCAGTTGCTGCACGACCAGATGTAATGTTATTTGGATCCCAAGTTTTATTAGTTAAACCAGTTACTTGAGGCGTTTCCACACCAGTTGTAGCTTTAACTTTTGGAGCTGTAATAGTGTCGTTAGCCGTTACCGTATTGAATGTTACATCTGGCTTAGTAGCGAATGTGAAGTCTTTACCAGATTGAGTAATGAGAATGTTATCACCATTAATGTATTTAACAGTGTCGCCACCTAACACTTTTTCTGCAGTACCATTATTAGCAACTACATTCCAAGCCGCTAAATCTTTAACTTGCTTTTTACCATCTGGAGTCAAATTGCTCAAATCTTTGTCAGCAGCGTTATCAATTTTATCTTTAGTAGCTGTATCAAGTTTAACTGTTACATTATCATCCTTAGCTTCAGTAGTAAGGCCGTTTTCACCCTTAATATTGAATTTCACATCAGCTGTGCTTAAAGATTTTTCAGTCGTAGTACCAGTGTTACCACCTAAGGAGATTTTACGAGCGATTGCTGTTGTATTTTTATCGATTGCTGTTTTATTATCAGCAATATTTTGTTTATTAGTAGCTACTTGATTATCAACTTGTTTCAATTGATCTTCTGTAGCCGCACGACCAGGTACAGGTGTTGTTTGACCTGGAGTCCAGTCTCTATTAGTTAAGCCTGTTACTTGAGGTGTTACTACGCCTGTTGTAGCGTTCACAGTTGGAGCTGTAATTGCTTGCGTAGCTGTTATGTTATCAAATGTAACGTTTTTCTTTGTGGCAATTGTAAAGTTTTTACCAGCTTGTGTAATTTCGATGTTATCACCATCGATGAACTTAACAGTGTCGCCACCTTTAACATCTTCAGCAGTACCACTGTTAGCCACAACTTTCCAAGCCGCTAAATCTTTTACTTTTTGCTCACCAGCTGGGTTCAAGTTGCTCAAGTTTTTATCAGCAGCATTATCGATTGTGTCTTTAGTAGTATCATCAAGTTTAACAGTTACATCATCGCCAGAAGCAACCGTAGTTAAACCATTAGCACCTTTCACATTGAATTTTACATCGCCTGTGCTCAAGGATTTCTCTGCAGTAGAACCAGTGTTGCCACCTAAGGAAATTTTACGAGCGATTGCAGTTTTGTTAGCTTCTGCTTTATCGTCTGTTTTCTTCAATTGAGAAACATTGACAGCATCTTTGTCAGCTACACCATCTGCTACATTAGTAACCTTCATGTCGCCTGCATTGATACCTGTGTTGCCATCAATTTTTACAGTTGGATTGCCTGCAGCATTATTGAAAGATGCACTATTCAAGCCAGTAAGATCTTTCTTCAAAGCTAAAGAGATGTTTTTATCGTTTCTTGCAACAGTAATGTTATCATCGCCAGAGAAATCTACTTTATTACCTTTTTCAACGGTTGCTGTTGTCGCTTCACCATTAGCAGATAAGTTCCAACTGGAAGAACTATTAGCAACTGCTTGATTAATTGCATCAGCTACGTTTTGAGCATCTGCCATACCTGCAGTTGCAGAAGCAACACCATTAGTTACAGTAATATCTTGTTTTTTACCAGCAATAGTAATTTTCTTACCATTAGCTGTAGTTGTGATATATGTATTATCACCGTTTACAGCCAATTTACTATTTGCTAGATTTACATCGCCACTGCCTGTATCACCTGTGAAAGCAAGGTTCACACTCTTCAATTGTGCTACGTTTACTGCATCTGTATCAGCTGTACCAGCAGCAACATAGTTGATTTGACGAGTTTGACCTGTTGTACCTACTGCAACACCACCTAATGTAGATGTTAACGTTGCACCAGTTAAGTTAGCATATGTATCAGTACGACCAGTATTAGCATTATAACCTGCTACACCAGCTGCAGTACTAGCAACAGACTTAGAACCTATTGCAACACCATCAGCAGTTGTAGCACTAGCACCATCACCAATAGCAATCGATTTAGCTGCACTTGCATTAGATCTAGTACCGATAGCAATACCATCATTCTCTGATACTGAGCTTTTTCTACCAATAGCAATACTGTTATCTGCAGTGGAAGAGCTTTCTCCGCCAATAGCAATACTATAATCTTTAGTTGCATTGGCTAACATACCGATACCAACACCTGCAGTTCCAGCGGCCTTTGCTCTGGATCCCAATGCAGTAGAGGATGCACCAGATGCAGCAGTACCATGACCAATTGCGGTAGACTCAATATTGGAAGCTATCGCATCAGCCCCAAAAGCACTGGCATTGCCATCTGTTGCCTTAGCACCATGACCAACTGCCACAGTATCATCCTCGGACGCAATGGAGTTAGCACCTAACGCTGTAGCATTTGCCGATGTAGCTTGTGCTGATAACCCCAATGCAACTGTAGATCGACCTGTTGTACTTGCACCATCACCAATAGCTACAGAGCTTGTTGCAGCCGTATCTGTAGATGCATTAGGACCAATAGCAATAGCGTTATTAGCTTTTGCACCAGTGTTGTCTTTATTTGGAGTATCAGTAGATTTAATAGATACATATTTATAAGCAATTTGATCCACGATAGCAGCTAACTGAGAGCCGTTGATGGCATCTGTAGAAGTAGCACTTACTTCACCAGGAGCGACGTTTTTTAACTGACGTTCATAGCCTTCAGCACCGAAGGATACAACATCACCTTCTAACGTTTTGTCACCACCAGCCCATGTTGCTGTAATACCATTTGACAATGTATAGCTAGATTGTTTAGTACCTGCCTTATCTGTAGTAGAACCGCCACCTAAAGCGACAGAGTTATCACGATTTGCTTTAGCGCCTGTACCAATAGCGATGGCATTTGTTACAGAATCATTATCAGCACCACTTGTATTAACACCTGTCAAAGCACCAGCGATACGGTTTTTAGAGTCAGCGCCAGTACCAATAGCAATACCAGCATTACCAGATTGCCCTTTAGTACCCACTGTGATACCGATATGGTCTGCTGTAGCATTATTATAATCACGCCACTTAATTTCATATCCTGTTAAATCTTTAACAGCAGCAGAAACGGTCCCAACTTTAGCTTTCCCTGTATTAATATCGGTATAAACTGCTCTAGTATTCGTCATTCTATCAGCATCGTCACCGCCAATAACAATTGAGGAGTGACCAATGGCTTTAGTATTACCACCAATAGCAATACTTTGGTCACCTATAACGGTAGCCCCTTGCCCCGGTAATGCACCACCACCAATGGCAATACCTTGTGAAAAATTAGTACCAGCTTCGTTTACCGTCGCACCAGTACCAATAGCAATCGCAGTACCACCATTTGCAATTGAATTTTTACCTACAGCAACACTTGGTGTATTACTATATAGACCTTTTGAATAAGCATTTTGACCAATAGCAACCCCACCACCAGCAGTCTCTGCTTTTGCAGCAGTACCAATTACAACAGCATCACTAGTAGTAGCTTTTACATTTGTACCTAAAGCAACTGCATTTACACCTGTAACACTAGCACTGTTACCTAAACCGACTGCATTGGCACCTGTAACAGTAGCACTATCACCAAAAGCTACAGATGCACCACCAGTAGATGTAGGCACCTCGTTTACAGCCAATGCTACATTAGCATTAGTCATAGCCAATGCTGCAAATACAGCAGCTACTACAACTTTCTTTTTACCACTATTGTTCTTAGCGAATTCAGATACTACTACGTAGCAATTTTTGGATTTGTTCCAAACCACTTTAAAAATCTTGTTCATTCATTTCTCCTTTAAACTACTATAAAGCTCTCAAACTTCTATATAACAAATAATCTCAATTTCAAGTTTTTCGATATAGTTAGTATACCAAATTTTTCGATATGCTTGCAACCCCTTTTCACTAATATTTCATTTTTGGAATAACTATTGCAAATACAGCAACAACGTGATTCCTTTAACCCCCTAATAAAATAAAACCTAATAATTGGGGTGATTTTATACCATAATTTAGAAGAGAAGATGAATTTAAACTCACATTTTAACTTTTCCCATATAAATATAATCGATAAATTATAAAAATAATTGTCAAAACGCCTTATATAGCTACACTCTAATAACCCCACCTGTTTTACAGTACTATATTTCATTAAATTTTTATAAATTAGTTTTTCAGTCAAATTGAGATACATTGGCAGGCAAAAACAAAAATAACGTCTAAAGAATAATCTCTTTAGACGTTATTTTTTATATGACATTATTTAATTTAAATACATAAGCACTTTGTTCATGTGCTAATTTGATGCGTTTCTGTAATCGTTCTATATACGCTCGGTATATATCTTGCGCTTCGTCAATAGACACGATATTAAAGTTAATCCCATCCCCTACCGGCAATTGGCTAAGCCGAGGTAGGTCTGCGGTAATGATAGTGCCTATTTTTGTATAGCCCCCTGTTGTTTGGCGATCTGCCATGAGGACAATGGGGTGTCCATTCGATGGCACTTGGATAGAACCAAATACGGCACCATCAGAAATAATATCTGCACTGTCTACGTGTTCAATTTCAGGACCATCTAAGCGAAAACCCATACGGTCACATTCTACAGTCAGTGTATAGATGTTATCACTAAAGGTCTTAATTCCCTTCTCGGTGAAATATTTTGCCTGATCACCTAATACAACGCGTAATGGTTCATGACATTCACGGCCCCCACGGTTATATAAGGCGGTATTGAATAGAGTATGCCCTTCACCACGGTAATCGCAGACATGCACTTCATCTCTGGTAAACGCTTTGATGCCAAGTTCATCGCCTTTTTGTAATGGTCGCCCCTCAAGGCCCCCAATTTTCGCCTTTGTATGGGTCGATACACTGCCATTGATGCTTGGCACGTCGATACCTCCAGAGAAAGAAATGTACATGCGCACGCCACATTGGCTAAAACCGCCGGAAATGACATCGCCGTCATGACATACAAATGGAATATATCTCGGTACTCGCACACTATTGATGGTTGGTTCCATATCGGCTCCTGTGAAAGCAACGATACATGTGCCTTTCACGGTGAGTGTAGGCGGCAGCAATGTGCACTCTAAGGCACCTGCCGTTTCTACATTACCTACCAGTGCTTGCCCCAAGAGATAGCTTTCACTATCCATAGGACCTGCTACAGGCATACCATATTGTTGGAACCCAACGCGACCTTTATCTTGAATGGTGGTGTACATGCCAGGTGCATTTACGTAGATAGATAATTTATTAAACTCATTAATAGCCACGCAACTCACCTACCTCTACTTCATACATGGATGGCGCATAGTCCGCCCCCAATGCTTTAATACGATTATATTCCACTTCAGCTATCGGCACATAGCGCACATAGTCGCCAGCACTCAATAGCGCCGCTTGTTTCTTGGACATGTCATACATGGTTACCGATGTACGGCCAATGATTTGCCAGCCCCCTGGAGAGTCGGATGGATACGTGCCAGTTTGTTCCCCTGCAATGCCTACAGAACCTGCAGGTATCAATGTTCTTGGTGAGGATAAACGAGGTGTTGCAATACGTGGATCCATGCCTCCCAAATAGGTAAAACCAGGAATGAAGCCAAGCATATATACCAAGTAATCAGTACCACTATGAATGGCTACAACCTCATCTTCAGTTAGATTATTATGAGAGGCTACAAAACCAAGGTCTGGACCAAACTCACCACCGTACACGGTAGGAATTTCCACGACGGTAACAAGTTCATTAGCATTATCTGTTACAGTCTGCTCCAATGTAGGCTCAATGATGTTACACAATTCTGCATAGGAGTATAACATAGCATCATATTGCAAAAGCAATGCACAATAGGTAGGTACTAATTCAATAATGCCCTCTAGATTCAGCTCTTGAATTCGCTCTATCGTTTGACGAATATGTCGATTAATCTTTGGATCGATGACTTGACCAAAATCAATAGAGATAGCGCAATCCCCTACAGGTGAAATTATAGGTTTCATAGGTATCTCCTTCCTAAAACCAGAAAGAACCATTACCTTCAAACGAAAATAATGGTACTTTCATAATTATCAAATTAACCAAGTAATTTAGCAATGCCTTGTAAGGATGTAACGCCAATGTAAGCTGTTACGAGTACTACAATCCATCCTGTATAGTATAACAGTTTATTGTGTTTGTAGTCTCCTACGATTTCAGATTTATGAGTAGCAAAGAGCATTACTGCCAATGTAATCGGCAAGATCAAGCCGTTTACGGAGCCAGCCAAAATCAACAAGGATGCTGGTTTACCAATGAAGATCAAAATACATGTAGAAACGAAGATGAATGTCATAATAGTCAATTTTTCATTGCGTTCTACTACTTTGAACAATGTTTTTAAGAAGGACACGGATGTGTACGCTGCACCTACTACAGATGTTAAGGCTGCACAGAAGAACACGATACCAAATAATTTATGACCGATTTCACCAGCCCCAAGAAGGAATGCAGAGCCAGCTGGATCTTTAGGATCTAACGCAAAGCCCATGGACACAACACCAAGAACCGCTAAGAATAACAAGATACGAACCACTGCATCTACGGACATACCCATGAAGGCTGCACGACGTACATCTTTCAAATGTTCTTGACCAGTAATACCTGCATCAATGAGGCGGTGACCGCCAGAGAATGTAATGTAACCACCTACGGTACCACCGATAAGGGTAATAGTTGCAAGCCATGGATAATGCGTTGGTGCCACCGCATGCGTAACCGCTTCAGCCACTGGCGGATTTGTAGAGAATGCTACATAGCCAATCAATACTAGCATAACAGTACCAAGAATTTTAGCTGTGTTGTCTAGTACACCACCCATTTTTGGAGATGCGAACAATAGAATACCAAGGATACCACTGATAGCCGCCGCAGTCGTTGTATCAATACCAAATACAATATTTAGGCCCATAGACGCGCCCCCAATGTTGCCGATATTGAACGCAAGGCCCCCAAGGGAAATCAAGAATGCTACGAAATAGCCAAGTCCTGGCAATACTTTATTGGCAATATCTTGACCACGCATTTTAGATATGCCAATGATGGTCCACACATTAAGCTGTGCAATAATTGAAAAAATAACAGACACAATGATGGCAAACGCAAAATCTGCTTTTAAATCATTCGTAAATGCCGCCGTTTGTAACATAAAGCCCGGCCCAATAGAGGACGTGGCCATCAAGAAAGCTGCCCCCAAGAGGACAGATAAACTTGCTTTACCTGAAATTGGTTTCATAAAAACCTCCACACATTAATTTATTAACGATCTATTATGTACTTACTATTTACTACATATTTACTACATATTTACTATTTATTACGTATTCACTATTTATTACGTATTTGCTATGTATTACATATTAGCTATGCATTACATATTAGCTCTATGTATTGCTTATTTTATAATCGCCGTTTTACTATTTACGGTTTTGAAAATTAGCCACTGTAACGCCCGCTTTTGTAAGGCCTTCACGGATGTAATTTGTGAAAGCTATCGCTTCTGGATTATCGCCGTGTACGCATACGGAATCAGCTACAATATCAATAGTATTACCTGTATTAGTGACAACCTTACCTTCTGTAACCATCATAAGAACTCGTTCAAGAGCCTCTTGAGGGTCTTTTATAAAAGCCCCAGGTTCTGTACGAGGTACCAATGTACCTTCATCAGTATAACCACGATCAGCAAATACCTCCTGAATTACAGGAATCCCTCGACACTCTGCTTCTTTTGCAATATAGCTACCGCTCAACACCATAGCTGCAATATTAGGGTTTACCGCTTGTAAGCCATCTAATACAGCATCTGCCAATGCAGGAGTTACACATGCGGTGTTATAAAAAGCACCATGTAATTTCATATGTTGCAATGTAACGCCATAGCTATCACAGAAGGCTTGTAGTGCACCAACTTGATATATCATATATGCTTTAGCCTCTGCAGGATTGACTGCCATTGCGCGACGACCAAAGCCCATTAAATCAGGATACCCAGGATGAGCCCCTACGGCTACGCCCTTTTCCTTGCACATGTGAACTGTAGCATCCATAATGAGAGGATCCCCAGCATGCCATCCACAGGCAACATTAGCACTTGTGACGTGATTTAACACTTCACTATCCATGCCTAATGTGTAGTTGCCAAAACTTTCACCTAAATCACTATTTAGATCTACATAATGTGACATCAATAATCTCCTCCCTTTCTTCATCTCTTTTTTAAATTCTATAGAATATTGAATTTATAGATATGATTATACTAAATAAATCGATATATTAGCAATGATTTTTGTCATGTATACAAAATTTCTTTATTAATACACATATTAAAAGGCATATTAAAACGCATAGTAAGACACAAAAAAGCACCCCACATTATGTGGGGTGCTCTCAGTATCAATAGGTCTATCATTAGTTTGTGTATGGAGAGAGTTGTAAGGGATTCATTAGTTAGTGTCGATAGCCTATCGATTATTTATTATCCTTGGATACAGCATCATCAGCTTGTTTGCCGTCGTCTGTAGCTTTATCATCTGTAGATTTATCATCAGATGTATTAGCAGCATCTTTGTCGTTAATTACAATGTGACCATCTACAACATCAGCAAGCAAGTGTTTTGCATCGATGTGATCCAAGTAGAAGTCAGTTACATTATCGCGGATTTCAGATTCGATAACACGACGTAATGGAC
>OAWA01001383.1_pt1 | contig 11482 bp, 7 predicted proteins | sample 1516971 | NCBI WGS metagenome assembly OAWA01 (sample SAMEA2580097, study PRJEB22360) | human gut metagenome | biome: human gut; feature: human-associated habitat; material: faeces | place: Denmark | collected 2008/2010
CTCGGCCATGGGTCTTTCTCCTTGGTTGTGCTAGGTCGCGAGGATTTTTCCTTGCCACCCGCCTGCCGTGTTCGGGCGGTTGGCGAGGTGTTGGTTATGAAGTTACGACGCTTGGGCCGCGCGGCGCAAGCTGAACGTTATCGGACTTGCCTATAAGGGCTTATAAAGCCTTGGAATCATTGACGTGAGCGACTGTCAGAAGTCACGAAAAAGTCGTTGAAATTATCGCGACACGCCGGGCCGCACGCATGCGCTTTCAAGGTCGACTGCGGTCACGGTGATATCGCTGCCATGCCTTTCGCGCATGGCTCAAGTGTCCGTGATGATTGCTTGTTCCACCCGTCACCAAGACGGTTTGCCCGCTCGGTGATGACGTCTGTTTCATTTTTCTGCCGCCCGGTTACATGGTTTACATGACGAACGACTACAGTCAAACATCGCCAATGAATTATTCCGCCAACATGGTGAAGGGATTCGAACAGACATGACCGATGTAACTCTGTATGACCGTGATCCGAACTATATTCCGCGCGTGGCCGCCGTGCACGACATGTGCGGCTACGGCAAGTGCTCGCTGACCGCCGCGATTCCGATTCTCTCGGCCGCCGGCTGCGATGTGTGCCCGGTGCCGACCGCCCTGTTCTCGGCGCACACACGCTATGCAGTGTTCACGTTCCATGACACCACGGATATTCTCTCCGGTTACTTGGATGCCTGGCAGAAGGAAGACGTGGAGCTGGATGGCGTGTATTCAGGCTTCCTCGGCTCCCCCGATCAGGTGGCGATCATTCAGCGTCTCTACCGCGAATATCCGAACGCGCTGCGTCTGGTTGACCCGGTGATGGGAGACGCCGGCGAAATGTACCCCACGTACACACCGGAGCTGTGCGAGGCAATGGGCGCGCTGGCCGATGGTGCCGACGTGTTGATGCCGAACCTCACCGAAGCGAGCATTCTCACCAAGCGTGACTATCCTGGCCAGGATATTGATGAGGCCACGGTTAACGAGCTGCTTGGTGCTCTGCTGGAGTTGGGTGCCAAGAACGTGGTGCTGAAGGGCATTGACCATGGCGATGGCAAAATCGTCAACTATGTGGCCAGCGCTTCCACCGGTGTTGCCGGTAAGATCGAGCTGGCTCATGAGAAGTTGCCATACATGATTCATGGCACGGGTGACGCCTTCGCCTCTGCCCTGTGCGGCGCGGTGATGGCCGGCCGCGGCCTGGCCGAGTCGGCCGAAATCGCCGGTGAGTTCGTGCGTCACGCCATGGTCAGCACCCGTAACCAGCCGCATTTCGAGGATCGTGGCGTCAGTTTCGAACTGAACCTTGGCGAACTCACCGATTTGGTGAAGTGACCGCACCTTGGCTCCCCTCTCCGCTCACTGGGTCTGACGTATTCAGCGAACAATCCGATGGGTTGTTTTTTCGTTACAGGGAAGTCGACTGGTGAGCCTTGGTAAACCTTCTGAACTAATGGTGGATAACCGAGTTTTCATCCACACGTTATCCACAACACGCCAAACCGCGTCATAGTATCCACATTTGCCGGTTGCGCTTGTGCTCTTACATAAGTAACCCGCACAGTGGAATCATGAACGCTTTACCACCTACTCAGCCGACGACGAAGTCCGGCATCGACGCCGGTCTTGCCTTTCACCAGCCCATGCTGGCTTCACCTGATCCGCAGGCAATGCTGCCTTCGGAACGGATTGCGGCCACGATGGGCGACCGCAATCTGACGCCCAAACAGTTCGGCGCGCTCGGCGAGCAGTATGCCGCCGCGTGGCTGGAGGAACACGGTTGGACGACCTTGAGCCGCAATTGGCATACCCGTTACGGCGAATTGGACATCGTGATGCTCAATCCCGAGTACACGGTGGTGTTCGTCGAAGTGAAATCACGCCGGTCCATGCATTACGGATATCCGCAAGAGGCCATTACGCCGGCGAAACAGCACAATCTCAGGAAAGCCGCCTGCGATTGGCTACTTGACCGGCGTAATCGGGTGCCGGCTTCAATCCGATGTTTCGATGTCGTCACCATCGTGCTTCGGGTGGGCAGGCCGCTCGTGCATCACATTGAAAATGCCTTCTGAAGCCCCCCCCCCAAAAAAAACAGCCACGTTGCGAAACACATTGTGAAAGGAGTAGACATGGCTATCGGCAGCACCCTCTCAGTCGGACTGATCGGCCTTAAGGCCTTCATCGTCCAAGTGCAGGCTTTCATCAGCCCTGGCTTGCCATACTTCAGCATCATCGGATTGCCGGATGCATCGTTGTCCGAAGCCCGCGAGCGCGTGAAATCAGCGTGTCAAGCCACTGGATTCGGTTGGCCGCAAACCCGTGTGACCGTGAACATGAGCCCTGCGGCCATGCCCAAACGCGGTTCGTCGCATGATCTGGCCATCGCGGCCAGCGTCCTATGTGCGGCGGGTGCCATAGGGCATGATTGCCTAGAAGATACCATTGTGCTCGGCGAAGTGAATCTTGACGGCTCGGTGCTGCCGATTCATGGGCTGCTCCCGATCATGCTGCATGCCGAGGAACGTGGCGTGCGCAAAATGATTGTTCCCCATCGCAATCTTGACGAGGCTTCGATGGTGGATGGACTGGATGTAGTGGGCGTGAGGCATGTGGGTGAGCTCATCGAACTGATGGGCGGCGATGCCACCTATACGATTCCCGATACACCGGTTACCGACGAGACCACCACGGATCAATCGCCCACAAGTCATCCCAACGATTGTGGCGATATGAACGAGGTTCTGGGTCAGGAGCATGCCAAATGGGCACTGCAAGTGGCGGCGGCAGGCGGGCATAATCTCATCATGACCGGCCCGCCAGGCAGCGGCAAAACCATGTTGGCCTCACGTATGCCCGGCATCATGTGCCCGTTGAACGAGGCGGAACAGCTGGAGGTGGCATCGATTCGATCGCTGTGCGGCATACTGCCTCAGTACGGCATCACCGACATGCCGCCGTTCGAGGCACCGCACCACACCGCCAGCACGGCGGCCTTGGTGGGTGGTGGCAGCGGCATCGCCGTTCCCGGCGCAATCACACGCGCGCATCGAGGCATTCTGTTTCTGGACGAGGCACCGGAATTCAGCGCACGCGCCCTGCAGACGTTGCGCGAACCATTGGAATCCGGGTATGTGGCGCTTTCCCGTTCAAAAGGCAGCACCTACTACCCGGCCTCATTCCAACTCATCATGGCGGCCAACCCCTGTCCGTGCGGATACTATTACGGCACCGGCGAACGTTGCGCTTGCCGGGAAAAAGACCGTATACGTTATTTCTCGCGATTGTCCGGACCGATATTGGATCGTGTGGATATTCAGATGGCGGTGCCACCAGTCTCGCGCATTGCCGTGCAAAGCGAGCCAATCGGCGAGTCCAGTGCCGGGATACAAGCTCGTGTGATTCGTGCCCGTCAAGTGGCCAAAGATCGGTTCAGACAGTATGGATGGGTGTGCAACGCGCAAGCTTCGGGCAAATGGCTGCACGCCAATACATCGCTGAAAGCGATGGAATTGGTCAATCGGGCCCTGTCCAATCATCAACTCACATTGCGCGGGGCTGATCGCGCCATGCGTCTGTCTTGGACGCTCGCCGATCTGGCCGGCCGCGTATCCCCCACCGAGCAGGACGTCCATCAGGGCATCGAAATGAGAACGAGGATGACATGAGTAACGCTACTGATATCCGGCAATCTGGCGGCACCGCAGGCAGTGTGGATCACACCGATACGAGTCTCGCTGTTTCGCGCACCATTCCCGTACCTCCTACGGATACGTTGTATCGTGCCGCGCTCACGTTCTGTCTTGATGGCGCGGATGTGATGATGTACGCCGCGCTCAAAGGCGCGGAAAACGCCGAATCCCTCTGGCATGCGTTGGCGCAATCCCATCCAAGCCAGCCATCTGAAATCTGCGGCCCGGCGCTGTCACGTATTGACCGCATGTTCGTGGACGGCCTCACTCGATGGGGCCGCAAGGCGTCGGCGAACGCGATGCGCTCCTTCCGCAATGCACTGGCCGGCTGGCATAACCGCATGATGGACCTGCCCTCGCAAGACATCATCCAACTGGCCGACTGGTTCACTATGGATGGCACGCAATGGATTATCGGCCCTGGCCATCCATGTTGGCCCTCGCAGTTGGCCGACCTGTCCATTCGCTCCGATTGGGCGCCACCGCTGTGTTTGTGGATCAAAGGCGATCCACGCGCATTGACCAGTTGCGCCAAACCGGTCGGCATCGTCGGTTCACGGGACGTGACCGAATATGGCCGGTATGTGGCACACACCGTAGCCGAACAGGCAGCCGTTGCCGGGCATCTGGTCGTGTCCGGAGGCGCGATGGGCACGGATGCGGCGGCACATTGGGGAGCGTTGAATGCGCTGCACGGCAGAATGCCCGCCAATGTGGGCAAAACCGTTGCCGTATTCGCCGGCGGGCTCAACCATATCGGACCGATGCGTAACCGCACGCTGTTCGAACGTATCGAGGCGCAAGGCGGTGCACTGATCAGCGAACTGTGCCCCGGGACGATTCCCGAAGCCCGTCGTTTTCTGCTTCGCAACCGCATTATCGCGGCCATGTCTTCCACATTGATTGTGACGCAAGCCCGGTTGCGTTCCGGAGCGCTCAACACCGCGGGATGGGCATGCGAATTGCTGCGCGAAGTGTATGCGGTTCCCGGTGACATCAATCAGCCTTGCAACGCCGGGTGCAATAAGATGATCGGCGACCACCGAGCGATGATTCTGTGTGCCGCCACATCCACCGAGGATATATGCCATGAACGGCATAAGCCCGTTATGGCAGCATGCCCAGGCATATCGAAATCCACAGGTCAGGACTCGTCCGAAAACGAGGAGGCCATGGAAGTGCCGGCAACGACTCCGTTATCGCCAGCATCCTCGGAATCATCGGCGTCACAGGAGTCGTCACAAGATTCAGGTCATTCGAAACGTTCGAAGACCAAGCATACTCAGCCTACGCGCACTCAATCCAAGGATGGGCCGGCGAGCGCAACTGCCGATTCCGGTAACGACAAAAGCAAGGGTGAAGAGCTTCCCTCGTCGCATCAGATGCCGGATCTTCGTGTCAAGCCGAAGCCCGATCCCGAGAAGGAAGCCCAACAACGTATCATTATCGCCAAGCTGCCGGAAATGGAACGCACATTAGTGGCATTGATTCGTGAATGCCGTAAACGACATCTCATCGTCACCCCGGACGCACTATTGCGTGTGGCGCGAGAGACGGTACCCGACGAGATTCCCAATATCGGCACCATACTTGAGCTACTCGGCGCATTGGAGCTGAAGGGAGTGATCGAGCGGGATGCCGGCATACTCAAGCTGAGCAGCCGTGTCGGCTAATCGGCTTCCATGACACGGCTCGAAGGCTGTTCGGCGGGTGTGCGAGAATCGAACCCATGAGTCCGAAACGTTTGGAAGATATGTATGATGCGGTGATCGTCGGCGCCGGAGCGGCCGGCCTGTCGGCGGCGTTGGGACTGCTGCGCTCCCCCGAGATCACCGAGCTCAAGGAACAAGGCGTGGACCCGAAGATCCTCGTGGTCTCCAAACTGCAGCCGCTGCGTTCGCACACCGGTTCAGCCGAGGGCGGCATCGCGAGCCTGGGCAATGTGGAGTCCGATGACTGGCACTGGCATTACTACGACACCATCAAGGGCGGCGACTGGCTGGTGGACCAGGATGCGGCCAAACTGCTCGCCGAATACGCGCCGCAGACCGTGATCAACCTGGAGCGTCAGGGCGTGGCCTTCTCCCGTACCGAGGACGGGCATATCGCCCAGCGCCGGTTCGGCGGCCACACGCGCGAGTTCGGCGGCGCCCCGGTCAAGCGCGCCGCCTATGCGGCCGACCGCATCGGCCACCAGATTCTGCACGCCTTGTGGCAGCAGTGCGTGGCCGCCGGCGTCGAGTTCGCCGAGGAATGGTATGTGACCGACCTGGTGCTCGCCGACGACGGCAAGCAGGCGGCCGGCATCGTGGCCTTTGACACGCATTCGGGCAAGATTCAGGCCATCCACGCGCGCAACGTGCTGCTTGCCACCGGTGGCGCGGGCCGACTGTTCCACACCACGTCAAATTCCTGGGATCTGACCGGCGACGGCATGGCCTTGACCTTGGCCGCCGGTCTGCAGCTGGAGGACATCGAATTTGTGCAGTTCCACCCCACCGGGCTCGCGCACACCGGCATCCTGCTGTCCGAGGCGGCCCGCGCCGAGGGCGGCATTCTGAGGAACGCCGACGGTGAGCCGTTTATGGAACGCTACGCTCCGGAGCATAAGGATCTGGCCGCACGAGACGTGGTCTCCCGCTCCATCATGGCGGAGATCGACGCCGGTCGCGGCGTCGCCGACCCGAAGGACCCGGATGGTCCGAAGGACTGCGTCTGGCTGGATATGACCGGCATCGACCCCGAACGTATGAAGGAAGTGCTGCCGCAGGTGGTCGAAACCATCGAGCAGTACGCGAACCTCGATCCGGCCAAGGACCTAGTACCCATCAAGCCCACTGCACACTACACGATGGGCGGCATCCCCATCACCACCGACGGCGAGGTGTACCGTTGGGCCGACGGTGCCGTGCAGGTAGTCGATGGACTGTTCGCCGCTGGCGAATGCTCTTGTGTCTCCGTACATGGTGCGAATCGTCTGGGCGGCAATTCTCTGCTCGACGCCTGCCTGTTCGGTACACGCGCTGGTCAGACGATGGCCGCACGCATCGCCGAGAACCCGGTTGACTCCCCCATGGCCGATGATTCGGCCGATGACATGCTGACCGATGCCGCCGATCAGGCTGCCGATTCTCGCAAAGCAGAGCTTGACGAACTGCTCGCCGGACCAATAGATGATTCAGACGATGGAGTGCCCACCGCCAATCCTTATCAGCTCATGGCCCAACTCGGATCAGTGATGGAGCAGGCTCTGGCCGTACGTTGCACCGCTCAGACCATCGATACGGCGTTGACCCAGATCAACGGTGACATCACACCGGTTGCCGATACCTTGCGGGCCCATGACAAGACCGCCGCTTTCAATCAGGAGGTCACCGCCATCTGGGAAGTCCGTCATCTGATCGAACTGGCCGAGGTCATGCTGCACGCTTCCGAATCCCGTCAGGAATCTCGCGGATCCATGCAACGCCTTGATTTCCCCGAACGCGACGATGAGCATTTCCTTGCTCACTCGATGGTCGCCGATGATGGTTCGGTAAGTTTCAAGCCGGTGCACATCACCGACTATCCGCCCAAGAAGCGCGAGTACTGATCCGCTGGTGGTAATACCCAAGCCGCCTAGGGCTTGTGGCACAATAGGTTGGCTAATATTGGACTTGACATCCCACTGTTTCATGGAGGCAGAACATGGCTGAGGCGAGCAACACGACGGTTACCCTGCAAGTGCATCGTTTCACGCCGCGACCCGAGCGTGCCGAACGTGCACGCGGTGGCAGCCCGTTTGCCAAGAAAGGCTCCCCGTTCGGCGGCGGCTCGGATTCGGCGGCGCGCCGTCGTCCGCGCGGCAAGCAGTGGGTGCAGGAGTACACGATTCATGTTCTGCCTGACCATCAAACGCACCGTCGACCCGACGCTGGCCTTCCGTTATTCGTGCGGTCATGGCATGTGCGGTTCGGACGCCGTGGCCATCAACGGCACCCCCACCCTGCTGTGCACAGCCACCATCCGCGATTGGGCCAAGCAACCCGGCGCCATGCCCGAAGTCGATGACGAAGGGTTCCGACACACCGGCACCGAGGCTGAGGAATCCGACGATTCCGCGGAAAACGTCGCAAACGCGGCGGCCGCCCAGAACTCAGCCGCAAACGGTTCGCTGGGAGTCATCGAACTGGCGTCCCTGCCCGGCTTCCCGCCGCAGCGCGACCTCATCGCCGACATCGACCCTATGCTCAACCAGATCAGGAAGCTCACCCCGTATCTTCAGGCGGACGGCGTGCTCGCCACCACCGCCGAAGGCAAGGTGGACGTGTTCGAATACCTGCAGAACCCCGAACAACTCGCCAAATACGAGCTGCTGAGCAACTGCATCGCCTGCGGCGTGTGCGAAGGCGCCTGCCCGGTGTACGCCGGCGGCGACGCCTTCATCGGCCCGGCCGCGCTGATTTGGGCCTCCCGTTTCGTCAACGATTCGCGCGACACCAAGGCCATGGAGCGTATGGATGGCATCGGCAACGCCCGAGGCGGGGGCGCCCGGTTGGTGTACGCCATCGACACCGCCGACGGCGTGGCCGCCTGCCAGTCCGTGCGCGCCTGCTCCCGCCACTGCCCGCGCGGCATCGATGTGGGCGAGGAGATGTGGCAGATCGTGGCTAAGGTCCGCGAGCGCTAAGCCGCGCCGCGGCTGGCTGCGGCGATCGCCTAAGCACATGCGTCGATGCATCCGCTGGGTGCCCGCACGAGAGAAGACATGAAAGAACGAATTATGGACAGAACGCAGTACACCAACCTCGCCAAGGCATGGGAATTCACCGAGGAACACGCGCGCGAACGTGAATCCGATGCGTTGACCGACACCCGTACGGCCGCCGACGAGTCCGGCCAGTTGCAGGGTTCGGCGGCGCAGGCCCGTCTGCTGGGCATGCTGGTGCGCATCACCGGCGCCGCTTCGGTGATTGCCGTGGGCACCGGCTCGCTGGTGGAGACCTTGCAGCTCGCCCATGCACTGGATAACAAGGGCCTGCTGACTGCGGTCGATTCCACCGCCCAGGGCATCGCGCTGATTCGCAAGGCGTTCGCCGAGCTGCAGGACGAGACCGACACCACGTTGCGTGCGGTGAACGCCCCGGCCAGCGTGTTTCTGCCGCGCCTCAACGCCAATGATTACGATCTGATCGTGGTGGCGGGCGACGCCGAGAACTATGCCGCCACGTTCGCCCAGGCCTCCCGTCTGCTGCGCGTGCACGGCGTGATCGTGTTCACCGATGTGCTGGCGTTGGAGGACGGTCAGGGCGGCGTGATCAATCCGGCCGACCGCAGCGACAAGGCCATCGCCATGCGTGAGCTGCTCACCACCGTCGAAGATGACGAAGGTTTCGAGTCCACGCTCACCCCTGACGGCACCGGCCTGCTCATCGCCTACAAAAAGTAACTCTGTCCTTGGCTCCCCGAGGGGAGCCACTCTATCTCGCTTACCTCACAATTGCGCTGACGGCCACGTCCACGGCTTCGTCGGCGTCATCGGTTACGGTGACCAGTTTCGGGTCGATCGTCGAGATCATGCCATGCTCGGCCACCGGACCGTTGAGCCAGTCAAAGAGCCCCTGCCAGTATTCCTTGCCGTAGAGCACCACCGGAATATTCGCCACCTTGTGGGTCTGAACCAAGGTCAATAATTCGAACATCTCATCCAGTGTGCCGAAGCCTCCCGGGCATACGATCACGCCGGAGGAATACTTGATGAACATGGTTTTTCGCACAAAGAAGTACCGGAAGCTCATGCCGAGGTTCACCCACTGGTTCAACCCCTGCTCGTGCGGCAATTCGATGCCAAGTCCCACCGATTTGCCGCCGGCCAGTGCCGCTCCCCTATTCGCGGCTTCCATGATGCCGGGACCACCGCCGGTGATGACGGCGATGTTGCGCTTGGCTATCTGGCTACCCATGCGCCGTGCTGCCTTATAGATCGATTCGGTGCGCTGGGTGCGTGCGGAGCCGAAAATAGAGACCGCAGGTCCGAGCTCGGCGAGCGCCCCGAAACCGTCCACGAATTCCGATTGGATGCGCAGCACACGCCATGGGTCCATGTGCAGCCAGTCGGTGTCCTGATCGGGTTTCAGCAGGTTGGCGGTGGTGTTGTCCGAGGGAATCATCTGGCCGCGTAGAATCACCGGGCCGCGATGATAGGTATCGCCCAGCGGCGAGGCGTCCTCCAGATCGACCGGGTTCACCGGTGTGGACCTGCGGTTCGGTGGCCGCCCCAGCCTCCAACGCCGCCGCATCATTCGCGGCTGTGGCTTCCAATGGTTCCATATCGTCCACGACTGCGGACTTGGATGCGGCCTCGGCTAGATTCTTTGCTTCAGCGGCCTTTTTGCCGTCGTTCTTCTTGGATTTCTTCTGCTTCTTTGCCATCCAATGTCCTCCTGTACGGCGCTATCGACTCTTCGCATTCTAGCGCCTGAAGCTCTGCGTACGTTTTCCGCGAAATCATCCTTGACTTCGTGAAGAACGTACGGTGAGTGACACTGAGCGTACGTTTTCCGCGAAATAAGGCCTCATCTCGTGAAGAACGTACACTGAGCGCGTCTCAGCGTACGGTTTTCACGAAACAAGGCCAACAATGGAGTAGGGACCGTCTAAGCCATCAGTGGCGGAAGTCGATTTCCACACTGGCGGTGCCGTCGGCGAGGGTGCCGGGGTGTTCCGTGGGCGTGGTGGGCTCTGTGGTGTGGCTTGGCTGCCCGATGCCATCACCATCAATCGATTCGTCATCCTCCGCATCAGCCGCTGCTGCGGCTGCGGTCTTCTCGAATCGCTTGGACTGACGGCTCAGCAGCACACCGGAAATCGCGGCGGCGATCAGGGAGGCCACCAGCACGCCGAAGCGCGCCTCAGCGGAAAGTTCCGCGTTCTTGTACGCCAGCGAAGCGATGAGGAAGGACACAGTGAAGCCAATGCCGCAGGCGACGGCAGCGGGAATCATGTCGCGCACACGCAGCCCCTTGGCCATCTTGAGCCCGCCCACATGCGTGGACAGCCATGCGGTGGTGATGATACCCAGAGGTTTGCCGACCACCAAAGCCACAATCAGTGCGATGACCAGCGGCGAGGCCAACAATAGCGGGCTCATCGACTCGAAGTGTACGCCGGTGGCGAACAAGGCGAAGATGGGCAGGGCCAGCAGTGCGGAGAATGGCTGGAGCTTGTTGGCATAGCGTTCGGCACGCGGCGAGAGTTCGCCGTGCATTTCACGAGAGGGGGTCAGCAGGCCAACCAGCACGCCGGCCAGTGTGGGGTGCACGCCTGCCTCGAACATCATGATCCAAGCGAGGATACCGACGATGCCAACCGCGATCCACGGCACTTTTTTCAGTCGTACGAGGTATGCCCAGATGGCGGCGCATACGGCGATGCCGATGAACCAATACCAGGCGTTAATCGAGGAGAAGAATACGGCGATCAGAATAATGGCCAGCAGGTCGTCGACGGTGGCAAGCGTCATCAGGAACGCGCGGATCGAACCGGGCAGGGCCTTGGCGAACAGGGCGAGCACGGCCAGCGAGAACGCGATATCCGTGGCGGTGGGCACTGCCCAGCCGTGCGACATCTCCGAGAACGGGATGCTGCTGCCGGTGGTGGTCAGAATCAGCGTGCCGGGTTCACCAGGCCCGATCTGAGAGAACAATGCCGTGACGGCCAGGAACAGGATGGGCGGGGCGATCATGCCGCCCACCGCGCACAGCATCGGCACGGCGGCCGCTTTCGGATT
>OAWA01001384.1_pt1 | contig 11475 bp, 9 predicted proteins | sample 1516971 | NCBI WGS metagenome assembly OAWA01 (sample SAMEA2580097, study PRJEB22360) | human gut metagenome | biome: human gut; feature: human-associated habitat; material: faeces | place: Denmark | collected 2008/2010
CTCACGGCCTCTTGAACCCCATTCAAGCGCGCTACCAAAACTGCGCTACACCCGGATATTTGTTGTGGCTCATCGCTCACAGCTCCATTAGTATACCCGCTGCAGGCCGTTTTGTCAAGCGCTTTTTTTGTTTTTCTTGGATTTTTTCTGGATTTTTCGCTCATCGTCCAGAAGCTCTCGATGGTGCGTCCATTTCATTTTCGGTGACTGCCATTGCCACGGCAAAGACGCTGTGGGCGCCCGCATCCAGCAGTGCCTGCGCACAGGCTGCGGCGGTAGCGCCGGTGGTGATGACGTCATCCACCAGCAGCACCCGCTTCCCTTCCACGAGCTCCGGCTCCTGCGCCCGGAAGGCACCGGCCGCATTTTCCAGACGCTCGTCCAGCGAGAGTCCTGCCTGATGGCGTCCGGCCCGGACGCGGCAGAGCGCCTTTGGCAGCAGCGGGAGGCCCAGTGCATGGGCCAGAGGCTGCGCCATCCGTTCCGGCACATTGTAGCCGCGCCGGCGGCTGGTGGCAGGCACCGGAACGATGCAGTCGTAACCGATGGCCGCACCGGAGACCAGACCCGGCACCGGCTCTGCAAAGTGCATCTCCACTTCTGCTCCGAACAGCCGGGCCGTCATCTCCACGCCAAGCTCCACCGCCGTCCAGCTTTCGCCTTCGTATTTGGCGCGGAGGATGGCGCTGCGGACGACGCCCTCGTACCGGTAGGGCGCAGCCGCCCCGTCCAGAGCACCCAGATAGTGGCGGCTCGCGTCCAGCCGCATGACCGGGCCGCGGCGCAGCTCTTCCAGCCGCGGTGTACACACCTCACAGAACGGCAGCGTTCCCAGCACCCTGCGGCAGCAGGGACACCGCCTCGGGAAAAGCAGCTGGCGCATCTGCCGGGCAAGCCGCGCGGGGCAGCTGTAGTAGCCCGTCATCAGTCTTTCTTGACGGCGACGATGATACGCACCTTTTTGCCAGCCGCACAGCCAAAGTTGTCGTACCAGCCGGTAAGGTAGTAATCATCGGAGTTGACGGAAGTGAGCTTGGTGTAGTAATACTGGCCCTTGTACCACAGGTAGACCTGCGTATCATCGTCCATTTCAAACCTTTCGCCCTTGGAGGAAAGGACGCTGGCCGCACCCACCTTGTCAATCTTCATGGGCATCAGCTGCACCATGTTGCGGACAGCGCCGGTCGTCTCCTGGCAGACCGCGATGCCGCCGGCCAGCACAGGATACTTGATGGAGGTGCTCAGACTGACCTGCTGGCCTCTGACGTAGCCGATATAGGTCGCACCGCTGCCGATGAAGTCGAATATCTGGCTGAAGGGAGTGCCGGTGATCTTGGCGATCTGCTGGAAGCCGATGCCCAGAAGTGCGCCGGTGTTGCTGGTCAGGCGTTCCCACGCGGTGCTGAGGATGTCGCCGGAGATAACGCCCCACAGGATCTCTGTGGTGGTGGGTACCATGATGCTCTTCACCTGACTGACGACTGCATCGGTATCAATGGTGCCGTCGCCCGGCTGAGCCTCGATGGCGCTGAGAAGGGTGCTGTAGTTCGTGGCGATGTTCTTCACATCGTCCAGCACACCGTAGTGCCACAAGTCACCGGTCACGTCGTTCAGGATGAGCTTGTCGATCTGCCCCTGCGGGTTGGTGGTGTAGTAGCGGACATCGGAAGCCTTTAAGTTTACCCCCGATAGGCGGCTGGGGCGAACTGCCCCAGCCACACCCCCTGTACTCGTATCAAGGATCTGCACGTCATCCGCCAGAGCCCTATCGCCCAGCGCGGTGGCGTTCTCGTTCACAGTGCCGCTGACGGAGCGCTGATTGATCTTTTCCACGCTCTCGCCTTCGGGGCTGACCCGCACTTCCACCAGCCAGCCGGTGGGAAAGTTCAGGCTTTTGTCTACGTTCACCTCGCGGGCAAGGCCGTCGGTACACAGGACCTTGACGGTCTGAAGCACATCGGCGCTGTTGTCCTCGTCGATGAGGTTGCGGGAAGCCGACTGCACCACGCCGTAAAAGACCTCGTCGGCCTCCTCACCGGTGATGATGCCTGCGGCCACATTGTTCATGCCCAGCAGCAGAGTGACCACCTGGCCGACACCGCCGCCGTTGAGGGAGGACACCTGGGAAGCAATGGCCGTGCTGCCCAGCGTGTAGGACGTGCCTGCCACCGTAATGGAAGCGGGGGCGCTGGCCGAGGGAGACACCTCGGTGATGCGGCCTGCGGCACGGCGGGTATAGACCCACAGGGTCTTGAGGCTCTCGCTGTAGTAGTAGACGTCGTATTTGTTCAGCTCTGCGGAGCCGGAGACCTTATCGTTGCGGTAGACGCTGGCAGGGACGAAGGGCAGCACCGTGCTCTCCGAAGCCACGAAGGGGCCTTTCAGGCTGCTGAGCAGGATGGTGGAGCCGTCCACCTGACCATTGCTCACGGTAAAGCCCAGGGTCGTGCCGTAGGCCGAACCGCTGGCGTTGTTGGCGGTGAGGGCATTGTAGAGCAGGACGGCGCAGTCCTCGTAGTTCATCGCTTCGCCCTGACGGCGGTCGAGGCCGGCACGCAGGCCGAGCTCGCCGGCCTTGTTGAGCTGGGCGTTGGGGAACGCGCCGCTCAGGTCGGTCATCTTATAGCCCATCAGCTTGAGCACTGCGGTGCAGGCTTCTTCCAGCGTGACGGCATTGTTCGGGCGGAAGCTGCCGTCGGTGTAGCCATTCATCCAGCCCTGCTGCACGGCGATGCGGACATAGGGCGCCCATGCCGAGGAGCCGGGCAGGTCGGTGTAGAGGGTCCCCACTGCCCCCTGGGAGGAGACGCTCTCCCGGTAGGTAGAGTAAGAGGTCAGCATTCTGGCAAATGCGCCGCGGGTCACGGCTGCATCCAGTGCGCCGGACTGCTCGGAATCCATGGCACCCAGCGTGATGGCAAACTGGACGGCGGTGTTGTTGCCCGCAGCCGATGCCGGCATCACCAGCATCGACACTGCGATGCTGACCGCCAGCAGAAATGCGAGAAGACGTTTTTTCATTGTGTTACTCCTTGTTGAGATCATCGCAAAGCCTCTCCCTTTGGGAGAGGTGGCGAGCGAATGCGAGACGGAGAGGGCAAGCCGCCTGACAAAAGAAGAGCATCCTTGCCCTCTCAGTCACCTTCGGTGACAGACTCCCCCTTGTGTCGCTTGCGCGACATCTTCCCCCGGCCGGGGGAAGTCTTTCCTCAAAGGGAGAGCCTTACGCATTTCGGAGAGGTTAATCATATCTGAGTGCGTCAATGGGGTTGAGCCGCGCGGCGCGTTTTGCGGGCAGATAGCCGAACAGCACTCCGATGAACACCGAGATGCCGAAAGCTGCCACGATGGAGTTGAAGGACGGACTGACCGTGATGTTCATGCCGTCGGTGAACATGGGAAGCACCTGATTGGCGATGGCCGACACGATGTAGCCGAGGACGATGCCCAGTGTGCCGCCAAAAGCCGAGGTAGTAGCCGCCTCGGTGACGAACTGGGCCAGGATGGTCCTTTCCTTCGCGCCCATGGCCTTGCGGATGCCGATCTCACGGGTGCGCTCGGTGACGGACACCAGCATGATGTTCATGATGCCGATGCCGCCCACCAGCAGCGAGATACTGGCGATGCCGGTGAGGATGACGATGACCATGTTGATCATCTTGTTCATCTCTTCCAGCCACTCGCTGGCGCTGTAGACGTAGTAAGCACTGTCGCTCTTGAAGATGTCATACAGTCCCTGCTCCACCGCAGCCTTGGCCTCGTTGGCCTGGCTCTCGTCCACCATGATGGCGGAGTAGGAGTCCGGCGAGCTTTCGTTGGAAAGGCGCATGGCTGTGGTGTAGGGCAGGTAGACGCTGTCGTCGTCGCTGCCCTCCTGCTGGTCGGGGTTGGAGATCTTGGCCTTCAGCACGCCCACGATGCGGAACTTATAGGGGCCAAGCTTGATGGTCTGGCCCACCGCATTTCCGCCGTAGGCCGTGCGGTTGATATAATCGCCGATGACGCAGATCTGCTTGTTGTCTGCGATGTCCATATACTGGATGTTCCGGCCCTTGGCAAGGGTGTAGCCCTTCATCTCGATGTAGCTTTCATCCACGCCGTACATCCCGCTGTAGCGGTAGGTCGTAGTCCCCACCTTGGGGGTGTTGTCGCTGAAATCCAGCTGCGGCGAGACGGAGGAAAGCAGCTTGGGGTTCTTTTTGACGATGTCGTACAAATCATCCACCGTCGCAGTGCGGGAACCATAGCCCCATATCTGGATGGAGAGGGTGTTGGTTCCCAATGCGGAAAAGCTGTCCCGCATGCTTCTGGTCATGCCGTTGCCCAGACCGACGATGACGATGACCGCCATGACGCCGATGATGATGCCCAGCATGGTCAGAAACGTGCGCAGCTTATTGCTCCAGACGTTCTGCAGTGCCTGGCGGAAAGTCTCTAATACCATTATTTCGCTCCCTCCTGTGCCGCTTCGTCGGACAGAGCGGGCTGCACGACAGCCTCAGGCGCGTGGGCATCGCCGTCGTACACCACCTGGCCGTCCTCCAGACGGATGATACGCTCCGCCTGCACGGCGATGGAATTGTCGTGGGTGATGAGCACCACGGTATGGCCCTCGCTGTGGAGCTGCTGAAGCATCCCGATGACCTCGCGGCCGGTGTGGGAGTCCAGAGCGCCGGTGGGTTCGTCGGCGAGGATGACCGCCGGGTTGCGCACCAGAGCCCGCGCGATGGAAACGCGCTGCTGCTGGCCGCCGGAAAGCTGGTTTGGCAGGTTCTTGAGCTTGTCGCCCAGACCCACCTTTTCCAGCACATCCTTGGCCAGCTTGTGGCGCTCGGCGCGGGAGATGTTGGCGTAGACCAGCGGCACCTCCACGTTTTCCAGAAGGTTCAGCCGGGGCAGAAGGTTATACTGCTGGAAGATGAAGCCCAGCATCTCGTTGCGCACATCCGCCAGCTCGTCCCGGTTCATCCTGCCCACATCCCGGCCATTGAGCCGGTAGATGCCGTAGGTGGGGACGTCCAGACAGCCGATGATGTTCATGCAGGTGGACTTGCCCGAACCGGACTGGCCCACGATGGCCACGAACTCCCCCTTCTCGATCTTCATCGTGATGTGGTCGGCGGCCTTTACCAGCGTATCGCCCATCTGATAATACTTGCACACCTGCTCAAATTCGATCAGAGCACTCATGGGACACCTCCTTACCAGATACTGTCGCTGTGACTGTCGCTGTAATAGTCATCCGACGACACAGAGCTGGTGTCGTAGGCCACCGTGTCGTCCTCCTGCAGGCCGCTCTTGATCTCGGTGTAGCTGTCGTCGCTGACGCCGGTCTCGACCTTGACGTAGACATAGCCCTCCGGTGCGTCCATGTCCTCCACCGCATTGGCTGCGCTGGGAGACTTCTTGCTCACCAGCACATAGCCGCCGCGGATAACGGCAGCATTCGGCACGACGAGGGCGTTGTTGGCCTCGGCCACGACGATCTCAGCGTTGGCGTTCATGCCGGGGCGCAGGCCGTCGGTGTTGTCGATGCGGATGGTGATGGGGTAAGTCGTGGTGCCGCCGCTGGAGCTGCCCTTCATGGACACACGGGTGACTGTGCCGACATAGGTCTTGTCCGCCACAGCGTCAGCGGTGATCTGGACTTTCTGGCCCACGGACAATGCGCCGATCTGCAGCTCATCCACATTGATGACCATCTCCAGATAGCTCAGGTCGTAGATGACGCAGAGGGTGCTGCCGGAGGTCAGGGCGTCGCCCTGCTTGGCGTCCTTCTCAATGATGGTGCCGCTGATGGGCGAGGTGATGGTGTAGTTGGACATATTGTCCTGCTGGTTCTGCATCGAGATCTCGGCGCTGCGCAGGGACTCGGAAGCAGACTGGATGGATTCGGTCAGATCGTCGCCGGTCAGCTCGATGAGGATGTCGCCCTTGGAGACCGCGTCGCCCTCCTGCACATTGATGGCGGAAACGGTGCCGCCGGCCTGAGCGGTCAGGGTGCGCTCTGCCTGATAGGCAAAGGTGGCGGAGGCGATGGAGCTGACGCCGTTGACGCTGGCGGTAGCGGCCTGAGCGGTGGTCAGACCGCCGGCATTGTTGACCCGGATGGTGACGGTGCGCACCAGCAGGTTGCCGGTGCTCAGCTCGTCGGTGCCGGTGATGGCGGTGATGGTGCCTTTCAGCGTCTCAAAGGTGCCGTCCAGCATCACGTCGGCGCTCTGGCCCACCGAGAAGTTGGCGGCGTCGGCTGCCGGGAACAGCAGGTTCAGCAGCATCTTGGAGCTGTCGCGGATGACCGCCACCTCCTGGCCGCTGGTCACTTGGTCGCCCTTTGCGACCTTGAGACTGCTGACCGTGCCGTCCACCTCTGCGCGGACATACTGGAGGTCTACGGTCTTGTCGTAGCTGCGCTGGGCCTGCTGCAGGGCAATGCTGGCCTTTTCCAGATTGGTGGAGGCGTCCGAGCTGTCGATGGTGTAGAGCACATCGCCCTCTTCCACCTTATCGCCCTCTTCAAAGCCGCCGGTGAGGATCTTGCCGTCCACCAGAGACTTGACGGTATATGTATTGGCCGGGTTCAGCGTGCCGGTGCCGCTCAGGGAGTTGGAGACATCCTGACGGATGGGCGTCGTCTCGGCGTAGGTCACATCGCGGCTGGCAGCTTTATTCCCGCCGCCGCTTATAAGAAAGACAGCGCCCGCTGCCGCCGCGACGACCACCGGCACGAGCCATTTCCAGTTCTTTTTGGCGAATGCAGACGCGCCGGACTTGGCTTCTGCGGTTTCAGCAGCCTCAGCGGACGCATCCTTTTTCTTTTTCCAGATCATGCTTTTCCTCCTATGGTATGCAAAAGGGCAGCGTGACCCTATTGCACGAAAAATCCGTTATTGGTAGTGTATCGCATTTTTCTGAAATACACAAGCGTCCAAATTTCATTTCACCCTTTATTTACAAAATTATTTCCGGTTTTTATGCAAAAAAGACACCCGCAGTGTCCTTTGCAGAACATTGCGGGTGTCTCGGATGATCTTGTCAGGATGCGGCTTCGGCCTCGCTCAGCGGAGCCAGCTGCACATACACCCCGGCAGGGACGCAGGCCGCCCATGCACCTTTCTCGCTCAGCCGGCCGAACTGCTCACAGACATGGTCCGGGCATTGGCTGTCCTGAAACGAGATGGTGCCGTCTTTTACCTGTAAATGAACGACATAGCTGCCCACATCGTACAGGTAATCGTAGTCCTTATCCAGCGGCAGCACCTCGGTGATGCCGCCGCCGAAGTCCACGACTGCTGCCAGCGGCTCCGCCTTGCTGCGCGGACGCAGCAGAAAGACCAGCAGGGCAGCTGCCGTCAGGATGACGGCTGCGAAGAGGAGGTTCGCCTTCCAGCTCAGGCGTTTTGCGCCTTTTGCCGGCTCGGGCTGCTTGCGGGTGCTCATGCGGCGTAGTCGCTGGCAGCGGCACCGGCAATGCGGCCAAAGACGGTGAAGTCAGCAACAGCGTTGCCGCCCAGACGGTTTGCACCGTGGACGCCGCCAGTCACCTCACCTGCTGCGAACAGGCCGGGGATGACCTCGCCCTTCTCGTTCAGCACCTCGGTGTTGGCGTTGATCTTCAGTCCGCCCATGGTGTGATGGACACCGGCGGTGACCTTGATGGCGTAGTACGGAGCGGTATCCAGCTTGTTTGCAAAGCTGGTGCGGCCGAAGTCGGGGTCATTCTTGGCCTCAACGTAGCCGTTCCACTTCTCCATGGTCTCTGCGAAGGCAGCGGCATCGACGCCCATAGCCTTGCCCAGCTCCTCGTAGGTAGCGCCGGTGACGGTGTAGCCCTTCTTGATGTAGCCCTGGATGACGCTGGAAGCATCGGCCATGGCCTGATCGACGACCAGCCAGCTGTAGCTGCCGGTCTGGGCGATCTCAGCGGCGGAGACGACGTCGCGGGTGCCGACCTCGTCGATGAAGCGCTTGCCCTCCTCGTTGATGAGGATAGCGCCGTCGCCGCGCAGGCCCTCGGTGATGAGGGCAGCGGTGTTGGCCTCAACGGTGGGGTGGATCTGGATCTGGTCCATGTCCACGGTAGCAGCGCCGATGGCCTGTGCCATCTCGATGCCCTGGCCCTGGATGCCGGGGGCGTTGGTGGTCATGAAGCCCTTCAGCTCGGGCTTGTACTTGACGACCATGTCGAGGTTTGCGCCGAAGCCGCCGGTAGCCAGAACGACTGCCTTGGCGTTGACGGTGACGGTCTCACCGGAAGCACCGGTGGCCTTGACGCCCACGGCAGCGCCGTTGGCATCGGTCAGGATCTCCGTTGCGGTGGTGTCCAGCATCATCTTGACGCCGGCCTTCTCGCAGTTCTCCTGCAGCAGGGGGATCATGTAGGAGCCGACGGAAACGGTCTTGCCCTCTGCGTTCACAGGGCGATGGATGCGCTTGACGGATGCACCGCCGAAGCTGGAGACGTTGTGCAGGGTGATGCCGTGCTCGTCCAGCCAGTCGATGGCGTCAGCGGAGTTTGCGCACAGGGTCTCGACCAGCTCGGGGTCGTTGATGCCCTTGCCGCCGATCATGGTATCCAGCTCCATCAGCTCGACAGAGTCGAAGTAGCCGGTGGGGTTGGCCTGATAGGCAGCCCACTGCTCGGAGACGGTCTTTGCCAGAGCGGTGATGGTCTCGTTGTCGGCGTACTTCTCGGCAGCAGTCTTCAGGGTCTTCTCGACGCCGGCAGACTCGCCGAACTCGTTCTCGTCCTGATAGACGGTCTTGGCGGCGTTCATGCCGCCGGTGGCGCGGACGGAGTTGCCGCCCACCATGGACTGGCTCTCGAGGACGACGACGCTCTTGCCCTCAGCGGCAGCGGTGATGGCAGCAGTCATGCCTGCGCCGCCCGCACCGACGACGACGACATCTGCGTCAACGGTGGAGTCCTCGGCAGCAGCGTCGTTCTCCACAGCGGTCTTGTAGTCATCGGGGTTCAGGCCGGCAGCGGTCAGGGCAGCTGCAGCAGCCTCCTTGATGGCGGTAGAGGTGGCGGTAGCGCCGGAGACGCCGTCCACGGCGATGCTGCCGCTCTCGGCGATCTTGCCGGGCATCTGGGCGATGGCCTCAGAGCCGACGCCCTGGGTCTCGTCCTTGCCCTCGGCGGTGCAGCCGGTGATGGCGCCGTCGGTCAGGGTCAGGGTGACGGAAACGTCGCCGCCGAAGCCCTTGGCAGTGCCGGTGAAGTCACCGGACACACCCGCGTCAGAACTGGTAGAGGCAGACTTTGCACCGCAGCCGTAGCCAAACAGGCTGACCGCGATGACCGCTGCCATAGCCAGTGCAGACACGCTCTTCTTGATCTGAGCTTTCTTCATGTTTTTCCTTCCTTGCTTGCTTCGTGGTTTGTGGTTGCGAACATCTATCAGCATAAAAAGGGGGACTGCCCTTTTACAAGCAGCCCCCTCTGCCGAACTTGGGAAAAGGATTTAGGCGTTGGCCTGTGCAGCAGCGACAGCGCAGGCGACCGTAGCGCCGACCATCGGGTTGTTGCCCATGCCGATGAGGCCCATCATCTCGACGTGTGCAGGCACAGAAGAGGAGCCTGCAAACTGAGCATCGCCGTGGACGCGGCCCAGAGAGTCGGTCAGGCCGTAGCTGGCGGGGCCGGCTGCGACGTTATCGGGGTGCAGGGTACGGCCCGTGCCGCCGCCGGAAGCGACGGAGAAGTACTTCTTGCCGTTCTCGATGGCCCACTTCTTATAGGTGCCGGCGACCAGGTGCTGGAAGCGGACGGGGTTGGTGGAGTTGCCGGTGATGGAGCACTGGACGTCCTCCTTCTTCATGATGGCAACGCCCTCCATGACGTCGTTGGCGCCGTAGCACTTGACCGCTGCGCGCTCTCCCTCGGAGAAGGGGATCTCCTTGACGACGGTCAGGGTCTGGGTGGGGATGTCGTACTCGGTCTGCACATAGGTGAAGCCGTTGATACGGGAGATGATGTAAGCGGCGTCCTTACCCAGACCGTTCAGGATGACGCGCAGGGGGGTCTTGCGGACCTTGTTTGCGGTGCGGGCGATGCCGATGGCACCCTCAGCAGCGGCGAAGGACTCGTGGCCTGCCAGGAAAGCGAAGCAGGTGGTGTCCTCGCTCAGCAGACGAGCGCCCAGGTTGCCGTGGCCCAGACCGACCTGACGCTGCTCAGCGACAGAACCGGGGATGGTGAAAGCTTCCAGACCTTCGCCGATGGCGGCTGCGCACTCGGCAGCATCGGTCAGGCCGCGCTTGACGGCGATGGCGGTACCCAGGGTGTAAGCCCAGACAGCGTTATCAAAGCAGATGGGCTGCACACCGCGGACGATCTTGTCGCAGTCGATGCCCTTAGCGAGGAGCATCTCGTTGCAGGCGTCCAGAGATTCGAGGCCGTTGGCCTTCAGGCATGCCTCGATTTTCGGCATGCGGCGATCCATAGATTCAAAAGTTGCCATGAGTTGTTCCTCCTCTCTTATTCCTCACGCGGGTCGATGTACTTGACAGCGCCTGCTTCCTTGCTGAAGCGGCCGTAAGTACCCACGTTCTTCTCGTAAGCCTCGTTGGGGGTCTTGCCGTGACGGATGTCCTCCATCATCTTGCCCAGCTTGACGAACTGATAGCCGATGACCTCGCCGTTGGCATCCACAGCCAGCTTGTTGATGTAGCCCTCGGTCAGCTCCAGATAACGGACGCCCTTCTCCTTGGTGGAGAAGATGGTGCCGGTCATGGAGCGCAGGCCCTTGCCCAGGTCATCCAGACCTGCGCCGATGGGCAGACCGTCCTCAGAGAAAGCGGTCTGGCTGCGGCCGTAGACGATCTGCAGGAACAGCTCGCGCATCGCCACGTTGATGGCGTCGCAGACGAGGTCGGTGTTCAGAGCTTCCAGAATGGTCTTGCCGGGCAGGATCTCGCCTGCCATAGCAGCAGAGTGGGTCATGCCGGAGCAGCCGATGGTCTCCACCAGAGCCTCCTCGATGACGCCGTTCTTGATGTTCAGAGACAGCTTGCAGGTACCCTGCTGAGGTGCGCACCAGCCCACACCATGGGTGTAGCCGCTGATGTCCTTGACCTCATAGGCCTTGACCCATGCGCCCTCTTCGGGGATGGGGGCCGGACCATGCTTAGGACCTTTGGTGATCGGGCACATATTCTGTACTTGCTGCGAATAGGTCATAATCATACTCTCCTTTTGACAAATTGATGCCGTGCGGCAGAAGCTTCTCTCCCCTGCCGCCTTGCATTGACCGGGCCGCGCCGCTCTCTTTTCAGCGCCTCTCCCGGTACTACCACGCACAGTTTTATTATAGAGGACGTTGGCCCAATTTGCAAGTCATTTCTGACAAATTTTTCGCAATCTTTTTGTCATTTTCGTTTTTCTGCGCAGGAGCGCAACTTCTCAATTCGGTTTTTTCTGCGGCTCCCGCCGCCCCGGCGCGACGGGCCCGGTTCACGGGGGGTGGGCCG
>OAWA01001390.1_pt1 | contig 11428 bp, 8 predicted proteins | sample 1516971 | NCBI WGS metagenome assembly OAWA01 (sample SAMEA2580097, study PRJEB22360) | human gut metagenome | biome: human gut; feature: human-associated habitat; material: faeces | place: Denmark | collected 2008/2010
TGGAACAATGGTATGACAGAGCTTTGGCAATTTCTATCAATTGGCGGCTAGCAACCGTATATTGGCGTACCAATGAATCCGGTTCAAAAAATATTCCCAGTTGTTCCATTAAGGCCAGGGTATCTTCCCTCAATCCTTTATTATCCACAAATCCAGCCTTCGTCTTATATCTACCGACAAAGATATTTTCCGCAACTGTCATCTCCTCAATCTGCACCAGTTCCTGATGTACCATACTGATTCCCATATGAAATGCATCAATTGGTCTGTTTATTTTTACAGGTTTACCACCTATAAAAATCTCACCTTCCGTAGGAGTTTCCACACCTGCTAGAATTTTCATCAACGTGGATTTTCCTGCTCCATTTTCTCCACAAAGACAAAGTACTTCTCCCGCTCTCAACTCAAGGCTTACATCTTTCAGTGCCTTAATTCCTCCATAACTTTTATGGATGTGCTTCATTTCAAGTATATACTCACTCATAGTCCCTCCTGTTCCGGATTCTATCCTTTATAAAGTCTGCCTCTCACTATTATTCATATAGTTTCCCCCTGCTGTGGTTACCTTTATTTTTCTTGTTAAAAATATTGTACCAATGATACAATGTTTATCACAAGCTTTTTTTACATAACTTTTTCCACAATCTTTCTAACACTTTTTTGTACATTTAGCACAATTATATCTATTATCATTAAAACCCAATCGTTATTTACTACATTTTTTCTGTCAGGTATTTATACGACCAAGCATTGTTTTAAGTATTTTTCTATTGACTCTTTTGCCTATAGTTGATACAATCACTATTAAGATAAATGTTTACTTCATATAAGGAGAAGATAAATGAACAATAGAAATGTCACTTTACAAGTGATTGCGGATAAGGCACATGTATCCAAATCACTGGTATCCAGGGTCATCAATAACCGCCCGGTACGTGTATCAGATGAAAAGAGGGCACAGATTCTGCACATTGCAAATGAATTGGATTATATGCCTTCCGGAGAAGTCATAAAGGTCTCCCCCATGCCTAAGCTGAATAAAACAATTGCCCTTATTTTACCCAACCTGGAAAGTAAATTTATGTCCACTATCTCTGATACCATTACCAGAAAAGCCTATGAAAACGGTTATTCCGTCATCGTCTTTGACAGCAGGGAAGATAATTCCCTGGAATACAAATACCTGGAACTTTGCCATTCATTACAGGTTTCCGGCATCATAATGGATTCTTTTGCGAATGCCAATAACCAAAATTACCTTAAAAAAATATCCGAATGGAAAATCCCCTTTTTGTTTCTCGACTGTTATCCCAACAATTCCGAGTTTTCCTTTGTCACATCCCATAATAGAAAAGGGATTTACAGTTTAACCGAAAGCATGATAAAGCGGGGACATACGAACATATTAAGTATTATCCAGAACAAAGCTACATTAACCAATGTCTCGTTGGAGCGGCTAAATGGATACTATCAGGTCACAGGGGAATATTCCCTGCCCGGATATAATGAAATCATTTATCCTGACAGGGATTATCGGCAGCAGCCCATTTATTCACTCATGAATTCGTCCATTGAATTCACAGCCTTTATCATCCATACAGGTTCCGATGTACAGTATTTCTGTAACCTGCTGCCTCTGACCAAATATGCCAATTCAGCAGATTTTGAAATCGGAGTTTTTGATGATTTCAACATGTCCTTTCTTGAATATATCTCTGGTAAAAACCAGGATATTTATCAAAAAATCGTTAGTCTGGTAACACAACGCCCCCAGGAACTGGCATCCACAGCAGTTGACACGTTAATCGACAGTATTAGGAAGGGAGACAATTTTTCTCCTGCACACATTTTTATTAACTGTGATTTGTCATATTTAAATCTTAAAAAATAAAAGGAGGAATCTTATAATGACTACAAAAAAGCTTAATCATTTAGGTGTTATCGAAATACCATATGGTGATTTAAACTGGGGGCCAGACCCGCTGCATATACGGGAAGGTATCTATTCTGACATTCAACACTGGAAAAAATACCGTGAATTGGACGATTATAAGCTCTGCGGCATATATGGCAAAGCAGGGGTTTCATACTCAGTAGAAGAGATTGTCTATAATCCCGAAGAGGACGAAGAAGTATATCTCACCCTAACCAGGCAGGTTTCCGACTCAGTCTGTCAGCATCTTTCAAACAAGGAAGCCGTGCTGCTAACAGGTGGTTACTGCAAAGATGCGGTTGGGGTATGCGGTGGCATACAACGTGCCATTGGGGCCGACAAAAAAGTAGGTATCATCTATCTGGACGCCCACAGTGACATGTCAACTCCGGCTGTCACCCATACAGGCATTCTGGGAGGCATGGATATGGCTGCAATCCTGGGTGTGGACATGGAGAATTGGCGTTTTGCCGCCGGGTTAAACACACCTTATGATGACCATCTTGTGATTCTCAGTGATTTCCGCGAAGCACAAGTCGATGATGACGGCGCCTTAGAAATTGTAGAAAGCTTACATATCAACTGGATAAAATCTGAAGAATTTGAAAATGAAAGCCTTTGGAAAGAAAATGTGAATAATCTGGCACAAAAGGTAGATGCCATTTACCTCCATATAGATGCGGACATACTCAATAACCGCCATGTCCCTAATGCGGCCTGCGTAGCAAAAGGGGGGCCATCCATTGATACGGTAATGAACAATATCCGTGCTGTAATGCAAACCGGAAAGGTGCTGGTTTATGGCACATATGGCTTCTACTTTGATACCGAGGTTCCCGGTCAGGATTCCTTAACATTAAGCGGCTTAAGGGTTGTCGCAGCCGGTCTGGAAAGTTGGAGATACTCTCCTGTACTGGTATAAGTACAATGTTATTTAGATAAGAGCACTAAAACAGGCACTAAAACAGTTTTACATGCCAAGCAGGCAGATACTTTCAGCTGTGTCTACTATGAATTGTAAACAGCTTTGTAGAGAAGGCCTACTAATGTCTGGTGTTCTTCTAACCTTAAAAAGCTCATGACTGATTAGATAATCTACTTCAGGCGGAGCTTTTTTTAATTTCATTACCTGTGATTATTACGGTGCGGCGGAGCCGCCAGTCCGGTGTGGCGAGAGCCACCTGTCCGGACTAACGGAGCCACCTGTTTTCGTTACTTAGATTGTGCTGGATCCAGACCATATACTTCCCTCATCGAGAGATCTTTGGTCGGATCAATGCTTTCAATATCGATTTTGTATGAATCGTAGGATATACGATCCATGATGGCATCTGCAAGGGTGCTTTCACCACCACAGATCTGCTGATACCACTCACTTTCATGGAACTGAGAGCAAAAAATCGTAGAGGATTTTTTCCGTCTCTTATGGATTAGTTCAAACAGGTTTCTGGCTTACGCTTCTGTGAGTTTCAGCAATAGCCATTCGTCGATAATCAGCAGTACTGGCTTGATGTATTTTTTTAGAGTGGCAGCAAATGCGCCATTATCTCTGGCTGCCTGTAAGTCCAGTAATAAATCAGGAAGGCGTACATACTTTACCGAATAGTAATGCTTACAGGCTTCCATACCAAAGGCACAGGCCATGTAGGTTTTACCGCTTCCGGTTGCTCCGGTAATAAAGATGTTGCGGTATTCGGTGATGTATTCACAGGTTGCCAGTCTGCTGATAAGTGTTTTATTCAGTTTGCGACCGGACTGGTAGTCAATCGCTACTATACTTGCATCGGGCTGTTCCAGTTCTGCTGAACGAATTAGCCTTTTCAGCCGGTTATTCTTGCGGCTGCTGTATTCAACATCGACCAGCATACCAAAACGGTCCTCAAACGGAACTTCCTTCATGCTGCTGTCATCCATCTGGATACGGAATGCGTCTGCCATGGAAGTAAGACGCATTTCAATAAGTTTATCAAGTGTACTTTGATTTGTCATGATTTTTTACCTCCATAGTATCTGGCACCTCTTGTAATGCCATGTGGTTTTGCTTCCACCTTAGATGTAACGGTATCATCTGATGAGGAATCAGATTCATCCTTCATGGCAGCGAGCAGGTTATTGATCCTTTTGTAGCTGGGTTTTCCTGAATAGGTGAGTGCCTTTGTGCATGCCTGTTCCAGTTTTGCTGGCGAATGCTTTTCTGCCAGCCTCAGCAGCCCCATACAGCTTCTGTAGGACTGCTGTTCAACCCTGCCGGAGGTAAGGATTCCATCGACAACCTTACTTGTGTTAATTCCAATCGAATCTGCCCATCTGTGGAAACGGTCGCCGTTCCATTCCAGATATTTCTGGTGATCCTGCGGCATATGTTCCGTAACAGTGGAATACTGACCGCTTCGGCCATAGAGCCTGCGGTGGGAGGCGATTCGTTTGTGATTATAAAAAATTTCAATCGTTGTATCTGTTATACGCACATCGACCTTATTTTTGATATACTGATAAGGCACGGAGTAGAATATCTTCTCTACTGCGATGTGATAGTTGAACTGCACAGTGGCTTGTTTCCACTCGGCAAGTTCAAAGGGTGTAGCAGGCAACGGAGCCAGTAATGGCATTTCTTCCCCAAGAAATAAACTCAGCCTGCTGCATTCCTTTTTCTGGAATTTACGAGCGTTATAGACATCCAGCTTTTCTCTGACTGCTGCATTTAACTCTGACAAAGAGAAAAACTGTTCGTTTCGAAGGGCTGCTGTGATCCATGTGGATATTTTTCCAACAGATCCTTCAACATTCGGTTTATCCTTGGGTTTCCGGACTCTTGCCGGAACAATGGCTAGATTATAGTGCTCTGCCATCTCATGATATGTGCTATTCAAAGCAGTGGTATACCAGTCGCTCTTTGCATGATTTACTGCAGTTGTGCAGTTATCGGAAACCAGCATTGGTGTAACACCACCGAAAAACTCAAACATCTGGATGTGTGCTTTAATCCAATTGTTTGTCTTTTCATCCATGTATGCCTTTACAAATGCATACTGGCTGTAGGTCAAAACTCCTACAAAAACCCATGCTTCTGTGATCTCGCCGGTATCCGGATCAATGATGTGGGCAGGATCTCCCGCCCAGTCAACTTCGGTCTGTTCACCGGGTTTTCGCTGGATATGCATGGTTGCTCTGCGCTTTTCCTCATCCTTTTGGATGTAATAGCAGAACTGGGAATACATGAGAGGTTCTTCTCTGTTCATGCGGCATTCCTCACAGTATTCCACCCAGAGGAGTTTTTTGTTGACTCCGTTCCGTAATAGTTCTTTACGGATGTAATCAAAGTCAGGCATCCTTCGCTTGGTGGCTGACTTATCTTTCGGAAACAAAAGTTCCTCAAGGGCACTGTCGGTCATGTCAAAATCCAATGGCCAGGAAAGATTTATTTCCGACGCCTTTTTGGTGACTTTAGCGACAGTATTTCGGGATACTCCGCAACTATGTGCGATGTTCCGATCACTGAATCCCAGGCTTTTTAAGCGAAGGATTTCACGATATTGGGTCATAGTGGTGACCTCCTTTATCTGTATTCACACAAAAGTGTGTGTCTACAGTATAAAGGAAACTATATGTAATAGAGCCCAAAGTGGCTCTGAATTACCGCAATCTGTGGCTCCCATTCTCCGGAACGGTGGCTCTCAAAATCCGGACAGGCGGCTCAATGAGCCCCGGAATAATCAACCTGGAAACTATAACAGATTTATTTTACAAGATTTGTTTGTCTTCTGATTAATCGAGTGTGGTACACAAAAAAACCACACTATTTGAATGGTTCACGAAAGCTGATGGGATATGGATAACTCCATGCCCATTTCTTTCTCAAATGTCCAATAGTGCAGTCTATGCCAAAATTGTTATTCTATTTTTTTAGGAGGAATTGGTGAACACCGCTACGTTTTCCCTGCGTTCTGTGCACATTTGATACGCCTCTAGAATTACGCTAAGGGTATTATTGGTCCTAACAGAATTGTTATCACCTATTTCAAAGAAAAAAGAGAGATGTTCACCTTCTTCAAAATCCCCCAAAAGAAGCTATTGAATAACTTGAATATCAGTATTAAATACAGTCTAATTGTTTAATAGCCTCAATATAAATTTTAGTTTGCAGTAAAAAACTGTCTATTAGCAAAAATTCGTTTGCGCCATGTGTTCTCGTATTGCCATCTTTCCTGAATCCCGGACCAAAGGCAATACAATTAGGTATACTGCTTGCATAAGTTTTACCCGATAAAATTCGTAATTGACCTTCATAATCACCACTTATAGACTGATAAGTTTCAAGCAGTTTTTGGCAGAGAACACTATCAGGATTTACATACATAGGTGGTATGGATGTATGTATATCTAATACTACACCATCTGCAGAAAATTGTTCCATTAACAATTTTTCAGTTTCATCCCGATTCGCCGTAACAGGATAGCGCATATCAAACTTCAAAACAACATTGAAATTATCCGTTAATAGATTGGTCAAAGTTAGGGATGTTTCTGAAAATTCATCTTTTGTGTATATTCCTGCTTTTTTACCCAAAAAGTCAATGCCAACTTTCTCATGAAAATAATTCACTGCATCATCTTGAAATCCAGCTTGATACAGCCCTTCTAATAAATATGCCGCAGCATTCATACCGCGTTCAGGATGAGCGCCATGAGCCGCACGACCATATACAGTAATATGACGTTCAAAACTTTTTTCTGATATTTTATATGTCAATCCCGAACGTTTAATAAAGTTTGTAAATATTTCTATATCTATTGCAGATTTTTTACTCAATGCAACTACACATTCGGCGCAAACTGAATTTTCAGATTTTCCGCCTTTCAGAAATATAAAATTATCATTACTCAATTTTATATTAAAATTTATTAACCCTTTTTCACCAAAAATACCTGGGAACGCTCCGTCTGCCGTAAAGGAAAACTCCGGGGCCCCTTGTTTGTTTAAATAGTATTGAATACAACGAGAACCACTTTCTTCATTACATCCTAAAACGAATCGGAATTGGTTTCTAAATTTATAACCTTTTTCAACTAAATATTTAAAGGCATAAAAAACCGAAATAACAGCTCCTTTATCATCACTAACTCCACGTCCAAAACAAACATTATCTTTAATGGTCAGTTGAAAAGGAGGACTTTTCCAATCCTTTTCATCAACATCAACTATATCCAAATGAACAAAAATACCTATTTGCTTTCCTTCCTTACCAAATTGTGCATAACCGCAATAATTGTCTAAATTTATAAAAGGAATGCTTTCCCTCATAAAAAGCTTGGATATCTGCTTTAAAACTTCGATATTGTTTATTCCAAAAGGCTTTTTATCATTACTAAAAACAGAGGGAATGGCAACAATAGTTGCCAAATCCTCTAACATATTATCCTGATTTCTATCAATAAAGAAATTTATTTTGCCTTCTTCTTTACTGTCCATAAGTATATTCCCTTATTTCTATTTGATGATTTGCAATAAAATCCTTGTACCAGTAATAGCTTTTCTTTGCATATCGTTTTTGAGTCTCAAAATCCACATATACCAGTCCATAACGTTTCTCATAGCCGTTAATCCAACTATAAATATCCATTGTAGACCACACGTAATATCCCCTTATATTTGCTCCATCTTCGACTGCCTTTAATAAATAGTGCAAATGACGTTTTAAAAAATCAATGCGCCCATCATCTTTCACTGTATTATTTTCCAGACTTTCATGTACACCTATTCCATTCTCAGCAATGTAGATTGGAACATCTCCATATTTTTCTTTTACCTCCATACAGGCATCATAGAGCCCTCGAGGGAAAATTTCGAAATCCCATTCGGTAAATTCCCCATTCGGGTCCTCTATTCTCTCAAACAGGTCTTTTACGACCATAATCCGTTTCACATCTCCCCCATCTCTTTTATCATCCCGTTTCCCAGCATTATTATGGGTAACCATTGATGGGCCTCCCATATATGGCCGAATATAAGAACGATTATAATAATTCAGTCCCAAAAAATCAACGATTCCATCTCTAAAAATTGACCTGTCTTCCTCTTTCATAAAACTAAAATCATATTGTTTTGCTAATTCCTCAATGATTTCTTTTGGAAATTCTCCCTTCATAGCAGGATCTAAAATGATGCCATTATAAAATTGGTCTGCTAAAAAAACAGCTTTCTTGCATTCCTGCGATTCATCTATCCCATAACACGGATGAATATCTGCTACTATTCCAATTTGCCCAATATTTTTATGCTTTCTAAATTTTTTAACTGCCAATGCGGAACCTAACATTTGATTATATATGGCTTCAGCAAACATCTGTCCGTCTGGTGAATTTGGCGGGTAATTTCCAGAGCCATACATGCATTGAACGGAGTAATAAGGTTCATTTAAAGTTGCCCATATTTTAATTTTAGACCCGAACTCCTTAAAACAAAAATCCGCATATTTAGCAAATTCATTTGGTGTTTTACGGTTTAACCACCCACCATATTCCTGTAAATACAATGGTAAATCCCAGTGATATAATGTTACATTTGGTGTTATACCTTTACTAATCATAGTATCCAGCAAACGATGATAAAATGCAACTCCTTCTTGATTAACCTCTCCATCGTTTTTAGGGAATATTCTAGGCCAGGAAATCGAAAAACGATACGTGTTTTGGTTGGACTGTCTCATCATCTCCAAATCTTCTTCAAAGCGATGATAAACATCAGATGCTCTGTCTCCGCTAATTGCCGCTGTATTTATATTGTGAAAATAATTATCCCAAACAGATGGGCCTTTTCCTCCTTCATCCCAGGCACCTTCGCATTGATACGATGCAGTAGCACTTCCCCATAAAAATTTAGCCATGATTGTTTCCTCCTACTAATTATCCTTAAACTATTCTTGATTCAAATAACCTTTCTTATTATCTGCCAAAATGATAAATCTGGTAGCAAGAAATGATACCACTGTTGCAACAACTCCAACAACTATTGCTAACCAGAAATAAAACATATTACCATTGGGATCAATGAATGCGAGAAGAGTAAAATAGCCAGAAATACCACCCGCGATAAAAGTTCTTAAACCAAATATACCGGCAATCAGCCCTGCCGCTCCTGCACCGATTGCCGTTCCAATTAATGCTTTTGGACGAATAATCAGAGCTCCGTAAAACGCGGGTTCTGTTATACCACAAAGTGCTGTTATACCAAAGGATCCAACCATTCCGCGCTTTTCTTTGTTACTCTTAATCGTAGAAGCAAGTGCCAATGCACTGCCTCCGATTGAAATATTAGATATAAAGCCCAGAACTGTTGTTAACGGATTATATCCAATTGTTGAAATCATCTCATATCCAATTGGTGCAATTACTTTATCAACTCCAAACATTACCATATAAGGATATAAAATTGATAACAAAGGCTGAGAAATAAATCCCAAATTATCGGTCATCCAAAGAATTCCTTTTGCCAAAAAACCACTGATAACAATTCCAATCGGCCCTAATACAATTAAGGTTATCGGTACAACAATTATAACAGTTAATAGAGGTTTTGCAAAATAAATAATCGTTTCAGGAAGTATTTTCTTTAAAGCTTTATCTACAAAATACATAAAAGCTACTGCAATTAATATGGGAAGAATCGTTCCCGAATATGAAATTTGAGGTACCGGAATTCCAAAAAAATCAGTCACTGTCCCACTGGCCAGTCGAGGTGCAATCATTACTGCACCTAATAATCCACCCATAACCGGTTGCATTTTTAACTGAGTGGCTAAAGAATAACCAACATAAACAGGTAAAAATGAAAAAGCAGCATCAAAAACAGTCAACATCATTTGGACTGTTCCAATATTAGAATCCATACCAAAATAGTTACTTAATAAGACTCTTAAGGAAACAAGCAATCCACCCGCTATCAGCGCCGGAATTACTGGCATAAATACCGGAGCAGCAAAATTCCCAACCATATTAAGATAATATGATACATTTTTAGGTCCATCATATTTTTCTTTTTGTGGTGTTCCCTCATTATTCTCTTGTCTCCAACCAGAAAGCTTTAAAAACTCGTTATAAGCATCGATAACCCCTGCCCCGATAATAACTTGAAGCTGTCCCTGCTTATTTACAATCCCTGCAGCTTCAGGTAATGTCTTAAGAGCTTCGTGATTTACAAGACTGTCTTTTTTGTAGTTTATTCTTAATCTTGTTGCACAATGAGTGACATATGAAATATTTTCAATTCCCCCAATATTTTTTAATAATTCCTCTGACAATTTTTGATATTTTATCATGTTAACCTCCTTAGCATATTCCCAATTTTTACTTAATCCTTCTCTACATTATATTTTTTTCTTCATGCGAAAGCAAAAAGAACATACCCCATTCTCATAAATACGCTTATCATGTATACACTCCAAATCTTCACTATAACCCTTTGCAATAGCTGGATCAATTACATCGCAGTACAATTTCCCATATTCCTCCATTTCATCCCGAATCCATTGGTCGGCAAATCCACACTGTGTAAAGAGTTGTTCCACCTGATTATCACCATATATATTATCAGCAGTAAAATCCTCACTTCTACCCATGTCATAATTAGGTAAATAATTATAAACATCTATTTCACAACCATTTGCCCTTGCCCTCTCGGCAATATTTCGTCCCCGCTCTTCACCGAATGTCCGCACGCCCTCTCTAATTGCCTGCCTGCCGTCCTCACCAAACTTATCAACCACTGCCTTCGCAAGGTGTGCAAACAAGCGGCAGTATAACGTAGGCCAGGAAACCGGTGCCTCACTTTCGTTATCCTTCATACTCACTTTCATTTTCATGTTTTCTTTTCCATCCATCGTTCATTCTCTCCTCCTGCAATCATTGTATTTATCTAAGAAATGCATAGCATTTACTTATTCGTTACGGTCCAAAGCAAGAATAGCCTGATATAGTACATTAGTTCCTTTCACAAGGGCATCCGGCAAAACATACTCCTCCGGATTATGGGTAATTCCTTTTACACAAGGAATAAACAACATAGCCGATGGCCAACGTGCTGAAAAAATCATGGCATCGTGCCCTGCACCGCTATCCATATTCCGGTAAGTATATCCCAGTTTCTTACAGCTGTCCTGAATAACGCCTCGCAAAATTTTATCCATTTCTATTGGCTCCTGATAAGAATCAATATGTATATTAATTGCCAAATCATATTCTCTTGCCACTTCCACCGATTTTTGCCGAATAAAGGCAATTAATTCATCAATATTTGACTTTATGCCGGAACGCAAATCCACTGTAAAAATACATTTGGATGGAATGCAGTTGGATGAGCCTGGGAACAGTTCCATTCTCCCAATTGTGGCAGTAGCACTATAGGCATAATATTTCGTGGTATGGCTGGCAATGTGATTGATTAGACAACTTGCGCCTATTGCCGCATCCTGTCTCAAGGGCATGGGGACTGTTCCTGCA
>OAWA01001396.1_pt1 | contig 11359 bp, 7 predicted proteins | sample 1516971 | NCBI WGS metagenome assembly OAWA01 (sample SAMEA2580097, study PRJEB22360) | human gut metagenome | biome: human gut; feature: human-associated habitat; material: faeces | place: Denmark | collected 2008/2010
CGGCAGCCAATGGCAGCGCAACCTCGTTGAAGGCACCTCTCTCACCGAACTCAACAAGCACGGACTCGGCCACTACAAGGATTCGCAAATGCCTGGCCAAGTCGGCAATTTCGCCTTCGCAGGGCACCGCAACGGCTACGGACAGCCACTCGGCGACGTCGACAAACTGCAGGAAGGCGACCCGATCATCGTGCGCACGCAGGATTACTGGTACGTCTACCACTACACCAGCTACAAAATCGTGCTGCCGACCGACATCGAAGTGGTCGCCGCCAACCCCGAAAACCCCGGCGCGACGCCAACCAAACGCATGCTGACCATGACCACATGCGAACCGAAATACTCCACGCCGACACACCGCTGGATCAGCTACGCGGAATTCTCATACTGGGCGAAGGTGTCCGACGGCATCCCCCAGGAGCTCGCCTCCACCGACTCCAACGGCAAAGTCAAATTCGTCAACAACGAAAAATCGTCGATCGTCGCATCCGTCAGCTCACTCAAACCGTGGATTCTCGGCGCGCTCGCCGCATATGCGATCATCTTCCTTTCCGCGCTGGTGGCATGGCGTTGGCCGTATCTCGCCGACGTGCGCGCAGGACGCCGCGAAAAGCCGGAATTCAGCTTGTACGGCGGATTGATGCGATTGCAGCCGGGTGTGCTTCCGATTCGACTTGTGCTCATGGCGTTGCTGATTTTCGCGGCGGCCGCATCGTGCTTTGAATGGCTGTTCCCGTGGGCTGCGACGAATATTCCGGCATTGCAGGAAATGTCGAATTACACGGCCATATAAAGCTGTATTCAGGTGCCTTCCGGCGGTCTGCTGGCAGTTTTGCTGGCAGACGTGAAAGCGATTGCTGCGATCTGCGATTATCACGATTGCTGCGATTGCTGCGTGAGACGCGCGCCGCGTCACGACATGTTGCGCACGTACACTGCTATGCAAACGCAAATATTCGCGCAACGTAAGTATTCGAAGCATTCGAACGCCGACATTCCGACGTTGATAGGAGCATGATGACCGATTCCGCACGCATTTTGGTCGTGGACAACTACGATTCGTTCGTTTACACGATTGTCGGCTATTTGAAGACGTTGGGTGCCGCGGTGACGGTGGTGCGCAACGATGCGATCGATCCGGGCGAAGCCGATGTGATCGACGAATACGACGGCGTGCTTATTTCTCCCGGCCCGGGCGCTCCGGCCGATTCCGGTGCCAGCGAAGGCATGATTCGCCTGTGCGCGGAGCAGTCCAAGCCCATGTTCGGCGTGTGCCTCGGCATGCAGGCGCTGGCCGAAGTGTTCGGCGCGACCGTAAGCCACGCGCCGACCATCATGCACGGCAAAACCAGCTTGGTGGAGCATATCGACGATGAGATCTTCGAAGGCGTCGCCAATCCGATGACCGCCACTCGCTACCATTCGTTGGCCGTGGAGCCTGATTCCGTGCCGGAAGAGCTGGTGGTGACCGCGTGGACGCAGAGCGACCACATCGTGCAGGGCATTAAGCATCGCAGCAAGCCGATGTACGCGGTGCAGTTCCACCCCGAATCCGTGATGACGCAGGACGGCTACCGATTGCTTGCGAACTGGCTGAAGGTGTGCGGGCAGAAGAACGCGGTGGAGCGTTCCGCCGGATTGCAGCCGAAGGTCGCGGCCTGAAGGCACGAAAACACGTGAAACGTAAGGACTGTAGGGGATCGCGGAATATGTGAATCGCGCGAAAATCTCGGGAACGCATCTCGGGAAAATGTGGGTTTCGTAAAACGCAATCGTAAGAATGAAGGCCCGGCTGGGGATTCCCAGTCGGGCCTTCATTGTGAATTATGGCGGCTATCGCGGTTGTGACGATCGATCAGTTGCCTTCGCCGGGAGTGGTGCTGTTGTTGCCGTTGCCGCCGCTGTTGTTGCTGTTGTTGCTGTTGTTGCTGGTGCCTCCGCTGTTGCCTCCATTATCGGCGCTGGAGGATTTGGTGGTGGTCAGTGTGATGGTCGATCCGCTGTCGGCTTGGGGGCCGCCATTCGGAGACATCGACACGACGGTCGCATCGTCATCCTGCGGCCCGTTGACACTCACTTGGAATCCGGCGCCCTGCAAAATGTTTTTTGCGTCTGCCAGCGTCGCGGATTTGGGAACGAACGGCACGCTGATCTGCTGCTTGCCGGTAGACACCCAAATCGTGACCGCGGTACCGGCCTCGACCGTGCTTCCAACACCCGGCTCGACGCGGGTGACGGCGCCGGAAGCGATAGAATCGGAATATTCGCTTTCGATGGTGATCTGCGTCAGACCGGCCTGCTTCAGCTGCTCGATAACCGTGTCTTTCGGCTGTCCGATCAGATTGTCGGGAATCTTGGTCATGCCGGACGAAATGTACAGCGTGATGATCGTGCCCTTGGTCTGCTTTGAATGGGCGGCAGGATCCGTGCTTACCACCTTGTCTTTTTCGATGGAGGCATTGTCGACCGTGCGCACGTTACCCACCTTGAAGCCGGCGGCCTCAAGAATGGATTTCGCGTCATCCTGGCTCTTGTTCGACACATCCGGAACGGCGACCGACTGAGGGCCGGTGGAGAACCACACGGAAACCGTGGAGCCCTTGGCGACCTTCTTGCCGCCCGCCGGATTCTGCTTGGTGATGGTGCCCTTCGGCTCGCTTGAATCGGAATCCTCTCGGGCATCGAGCTTCAGACCCTTGGCCGCGAGCTGCTCTTCGACGCGCGCCTCGGAAATATTCGCCGTGGCGGTGAAATCAGGAACTTCCACCATGTCGGCGGTGGAGTCGCTCTTGTTCAGCATGAAGAACACACCCAGAATGACCAGCAGCGCCACCAGACCGCCCACCACGGAGCCGATGATGATCTGCTTCTTCTTACGCGCCTTAGCGGCCTCGGCACGCTGTTCCGCGCGGGTTTTTGTGGATACGCCGTTCTGTGGGTTCGGCACGGCCTCGAACTGGCCCGTAACGGGATTGAACGCCTGCGTCGCGGCGGTTTCACCGGCAGGAGTCATGGCCACGGTGTTCGCGTCCATTTCGGCCTGCTTGCGTGCCTTCATATTGGTCAGATCGGTCAACGGATTGAACGCGGCCGCCATCGGCACGCCGCCGTTCATGAACGTCAGCAAATCGTTCTTGAATTCGGAAGCCGTGGCGTAACGGTTCTGACGATCCTTCGCCATCGCCTTCGCGCAAATCGAATCCCACATCTTCGGCAAGCCGGGAACGACCGAACTTGGGGGAGTGGCGACCTCCGAAACATGCTGGTAGGCGATCGCAACCGCGGAATCGCCGGTAAACGGCGGCCTTCCGGTAAGCATTTCATACAGCACGCAACCTGCGGAATACAGGTCGGAACGCATGTCGACGCTTTCGCCGCGTGCCTGCTCGGGAGACAGGTATTGCGCGGTTCCGACCACACCCTGCGACTGCGTCATCGTGGCGGCGGAATCGTCGAGCGCGCGGGCGATGCCGAAGTCCATGACCTTGACCACGCCCTGCTCGGAAATCATGATGTTGCCGGGCTTGATGTCGCGGTGGATGATGCCCATGCGATGCGAATACTCAAGCGCGTTGAGCACGCCCATCATCACCTGTTCGGCGTCGCGCTGGCTCAGAGCGCCATTCGCTTTGAGAATGTCGCGCAAGGTCTGGCCCTTGACATATTCCATCACCAGATACGGCAGATGTTCGGTCTGGCCGGTTTCCGTGGCGACGACCTCTTCGCCCGAATCGTAGATGTTCACGATATTCGGATTGTTCATCTGCGCCACGGAATGGGCTTCGCGACGGAAACGCTCAAGGAAGATCTTGTCGTTGGCGAAGTCGGCGCGCATGATCTTGACCGCGACGGTACGCCCAAGGCGCGTATCGAGCGCCACGTGCACTTCGGCCATGCCGCCACGGCCGACCAGTTGGCCGAGCTGGTAACGTCCACCAGCCAAAGAGGTAGGCATGTTGATGTTCATCCCTGTTCCTTCCCATCAGTGCTCAAGGAGATATGAGGTCTGCTGACCACGCGTCGCGGAAGTCTTCCGCCTGTAGGCACCACCATCGTGTCAGCCAATTGTGTCTGCTGGTCGAGCAGACGGCGTTCGATGCGGGACAACGTGCGCGACACCGTCAACGCGTCCTTCGGACGGTCAAGCGGGTCTTTGGACAGCATCGACATGACGAATTCACGCAGCTGCACGTCGACGGAGTCTGGCAGCGGCGGAACCGGATTGTTGACATGTGCTGCGGCGATGTCGACCGGCGTGGCACCCGTGAACGGACGATGCCCGCACAGGCCCTCGTAGGCGACGATGCCAAGCGAATAGATATCGGATTGAGGCGTGGCATGCTGGCCCTGCGCCTGCTCCGGGGAAATGTACTGTGCGGTGCCCACCACCATGCCGTCCTGCGTGATCTGCTCCTGATTGGTGGAGTAGGAGACGCCGAAATCGGTGATTTTCACCTCGCCGGAATCGGACACCATGATGTTCGCAGGCTTCACGTCGCGGTGGATCACGCCATGCGAATGCGCGACGAACAGGCCACGCGCGGTCTGGATGAGAATCGGCAGCAGACGGGTCGGCTCCATCGGGCCGTTCTGCTCGTGGAACAGGTCGGCCAGCGACTTGCTGGGCACGTACTCCATAACGAGGAAGCCGATGCCGTCATGTTCGTAATATTCGAACAACGCAGCGATATTCGGGTGTGCAAGATTGGCGGAATTATGCGCTTCCGCACGCAGGCGAAGCAGCTTGGCCTCCTGCGTGACGCCCAAGTCGCCGCGCAACGCCTTAATGGCCACGGGACGACCCAACTGGATATCATAGCCTTTCCATACTTCGCCCATGCCACCCTGGGCCAGACGGGCATCCAACCTGTAGCGTCGGTGGATGAGCTGTCCTTCAATCAGTTTCACTCTGCCAGCGCCTCCTGCATCATCGCCTTCATAATCGGACCCGCCGCGAACGAGCCATACAAATCCACATTGTGCACCACCACGGCAACAGCGATCTTCGGATCGTCCGCCGGGGCGAAGCCGACCATCCAGCCGTCGATGGACGTATTGCCGTCACCGATCTGCGCGGTGCCGGTTTTCGCAGCCACCTGCACGCCGTCGATGGCCAGATTCGGGTTCTCCTTGGTGACCACCGCCTCCATCATCTGCGTGAGCTTGTTGGCGGTGCCCGAACTGAACGCGCGGCTCATCACCTGCGGCTTGGTCTGCGAAATAACAGACAGGTCGGAGGAACGCACGCGATCCACCAGCGTCGGCTGCATGACCTTGCCCCCGTTCGCCACGGCGGCCGCCACCAGCGCGTTCTGCAGCGGAGTCACCACGGTGTCTCCTTGGCCGATGGACGCCAAAGCGAGCTTGTCGTCGGTCGTGTCGGTCGGGAACTTCGACGCCACGCTCATCCACGGCGTGCCCGTGGAATCGGATCCGTCAACCGTGATCGGACTGTCGAAACCAAGCTTCTTGGCCATGGACGACACCTTGTCATCGCCCAAAGCCACGCCCAGCTGGGCGAACGCGGTGTTCGACGAATACGCCATCGCGTCTTCCAACGTGATCTTGCCGTCCGAACCGTCGGCCTGCGACACCGCGTTCGTCAACTGTGTGACCGTGCCCGGAAGCGTGTAGCTCGATCCGGCCGGAATCTCGGTGTCGGTCTGGTATTCGCCAGTTTCCAGCGCGGCCGCCGCCACCACCGTTTTGAACGTGGATCCCGGAGGATACAGCTGCGAGGTGGCACGGTTGAGCATCGGATTCGACTCGTCTTGCGAAAGCGTGGAATAATTGCCGTTCGCTTCGGACGTGTCGTGGCTCGCCAGTTGGTTCGGGTCGTAGCTTGGCGTGCTTGCCATGGCGAGAATACGACCGGTTTTCACTTCGATGGCCACGGCCGCGCCGTCATTGTTGGCAAGACCGTTGTAGGCGGCCTGCTGGATTTTCGGATCAATGGACGTTTCGATGGTCGCGCCCTTGTTTTCCTGGCCGGTGAACAGCGATTTGAACCGCTGCCATACCAGCTGGTCGGATTGGCCCGACAGCAGCGAGCTACGCGACGCTTCGATACCGTTCCAGCCGCGTTGGCTGATCGAGAAGAAGCCGGTGACCGGCGCGTACAGTTCGCCGGCGGTATAGGAACGCTGGTAGGAGAACGCGTCGTTCGAAGGGTCGGATTTGGCGATGACGGAGCCGTCCGAAGCGAGGATCGCACCGCGCGGAGCGCCATACTCGTGGTAGAGGGCGCGGGTGTTGCGCGGGTCGTTGTTGAGCTGGTTCGCGCGAATCGCCGTGATGATGGTGGTGGACATGCCCAGGATGACGAACAGCGCCACCACGATGGTGAAGAGTTGGCGGAGTGACTTATTCATGCTTGGCTCCCCTCTGACATGCTGTCCGATACGTTCGGAGTGCCCGATGGGGGAGCGGGTGGTACGACTGGCGTGCCTGAAACCGGCGTCTCCGTGGAGATGATTTCAGTGGCCTGCGCGGAGGCCACGCTTCTGCGGGCGCGGCTCTGCTTGCGGGCGCGCAGCGCCTGCATCGCCTCATATTGGAACGTGTCGCTATCGATATCGGATTCGGGTTTGTTCGCCGAGTTGGAAATCACCACTAGGAGTGCTGCCAACATGTAATTCGCTATGAGTGAGGATCCGCCGGCGGCCATGTACGGAAGAGTCAAACCCGTAAGTGGGATGACTAACGTGATGCCTCCCACCACGGTGAACACCTGGAAGGCCATGGTGAACACGAGGCCCGATGCGAGAAGCTTGCCGAACCCATCCTTGATTTTCATCGCAGTGATCATCCCGGCGGCGATGATGAGCAGATAGAGCATCAGAATGGCCATCAGACCGGTGAGGCCCAGCTCTTCGCCAAGTGCCGCGTAGATGTAGTCGGAGTTGGCGATCGGAGTGAGCGACGGGTGACCTTGCCCAAGGCCGGTGCCCATCAAGCCGCCTGATGCCAGGCCGAAAATACCCGTGACGAGCTGGTAGGATCCGCCGTACTCCTTGTTGTACTGCGCCGAGTCGAACGGGTGCAGCCAGGCGTCGACGCGCGCGCCGACATGGCTGAAAATATTGGCCGCGGCGAACGCGCCCACGGCGAACGCGATGAAACCAATCACAATCCAACTGGTGCGCCCCGTGGCCACGTACAACATGGACACGAACATGGCGAAGAACATCAACGACGTGCCCAAATCATGCTGCACGACCAGCACGCCCATCGACACGATCCACACCACGATGATAGGCCCAAGATCCTTGATGCGCGGCAGCTGCAGGCCCAGCACCTTCTTGCCACCGACCGCCAGCTGGTCGCGGTGGTCATACAGGTAGGAGGCGAAGAAAAACGCGAGGAACAGCTTCGCGAACTCGCTTGGCTGGAACGATCCCAAACCGGGAATCTTCACCCAAATGCGCGCGCCATACTGTTCGGAACCGATCACCGGAAGCATCGGTGACAGCAGCAACACCAAACCGATCACCATGCTGACGTACGAGAACCGCCTCAGCACACGGTAATCCTTCATGAAGATCACCAGCAGATTCGCCAAAACCAGCGCTATCGACAGCCAAAGCAACTGTTTGAACGCGACGGACGTGTTCGAATCCTGGTCGATGCGGGCGATCATCATGATGCCGGTGCCAGTCAGCACCATCACACAACACATGATCGCCTGGTTGGCATACGGCTGGAAACGCAGCGGCAATCCCCAGGAAGTCAGGAACAATGCGCCGACAAAAGCGAGCATCCACAAATAATTCTGCGGAAAACCGCCGGTGGTGCGTTCGAACATCTGGAAGAACGCGACGCCGCAAATCAGCATGCTGAACAGCAGCAGGCCGAATTGCTTCAGACGGGTTGCCATCATGACTGGTCACCGCCTGACTTGTTTGCCGAAGCGTCGTCCGATTTGTCTGATTTGCCCGACGACTTGTCGGAAGTCGTACCAGAGGATTTGTTGTCGGATTCGCCGTTTGCCTTGTCTTGTTCCTTCTGCGCGGCTTCGTCCTGCTGTTGCTTCAGCTGCTTTTTGATCAGTCGCGTATGCGTTTTCGCCTCGCCGTACGTGTCGAAGGAAATGCCCTGCGCAAGCTGTTCCTGCCAGCTTGGCGGCAGTTCGCTCGTCTTCATATGGGTGTCGGTGACGGCGTGCGACAGCTGGAAGCCGAACAGGCTTGTCGGCACGCCTTGGAAAATCGCCACTTCGCCGTTGTCGTCGCCGATGTAGTACTTGGTTTGGCTCCAACGGTAGGTTGCGAACGCGCCGCCCGCCAGTCCCAGCAGTACCACGATGGTGACGATGATGGCGATCACACGGTTGCGTCGGGTGCGCGTGCGCTTCGTTTTGCGCTGCTCGATATGCTCGTTGCGGATGGCTTTGGCGACTTCCGGATCGTTCGGATCGGCGGAAATGCGGCCGTCGTCCTTCTGTACGACGGGGATTTCACCGGTGTCGGGATTGGTGCGGTCGCCGTTCTCCTCGCGTACCGTGGACGGTTGCGCCACGCGCTGTTCCGGAGGATTGTCGTCCTCGTTGGGATTCTTGCCGTTGCGCAGTGCTGCGGCACGGGCGGCCGGCGACTTCTTGCCCTCGCGCAGTGCGGGAGCGGATGCGACCGGCTCGTTGATGATGTCGGCGATCGGTTCAAGGCTTGCGCTGGCCGCGCCGCCAACCAATGGCGTCTGATGCGGCAGATCGAACGCGTCCGCGTCAAGGGCGAGCGTCGCGTCGGCGATGACCGCGGTGACGTTGTCGGTGCTGCCGGCACGAAGCGCCATCGAAACCAGCTGTTGCGCGCACTCCTCCTGATCGGAGCAGGCGGACAGCACCTCCTGCAATGTGGAATCCTCAAGCACGCCGCACAAACCGTCGGAGCAGAGCAGCCAGCGGTCGGCCGGATGTGCCTTGCGTATGGCGATGTCCGGACTCGAATCGATATCGAAATCACCCAGAACGCGCATCACGACGTTGCGCTGCGGATGGTTGCGCGCCTCGGCCTCGCTGATGCGGCCGGTGTCGATCAGATGCTGCACGTAGCTGTGGTCGGACGTCATGCGGATCAGACGGCCGTCATGCAGCAGATATGCGCGGGAATCGCCGATATGCGCCAAAACCCAATATCCGGCCACCAATGCGACCGACGTGACGGTGGTGCCCATGCCCGCGAGACGACGTTCGCGCTTCGCTTTGCCAACGATCGCGTCATGCGCGGCCATAACCGAGGTTTCCATCATGTGGGCGATAATCTGGACATCGCCCTGCACGTTGTCTTGCTCGATATGCGCCAATGAACGGATGGCGATGGTGGAGGCGGTGTCGCCTCCCGCATGGCCTCCCATGCCATCGCAGATGGCGATCAGATGCTCGCCGGCGAACGCGGAATCCTGGTTGTTGGAACGTACGGTACCCACATCGGAAACGACGGTGGAATACATGAACAGCGGTTGTGAAGCGGGAGAAGTCGGCAAACGGGTCACCTCAATTCAAAGGTGGTTGCGCCAATGCGTACGGGAACGCGCGATCCGAGAATCATCGGAGCGTTCAGACGCTGCTGGTTGACCACAGTGCCGTTGGTGGAACCCAGGTCTTCGATGGCCCACTTGCCGGTGGCGGGATCCGTATAGACGCGCGCATGGTGGGACGAGACGAATTCGTCGTCCAGAACCACGGTGTTCGAAGCGGAACGGCCAAGCGTGATGGTGTTGCCGGACAAAGGGACGGAACTGCCGGCAAGGGGGCCATCGATGATGACCAGCAAGGTGGGTTTGGCGCTTGATGTGGCGCTGACGACTGGTGCCGGGACGGCCACGGGCGCGGGCGCTTCGACGGCCTTGCGCGCGCGACGCTCCTTACGGCGATGAGCCCGCGACTTGCGCGGGCTGAGCGTTTCCACATCCCTGTACAGCGAACGCACCGTACAGGCCACGAAGATCCAGAGCAGTACGAGGAAGCCGTACTTGAGGATCGCGAAAGTAAGTTCAGTGAGCATAGAGGCAACTCCCGAGGTTGGGGTTGGCTACTCCTGATCCTGCGAAGAGGCCCAATACAGGATTCGGGTGCGGCCGATGGTGATCGTGTTGCCGTCGAGCAACGTGGCCGCCTCGACATGATGGCCTTCGACATACATGCCGTTGGTGGAGCCCAGATCGCGTGCGATGACGGTGTTGCCGTTGTCGGTGATGTCGATCTGCATGTGGCGGCGGGAGATGCCCGGATCGTCGATCACGATATCGCAGTCGGATCCGCGGCCGATGATGGTCTTGCTTTCCGTGAGCAGATACTGGTGTTCGCCGATTTCCAGCATCGGGCAGTCTTCGGTCTGCGCGTCGGTGGTGACGGGCACGGTATTGCCTTGCACGGATTCGCTCGTCAGCTTGAAATTGCTCTTGGTGAGGTCAAGGTCCTCTTCGAAGATCACCACGACCGGACCGACGAACGCGTAATGCTGGTCCTTCGCGTGCTGGGTGAGGTTGTCGGCCAGCTCATTGGCCAACGCTTCCGCGCCCCATTCGACGATGTTGTTGAAATCCGGCGTGCTCAGCTTGAAACGGTACTCATTCGGCGCCACGGTACGGTCTCGCGTGACGGGCATGGCCTCTTTGTCAATCTCACGTTCCAGAGCGCTGGAAAGGTCGACGGGCTGCAGGTCCTTGGACCCGAACTTGGCGAAAACCCCGTTGACGGCGCCTTCCACGCTTTTCTCAAATCGGTCGAGAACACTCATGCTTGTCCCTTTCTATCCTCACCCATCCTACGCGGTAGAGCGCCGAGCGCCAATTCGTAAGTCCTTTAATTGCAAAAATTTCATGCATAAATCCATCCCCAGCATCATTTAGGGGGTATTTATCCGCGAATATGACTACCTTCGCCCCCGATTTCCACGATGCACGAATTCACGGAAGGTGGAATTGGGATGGTGCTAGGTTGGGAGCATGACAGATGCGATTCGACAGTTCCCCCGTAAAAAAGCACGTACCTTGCGATTTTCCTGCGGCGCTCCGCGTTCGGCGCGCGTGATTGCAGACGGCTCCCGCGCGCTGTTCCTGCGTTCCGACGGTCCGGAAGACACCGTCACCTCGCTGTGGATGAGCGTGATCGACGAAGACGGCAACATCGGTGAGATTCCGCTCGCCGATCCGCGCGTATTGCTTGCCGACGCCGACGCGGAAGACGTTCCGGCGGAAGAGAAGGCGCGACGCGAACGTGCGCGCGAAGGCGGATCCGGCATCGTCTCGTATTGCGTCGACGATGCCGGCAACCGCGTGACCTTCACCATCAACGGGCAGCTTTTCCTCACCGACCTTACGGCGGGGGGGGGCGCGGCCCTCACCACAGAGGACCACCAGA
>OAWA01001397.1_pt1 | contig 11349 bp, 15 predicted proteins | sample 1516971 | NCBI WGS metagenome assembly OAWA01 (sample SAMEA2580097, study PRJEB22360) | human gut metagenome | biome: human gut; feature: human-associated habitat; material: faeces | place: Denmark | collected 2008/2010
TGATAACCTGTCAACAAAAATGGATAAGGCCTTTTCGTCTTCCGGTTCTGCCGCAGCGGCGACGGCCCGACAGGTGGATGAGGTGGCCGAGTCGGCCAGAAAAGCAAGAGAAGAGATGGAGCGACTTCAGAAGGAGAAAGCTGCGACTTTTACAGGAACGATTACAAACAACAATGCCCCTGCGTCTACCATTCCGGATGACGGGAAGCGGTACAATATTTACGGACAAGATGTCGATGCTATGATTGCGAAAAATCGGGAACTGGAGGAATCGGCAAGGCAGGCATCGGCTACCGGAACGGGCGCAAACCAGAAAGAGGGAACCCTTGTATGAGGGCTGAAAGACTCTTTGCTTATCGCCGTGGAGTCCTTTAAGCACTTTCCGGATAACATTGTGGCAATTTTCCAGCGTGCCGGCGCGTCGATGGACAGTGCAAGAACGAAAGCAAGGACATTACAGGACGAAGTGGACCGTTATCAGGATGCTCTGTATTATGCGGAGCAAAAAGGGCTTGGCCTGGGAGACCCGGAGTATGACAAGGCATACAAGGGCCTTACATTGGCCAAAAAGGCGGCTGAGGCTTATAAAAAATCCCTGATTGGGGTGGACAACACACAGAAAAAGGCCAGTAAGTCTGCCAACAAGATGGGTGGCTCCATGAAGCGGGTGCGGAAAGAAGCAATCCCACTGACAAAGAGCGTCCTGAAGTTGTCCAACATGTTTAAACTGATGCTTATCCGAATGTCACTGCGAGCCGCCATCAAATCGGCGCAGGAAGGCTTCCAGAATTTAGCCAGGTATTCAGATGAGACGAACAAAAGCATATCCCTTCTGATGTCAGCTAATACACGGCTGAACAACAGCTTTTCAACAGCCTTCGCGCCACTTCTACAGGTAGCTGCACCGGCCTTGAAACAAATGATAGACCTGCTTTCCACCGGGGCCACCTACGCCGGGCAGTTCATCGCGGCGTTGACCGGAAAAAGCACCTTTGTAAAAGCGGTGGATGTGGAAGAGGATTATGCAGGCTCCTTGAAGGAAACGAACGACGAACTGAAAGAGAAAGAAAAGGCAACAAAAAAGCTTGCTTTTGCTTTTGATGATTTAATTCAGGCGCAGGGCGGAAAAGTAGATACAGATGCCTACAAACCTCCGACGCCGGACCAGATGTTTGAGACAGTCGAGGTTGAGGCTGATATCAAGGATTTTGCGGAGACAGTTAAAGGAGTGCTGTCAGGTCTATTCGACCCGATGCGGCAGTCGTGGGACGAAAACGGATCGACAGTAATTGCATCCGCCAAGTTTGCGCTTAACCAGTTGAAAAATCTGGGCGGCGATGTAGGAAAAACCTTTATAACGGTCTGGGACAAGGAAGGGTACGGGAAAGCAGTTACAGACGATCTTCTTATTTCGGTTTCCAACTTGCTATTTACGGTCGGGAACCTTGCAGATGGGCTTGACCAGGCATGGAAAAGTGGGGATACAGGGCTGCTTATTATGCGTCATCTGGGTGACCTTCTCCTGGAGGTGACCGGGTTCTTCCGCGACGCGACAGGGGAGATTAAGATATGGTCGGCTACGCTTGATTTTTCACCACTGCTGAAATCTTTTGACGGGATTCTGGTTTCAAGTCGGCCAATTGTAAGCAAAATAGGGGATATCCTGTTATGGCTATTGAAGGACATTCTCCTTCCACTGGCTAAATGGGGGCTGGAAAATGGACTTCCGGCAGCATTTGATTTAATAGCGGCAGCACTAGATGCGTTTGATGCAGTGTTAGAAGCGTTAAAACCATTGGCGATGTGGTTATGGGAGGAATTTTTACAACCATTCGGAAAATGGACGGGAGAGGTATTTATCAAGGCGATTGAAAAAATTGTAGAATGGTTGAAGAAGTTTTCCGGTTGGGCGAGAGATAACAAAGAAATTTTAGAAGCAATAGCAATAGTTGTTATCTCATTTTTTGCAGCTTGGAAGTTTACGACATTTATATCCGGAATAATTACAATGATGGCTAAAATTCAGGTACTAAGCCAGATACTAGGGATTCTCGGAATTGACCTGATGTCCATAGTAACGAAGTTGGTCACAACGGGACTAAAATTTGGAGCGTTGACCCTGGCGATTACCGGAATTATAAGCGTGATTGCAATTCTCGCAAAGAACTGGAGCAATATGTCTCCTTCTGAAAAAGTAGTAAGTGGAATTTTAGCAGCAGCATCAGCAGTGGCTGTTCTGGCCGTTGCACTTGGTGCGGTTAAAGGAGCGGCTGGAGCTGCTTTAGTTGCTGGTGCTTTGGCTGCTGGTATAGCTGCTGCAACAATAGCTGTAAATGCAGGAAAACGTGCATCAAGCGGTCGTTCATCAGGGGCATATGGGGCATATAGCGCTTATGGAACTGGAGCTGTCAGCAACTATAAAATGCCTAGATTGGCAACCGGAACCGTGGTACCGCCCCGAGCTGGAGAGTTTGCGGCCATCCTGGGGGACAACAACTGTGAGACGGAGGTTGTCTCGCCGTTATCGACGATTGAACAGGCACTGGACAACGTAATGGCTAAGTACATGGGAGGAGACGGAGGAAATCGTCAGATAGAAGTAAACATGTATTTAGACCGCCAGCGTCTTGGCCGTGCGGTATATAAGCTAAACAACGAGCAGAAGCAGCGTGTCGGTGTTCGACTGGTAACGGAGGGATAAGCATGAGAGAAAGCATATTTTCAATTGATGGCGTTGAACTTCGCGTTAACGTCATTAAACTAGAGCGCGGATTCTCTGTCACGGACACAGAAAACTCCGGCCGCACGCAGGACTTTAGTATGCATAGGGATGTTGCCGGAACGTTTTACAACTATACGCTGGAAATCGAACCGGAGTCGGAACACCGGGCGGACTATGACACGTTTTACAATATCATATCCGCCCCGGTGGAGTCCCACCGGATGGTGTTTCCGCACAATCAAGAGACGCTTGAATTTAAGGCCTATGTCACACAGGGGAAGGACAGCTTGAAACGCATCAGCGGGAAGAACCTGTGGAGTGGCCTGTCCGTGTACTTCGTGGCAATGGAGCCGCAAAGGAGGCCGTAAGATGTTTCTAAAGCAAACCATATTATCAGACGTCATCGAGAATAGCGAAGGGCCTAAAATTGTATATGACGACGTAGCCCCGTATGCCAAGGAACACAGTCAGCCGCAGGTGATTGACATTGGCCTGCGGCCCAGGAAGGGGCTGTACCCCGGGGAGGGATTGCACCCCAAGCCTACAACTGTCCGCCAGGAGTTCCCGGACTTAAAACGGGATGACCTGACCTATCCGGGATATTCCATTTGCGCACCACGGTTCGCCCTGCTGAACGGGGAATATGTCAACTTCCCGGATAATGCGTCCGACTATGGATATATCAGCGACGAATTGTCAGGGGAAGACCGGCAGTTTTCGCACACGTACACCACAGTCGGTCTGCATCCACGGCCCGGGCTTCGGCCGACACCATTCTTTTTTCCGGCCAAAACGTCGGAGTGGAAGGTAAGTAACCCGGAGCTGACCATCCTATTCAGCCAGAAATTTACTTCGGTTGGTATCTTAATTACATTCAATTTGATGTCAGGTGATTATTGTACAAAAATTAATGTGCAATGGTATGCAGACGGAAAACTGTTGTCGTCCATGGAGTTCGCGCCGGATTCGGAACGGTATTTTTGTAGCAACTATGTGCAGTCTTATGACAAGATTGTAATCGCCTTCCTTGAGACATCCAGGCCACGCCGGCCGGTATTTGTGACCCGAATCGATTACGGAATCTACAGGGAGTTTTTCGGGGATGAAATAAGCGAAATTTCCTGCCAACAGGAAATCAACGCCATTTCTGAAAATGTCAGCACCAACACCATGACATTCACGGCCCGGACACGTTCTAACATCCCGTTTGATTTCCAGAAGAAGCAGAAGCTGAACCTGTTCTTCAATGGACGCCGGCTGGGGAGCTTTTACTTGAAAAACGGGGCTAGAAAAAACAAGACGGATTACTACATGGACACGCACGACGCCCTCGGAGTCCTGGATGGCAGCGAGTACCACGGTGGAATTTACACTGGACAGCAGCTGGGAGCCGTGCTGGAGGAGCTGTTCGCCGGCGAGGATTTCAACTATCTTTTGGACGACTCCCTGGTGGCTATTCCCCTTCACGGGTACATCCCTTACACGACCAAACACAATGCGCTTGTGCAGCTGGCTTTTGCGGCTGGCGCCGTGGTCGATACATCAAACTATGATGGAGTCTTAATCTATCCACAGCAGACAGCGGTAAGTGGAGAGTTTTCCACTGCCGATACCTTTGACGGTCTGACGTTGGAGCATAACGATGTGGTTACTGGTGTGCGGCTGACCGTTCACTCCTGGCAGCCGACGCAGGAGGTGGAGGAACTGTATAACGATGTTTTATCTGGCAGGGCAGAGATTATCTTTTCTGATCCACACCACAGCCTGTCTATTACCGGCGGGGAAATCATAGAGAGCAATGCTAACTATGCCATTGTGGCCGGAACCGGTGCAGTGGTAGTGCTGACCGGGAAGAAGTACAACCATATGACGTCGTCGGTGCTGCGGGAGAGCCCAAACATTGCCTTTAACAAAAATATCAAGGAAGTGCCAGAGGCAACGCTGGTACACTCCGGGAACGCCCAAGAGATATTAGACCGGGTATACGACTACTATCAAAGGGCGGAAAATGTGGTCGGTGATGTGCTGTTGACGGATAAGGTGCTTGGCCAGGTGGTAGGCGTTGATACCGGCTATGATGGCCGAAGAACCGGGACGTTGGAAAGCATTGACTATCAATTCAGCCTGCGAGAAATCCGCGCGGAGGTAACCATCCATGAGTAAGTATATAGACAACCTTATATATGACAGAACGGTGCAGGATATCCAGGAGATGACCACGAAGGCCTACATTGATTACCAGGACTTAAATCGGATTGAGCTTGCCATCAAGTGGGTATCCCACGTCTTAAACCAGTATGGATATCGAAATGCGACCCACAACAAGGTTAACTGGCATCCGGAGGACCGTCGAACTGACAGCGAGATGGAACGCCTGCGGAAGAACATAGCGGCAATCCGGGCAGCCTATTACACGCCGCCCAGTACGCCGCAGACGCCGGAGCGTATCACATATACATCTATCTACCAGGCAAACTTTATCGAACAGATTATCCACGACATTGGCGTGCTGGTAGAACAGGCCTCTCCGGGTATGCAGCATTTTGATTTTAAGGTTGGCACCCGGGCACTGGGAAATAGGGAGGTGAAGCTGTGAGTCTGAAAGAAAATTACAAGAATGATATCTATCAGGGAAATCGAAAATATCAGACGGTCCAGAATGAAGACGGAACTATATCTCTGCGCGATGTCACTGTCTACACGCAGGAGGGAGATATTTTTTCGGCTGATGATTTTAACGCCACCAATAGAGCAGTCAACGCTATTGATAAGGACAATACGGCGTTCCGAAGTGAGATTATGGAAGACGTCCAAAACCTGGAGACACAGGTCAGAGCCTTTGTGGGGGAGACGTTGCTATCGTTTTCTGCTTCCGGATGGAGCAGCACGGCGCCGTATACGCAGACAGTTTCTTTTGCAGGGATAAAAGAGTCTGACACACCGGTATACGGCCTGCGTCTGACTGGAACCCTAAGCAACGTGACTGTTGAGGCCCAGAAACTGGCCTGGGGCTACATAGATCGCATCGCATCCGGAAACGGAAGGGTGACGGCATATTGTTACAGCAAAAAACCTGGAACTAGTATTACAGTGTCCGCGAAAGGGGTAAGTAATGGCTGATGGAGTCTTATTAAAGCATGGAGCTGGTTTCGACAATTCTGGCCTGACTGCGGTTCCGGCCGATGTTAAACAGCCGATAAAGTTTTTGGGCGCCGGCAGCAAAGAGCCCCAACAAGGTGCTATGCCGGTAATACCTGCAATCACAAAGGATATGGCGATCAACGAGAGATACAACATCGTACCCGGGTATCATGGTGGCGAAGATGTGTTTCGACAAACGGGAGTTAAAACGGAAGCGGGACAGACGATCGACCCAGGAGCCGGAGGGATTACGTTAAACGTCATTGGCAAGGTGCTGACATCCAACACAATCATAATGAGCGTCGAGAACCTGCGGCCAGAGGTAATCAAGGATGGTGTGCCGGTGGGAGATATTGTTGGAACCTATCAGGGCTTTCCGGATGAGGAGTGATGAAGTATGGCGGATGGATTACTTGACATGATTATACAGAGCGCGGACTTTGAGAAATTAAATGTGAAGCCTGGCGACGTCCTGAAAGGCAAGTTATATGTGGGACCCGACGGCCAGGTGCATGCGGGGGAGATGGAGGATCGGCGTTCGCCGACGCTGTATATTGATTTGAATGGAAGGTTGACTCTTCCGGCCGGAAAATATGATGGCGGAGAAGTACGACAAAGTATCCCGACGATGGAAGAAACACATATTACCCCTGGCAGTAAGCAGATTACCGTATACACAGACGGCATGTATATGACCGGGAATATCATCGTGGACAAGCTAAGCAACCTTGTCCCTGAGATTATTAAGCTGGGCGAATATGTAGGTGGGGTGGGTCCCGGAACCTGGCAAGGATATATTGTAACTGACCCAAAGACTTTTTACTATCGTGGTACATTCGCTCCAGGGCAATCCATATCGGACTACATTGCTTATGATTCAGGAACATATAAGGCAGATAGAATTGAAGATATAAAACACATGGAGTTTCATGCCGTCAAGCTTGGAACCAGCGGTGGAAACATGGTTTATTCCGTTTTTAATTCCCCTATCGATTTGACATATGTAAACAAATTGGTAATCGAATACTCGGTCTATATGCCTGGAAGCGCGTCAACGTGGATTGAGGCGTATGTTACACGCGAAAAAAATACAAGATATCAAGCCGTAAAAAATTTGAGCATAGCCTCAAAATCAGAAGAGATTACAAAAAAAGACACATCAGGAACAGTTAGAACTATGGAAATAGATGTTAGTTCTCTGTCTAGGAGCGCTTATTTGAGTCTGTTCGTATCATTTTCGGTTGATACCTTTAAATTGTTTTTACGATCAGTTAAGTTTGAATAAGGAGGAAATATATGAATATAGACATAAACCAAATTGAAACTTATACCCCAACAATATATGTAAATAATTCAGAACCGGATTTGGACGAAACAAACCTAAATCACACGGAGCAAGCGCTTAAGCGTGTCACGGATGCAGCGAATGCGGCAATCTTAGCCCTGAAGTCTCTCGATTCGGCCAAAATTGACGCTGCTAAGATTGTAAATAACCTTCTGGCAACAGATGCATCCACAGTTCTGTCCGGTCCGATGGGTAAGGCACTGGGGGATCGGCTTACTGCAGCGGAGAATCTGCTTACTCAGTTAAATGGCGATACCGCCAAGACAATTTACAGTAACGTATTTCGGGATGTACAGTATATTTCATGTGTTTCTGATATAAAGTTAGTACTCCGTTCGACGGATCCCGATAATCATTGTCTTATTTTAGCGCAAGATTCTTCTGCCGGTGCCCTTAGTACGTTTGGTTATTACGGCACTAGCAAAGGCTGGTGTATTGATGGTAAATCCATAGCAACAAAGTAAAATGGCGATCTGAGAATTAAATTTTTGGACGTTACCTGCCAGGAAGGAAAAACAGAGACAACCGCATTAAATGCATATGACCATATCGTAACTGGTATGGCATCTTTGTCCAACAATAATTATATTGTCGGGTATCTATCGATTAACAATAGACTAATTATCACTTCAACGGTCGCACATACCGTAAGGGTATATTATATTAATATCCCTAAATAACAATTTAATTGAGAAAATCTTACAAAACGTAGGGCGAAATAACCTCTTTTTTGATACTCTAGTGTCAGAAAGGAGGATTTTTATGCTTGAAGAAATGTTAATGAATGTTGTCCAGGCAATGTCAGATAGCCTGGACGAAGAGCAGTTGGATAAGCTGCAAAATGTCTTATACATCCAGTTTCACAACAAAAAAATCGTGGAAGATAAGTGTGAACTACAAGCGACCGGCGCAGACAGCGACACTGCCAAAATAAGGCTTTTTGTTGCCAGCAAGAAAGTGTCTGGCCGGCAAAACAATACGCTGGCACAGTACGTGCGTGAGATTAGTAACTGCCGGAATGCTTTAAACAAGAACATTGAAGACATCACAACGATGGATCTACGGTGGTACTTCGGAATGTTGAGAGAACATAACAATATCAGTATGGTAACGCTGCAGGGGAGGATGCGATACCTTAACAGTTTCTGGACATTTTTGCAAAAAGAAAACATGGTGGCCGAGAATCCGATCGCAAGAATAGAGTCATTACGCATTGAAAGCACTATAAAACAAGCCTTTTCAGCAAAGGAGATAGAGGCATTAAGGCTGTCCTGTACCCGTAGTCGGGATAGGGCGTTGATAGAGTTTTTGTACGCAACGGGTGTCAGGGTGAGTGAGCTTTGTAGTTTGAAAGTGGGGGATATAGATTTATATAAACAGGAATTTAAAGTCATGGGAAAAGGCCGAAAAGAGAGGCATTTATACATATCGGATGTGGCGTGCTTCCACCTCTTTCGATATTTTAAGGACCGTATGCAAAGAGAGGGATTAACAGTAGAAGAATTGGCAGAGAAGCCCTTGTTTGCGGCCGTGAAAAAGCCGTATACGGGTATAACAGTGGCTGGAGTGCAGTATCTGGTGAAGCAGCTGGGAAAAAAGGCTGGTGTGGGTAATGTGCATCCACATCGGTTCCGCCGAACGTTTGCCACAGACCTTTTAAATCGTGGTATGAGAATCGAAGAGGTCATGGTCTTAATGGGACATACAAAAATCGAGACAACGTTAATCTACTGCAACATTAAGCAGGATAATGTAAGGGAGTCATATCGTAAATATGCTGCTTAAGTAGAAGACAGGGAGTCAATTTTGAGCCGGCCGGGAGGGTGGCTTATTTGGCGTACAAAAAAACAGGATAGGTGACATAATATTTTTTGCGGCTGGGGACAAGCGATGAAAAACAGGCAATTTTGCGTAAGATTTTGTTAGTTAAATTGTTATTTTGTAATTTAATAGGAGCGTTAACTTTACCGCAACTGAATAGCCAAAAGACGGCCGTCATAAGTATAGGTGGAATCTGAGTAGCCGTAACCATCTAACGCGACGATTACATCAGTCGTACATACAGCGTATGCCCACGTGACACATCCACCTCCATTTGACATCCATGTTTTTGCTGCGCCCGCACCCGTCCATTCCGATGTAGCCCCATTGCGAACCGAAATACTGGCGCTCATGCAAGAGGCATTTTCAGCTATACTGACGGAAGTTCCTCCCAATATGATATATCGATGACCAGCTTTTAAGGTCAATGTACAAATTGTAGTATCTGCCCCTTTCACGGCAGCCACAGAGCCGCTTGAAATCAGGATATCGCCATTTAATGATTACAAATCACGAGTGGTTTTAATCCAAGCAGTCCAGGAATTATAAAATCTTTTGCGAAAATATTGGTTGCCATCAAAAAACAACTGAATTAGAAAGTTGCCAGAGCTAATAATAAATAACGCTCCCGTAAAGTATTCTCCTGTATCTGGTCCGTTTTTTACACTGGAAGCACCAAAGTCTACTAAATATATCCCCGGGTGTGTGGCATTATTTAAATCTCGGTCTGATATTCCAAACATGCATTTAATAGCCTCGCCATTTAACCAGAAAATCCAAGAGTCCTTCGGGGCCTTTTAAAATATAAAAAATCAAAGAAAGGTAGGTAATGAATATGAACAAAGACAAACTGATTTTGAAAAACGGAGCTGAAATTGAACTTGAAGCCGGGGCCTACATAGGGGCTTTACAGGTGTTGTCCGCTGACCGTGCGGCGATGCTTGCCACGTGGGAGCTGCTTATTCCGGATAACCTGGCTGCAGTACAGATTAAGAATGGAGTCGGTACGATAGTCGGAACCCATACAGACCTTGTGCTGGCGTCTGAGACGTCCGTGGTGGCCTCCGATGGTACGGTACTGACAACTTATAGCCTGCGCCCTAAAACGGACGTGGAACGGCTTGCAGAGCGTGTAACAGTAGTCGAAGATGGGCAGCAGGTACAGGACGGGGCCATCAATGATGTAGCCACATTGGCCGGTGCGCTGGCGGAGCAGACAGGAGGGGGATTATAATGGGAAGATTTTACGGATTGAAAATAAGAGCCGGAGAAATGACGTTGGAAGAGGTGCAGGCATGGTGGAAGCAGCAGGTTGAAAAATGGCTGAGAGAGAATCCGGCGGAATAGGAGGATAATAAATGTGACAGAAACAGAAGTAGCAGTTAAACTCGAAAATCATGATCAGCAAATAAAGTCTCTTAAACATCGAATGGATGAACAAGAAGAGCAGAGCAAGACAATCCAGGAGCTTGTTTTATCTGTGAAGGAGCTGGCCTTAAACATGCAGACTATGATTGAGGTGCAAGGTAAGCAGGGAGACCGTCTAGCGAAGCTGGAAGCAGAACCGGCGGAGCGGTGGAATGGAATGCAAAAAACGGTTTTTAACACAATAGTAGGGGCTATGGCCGGGGCGGTTGCCACCGGCCTTATTTATATCATGGCTCAGTATGCAAAATAAGAAAGCGAGGAATAATTATGGATTTTGGAATTGCAAGTGTAGCAGGAATTACAGCACTGTGTTATCTGGCCGCTATGGCTGTCAAGGCGACATCGGTAGACAACAAATGGTTGCCGGTTATTTGCGGCGTAATTGGAGCCGCTCTGGGCGTTGTAGGCATGTATACGATGCCTGATTACCCGGCGAAAGACATCATCAACGCGGCAGCGGTAGGCGTTGTATCAGGGCTTGCGGCTACCGGTATTAATCAGATGTACAAGCAGCTTAAGGGTGACAAGCACGCATAGAGAGGCGGTGATCCTCGCATCTTCCGGCCGGTGGGGTTATACCGGCGTTGCGACGTCGCAACAGCAATGATACATAGGCCTGGGACATCCTGGGCCTTTTTACAATTAGAGGAGTGTATATGGAAAATGCAGTCAACAAACTGATTCAGACGGCGAAGAAGTGGAACGGATATCTGGAAAAGAAGAGCAATAAAGACCTGGACAGCTTTACGGCCAACGCTGGCAGCAATAATTACACCTGTTTTGCCAGGGACTATTATAAGCATACCGGGTATAATCTTCAGGCGCAGCCCTGGTGCGCGATGTATGTTTCGGAGGTATTTGTCCAGGCGTTTGGCTTGGAGACGGCTGTAAA
>OAWA01001398.1_pt1 | contig 11345 bp, 10 predicted proteins | sample 1516971 | NCBI WGS metagenome assembly OAWA01 (sample SAMEA2580097, study PRJEB22360) | human gut metagenome | biome: human gut; feature: human-associated habitat; material: faeces | place: Denmark | collected 2008/2010
TAGAACTCCGTCAATGGAACCCCAGTGGCTTGCCGCTGGGTTAAGTCAGGGGCGTGGATGTACAGGAAGACAAGATCTCTCAGCTGTTTGATGTTGTCTGCATCAACCGTTATTTTGCTTGGTATCTGCAGACTGGCAGGACTGAAACTATTTATCCGATGATGAAGAAGGATCTTGAAGATTGGCACGCAAAATATCATAAGCCTGTTATTGTTACTGAGTATGGCGCTGACACTATTGCCGGAATGCATAAGCTTCCAGAGGTAATTTTCTCAGAGGAATATCAGGTAACATATCTCGAGGAAAATAATAGAGCAATGGATTCCTGCGATTTCGTAGCAGGTGAGCATATTTGGGCATTTGCAGACTTTATGACAAGTTTTGGCCTTCGCCGTATTGATGGAAATAAGAAGGGAATTTTCACCAGACAGCGTCAGCCAAAGGCAGCAGCATTTGCAATCAGAAAGCGTTGGCTGGAGAAATAAACAGCGCATGTTAAAAAGACATAAGAATGAATGAAAGAAACACCAAAGACAGGTGAAATCGTAAGGTTTTAGTTTGTCTTTGGTGTTTTTTGTTGCAAAAAGAAAGGACAAATGATAAGCTAGGAAAAAAAGTGATTGTTTGAAGGAGAAAATAATATGGCAAACCCAGACAGCCAAGAATCTAAATACTGGAAGTTAATGAGTGAACTGAAACAAAAAATAATAGATGGTACTTATCAGGCAGGTGATAAAATGTCGTCGGAGAATGAACTGGCTGCTTTTTATCAGGTGAGCCGTCATACAGTTAGAAAGGCACTCGCGATTTTGGAGCATGAAGGATATATTTATGCAGTTCACGGCAAAGGAACATTTTGTTCAGAGATGGGACGTCATACAAAGACATCTCGTAATATCGCTGTTGTGACGACATATTTGTCAGATTATATTTTTCCGTCTGTTATTCAGGGAATTGATCAGGTTATGACAGAGAATGGCTACAGCATTATCCTAAAGAATACAAAAAATTCCTCCAGCGCAGAAGGAAAATGCCTTGAGGAGCTTCTTTCAAAGGATATCGAAGGTCTGATTATTGAGCCAAGTAAGAGTGAGATTTACTGTCGTCATATTGCGCTTTATAAAAAGCTTGATGAGTTTCATATTCCATATGTGTTTATTCAGGGAACTATGGAACAATTAAGTGACCGCCCATATGTGATGATGGACGATTTTAAAGGTGGATATTTAATCACAAAATATTTGCTCTCCTTGGGACATCGGAAAATACTTGGTATGTTTAAGGCAGATGACAGGCAGGGAATAGAAAGGCATCGCGGGTATGCAAAAGCGCTTCAAGAGTACGGAGTTTTCTACGATCCCGACAGGATCATTTGGTTTCACACAGAAGATCGAGCCGTCAAGCCATTTGCGCGCCTTCGTTCAATGGTAACGCAAAACATTCCATTTGACAGCGTTGTCTGCTACAACGACCAGATTGCAATCAAGACAATTCAGACATTGTCTCAGCTTGGCCTTCGCGTCTCAGAGGATATCTCAGTGACCGGATACGACAATTCCTTTCTAGCCGAAAATTATCAAGTTGGCCTGACAACCATCGCTCATCCACACGAGAGATTAGGCGAGATCGCAGCAAAGCTCTTACTCGATTTAATGCAGGAAAAAACACTCTCCCTCGCCGACCGTCAGATCGTCATCGAGCCGGAGCTAATCGAGAGAGAATCTTGCAAACCTAGGTAAAAATTTCAATACCACTTTACGCAAGCCGCGAAAAGTGGTATTATTGTATCTAACGGCATTTACTGATTTAAAGTGCAATAGTTTACCGCGTCAATGCGGAAATGAAAGGAAAAATAGATAAATGAGACAGCTAATGTTAGGAAACAAGGCACTCGCAAGAGGTCTGTATGAGGGCGGCTGCAGTATTGTATCAAGCTATCCGGGAACTCCGAGCACAGAGGTGACAGAGGAAGCGGTCAAGTTTGAAGAAATTTACTGCGAGTGGGCACCAAATGAAAAGGTTGCGCTAGAGACAGCGTTCGGCGCATCGCTAGCAGGAAAAAGAAGCTTCTGTGGTATGAAGCATGTAGGTTTAAATGTTGCAGCAGATCCGCTTTTTACTTGCTCCTATACCGGAGTAAACGGTGGATTGATTATCTGTGTGGCAGATGATCCAGCGATGCATTCATCTCAAAATGAGCAGGATTCCAGACACTATGCAATCGCAGCAAAGGTGCCAATGCTAGAGCCAGCAGATTCTGCAGAAGCCTGTGAGTTTGCAAAGGCAGCTTATGAAATTTCAGAGGAGTTTGACACACCAGTTATCATTCGCATGTGCACAAGAATTGCGCATTCACAGAGCATTGTTGATACGAAAGAGCGTGTCTGTCCGCCGACAAAGTTATACGAAAAAAATGTCAGAAAGTATGTCATGACACCGGCCAATGCGATTGCGCGTCACCCGTTTGTTGAGGAGAGAACGGCACGTCTGGCTGAGTTTGCCAATACCAGCTCGCTAAATCGCGTGGAAAAGGGAAGTGAGCCAATCGGAATCATCACTTCTTCAACCTCCTACCAGTATGTGAAGGAGATTTTTTGCGATCACGTCAGCATTTTAAAGCTGGGAATGGTCAATCCGCTTCCAGAAAAGTTACTATTAGACTTTGCCAAGGGAAAAGAGCTGTTGCTGGTTGTGGAAGAGCTTGATCCAGTGATTGAAACCTACTGCAAGAGCTTAGGTCTTTCGGTTCACGGAAAAGATGTACTTCCGATGACAGGTGAGTTTTCACAAAATCTGCTTGCAGAAAAGCTAAGTAAAGCATTTCCAAAGCTTGCTGAACTAATAGGAACAATTCCGTCAGGCAGAAAACTTGATGAAGAGATTCCAGGTCGTCCGCCGGTGATGTGCGCTGGATGCCCACACCGTGGATTATTCTATACATTGTCAAAGAATAAATGTACCGTGCTTGGCGATATCGGCTGCTATACACTTGGTGCAGCTGCGCCGTTATCTTCCATTGATATGACACTTTGCATGGGTGCATCTGTCAGCGCAATCCATGGCTTTAACAAGGCGCTCGGAGAAGAGAGTGAGAAGAGAACAGTTGCAGTAATAGGTGATTCCACATTTATGCATTCTGGAATGACTGGACTTGCGAATATCGCATACAATCAGAGTAACTCCACCGTTATCATTTTGGACAACTCAATTACTGGAATGACTGGACATCAGCAAAACCCGACGACAGGCTATAATATCAAGGGTGATCCGGCCGGAAAGATTGATTTGGAAAGTCTGTGCCGTGCGATGGGCATTCGCCGTGTCACTGTTGTCGATCCATACGATTTGGATGCGTGTGACCGCGCCGTAAAGGAAGAGCTTGCAACCCCAGAGCCGTCTGTTATCATCAGTCGTCGTCCGTGTGCACTGTTAAAATATGTAAAGCATAAGCCGGCTCTTGTTGTCGATCAGGAGAAATGTGTTGGCTGTCGCGCCTGCATGAAGCTAGGCTGTCCGGCAATCAGCATTCGAGGCAAAAAGGCAATGATTGATGCAACACAGTGTGTTGGCTGTGGTGTCTGCAGTAAGTTGTGTCGTCCAGGTGCATTAGGGGAGGTAACAAAATGACAAAGAATATTATGATCGTCGGTGTCGGCGGACAGGGATCGTTACTGGCAAGTAAGCTTTTGGGATGGCTTTTACTAAATGAAGGCTATGATGTAAAGGTTTCTGAGGTGCACGGTATGAGCCAGAGAGGCGGAAGTGTTGTCACCTATGTGAGATTTGGCGAGAAGGTGTATTCACCGATTATAGATAAGGGCGAGGCAGATTTGATTGTCTCCTTTGAAAAGCTTGAGGCAGCCCGCTATCTGGATTATTTAAAGCCAGATGGCACAGTGGTTGTCAACACACAGCAGATTGATCCGATGCCGGTTGTGACAGGGGCAACTGTCTATCCGCAGGACTTAATCGAGAAGATGAAAGCAGCTGGTGCAAATGTGGATGCGATGGATTGTCTGACACTTGCAAGAGAGGCAGGATCTGAGAAGGCTGTCAATTTGGTCCTTCTTGGTCGCCTATCAAGACACTATGACATTCCACTTGAACATTGGCAGGCTGCGATTGAGGCATGTGTGCCAAAGAAGTTTCTTGAGATCAACCAGAAAGCCTTCCTTCTGGGACGAAATACAAAGCTGGATGGCGAAAACTAAACAAAGGGGAAAAAGAAAATGCCTGTAACTGATTTGCTGGAGCGAAATCATAAATTGTACGGAGATGAGGTCGCTTTGGTGGAGCTAAATCCGCTGATGAAGGATACAAGAAAGACAACTTGGAAGGAGTATGATCTGGTTCAGCAGACCTCCCCAGTTGCCTATCGAAGAGAGATTACATGGAGCGTTTTTGATGAGAAGGCGAACCGTGTTGCCAACATGCTTTTAGGCCGTGGCATCAAAAAAGGAGATCGCGTTGCGATTTTGATGTTCAACTGTCTGGAATGGCTTCCGATTTATTTTGGAATTTTAAAGACGGGCGCAATTGCGGTTCCGTTTAACTTCCGTTTCTCAGCAGACGAGATTCAATACTGTGCCGATTTGGCTCAGGTTCATATTCTGTTCTTTGGCTCTGAATTTATTGGTCGAATTGAGTCAATTGCCGATGAGCTGCAAAAAGGTCGTCTGCTAATCTATGTCGGAGATGGTTGTCCAACCTTTGCAGAGAGCTATAGGGAGCTGGTTGCAGACTGCTCAAGCCAGGCGCCTCTTGTTCGACTTGAGGAAGAGGACGATGCGGCAATCTATTTTTCATCTGGTACGACCGGATTTCCAAAGGCCATTTTACATAATCACGAGAGTTTGTCTCAGGCGGCACAGATGGAGCAAAAGCACCATTTGACCAGCCGTGATGATGTCTTTTTGTGCATCCCGCCTCTGTACCATACTGGAGCAAAATTTCACTGGATGGGCAGCTTATATGCAGGAAGTAAGGCAGTCCTTTTGAAAGGTACCACACCAGAGATTATTCTCGATGCTGTCTCAAAGGAGCAGTGCACAATTGTCTGGCTTTTGGTTCCGTGGGCTCAGGATATTTTAGCCGCTCTTGACAGAGGAGATATCAAGCTAGAAGACTATAAGCTTGACCAGTGGAGACTGATGCACATTGTGCCCAGCCGGTTCCACCGTCATTAATTCGCCGCTGGAAGCAGTATTTTCCACACCACAAGTATGATACCAATTATGGCTTGTCTGAGTCCACCGGTCCTGGCTGTGTGCATCTTGGACTTGATAACATTGATAAAGTTGGTTCCATCGGTATTCCAGGCTATCGCTGGTCCTGTAAAATTGTCGATGAAAGTGGCAACGAGGTCAAGCAGGGCAAGGTTGGTGAGCTTTGTGTCAAGGGTCCTGGTGTGATGACTTGCTACTATAACGATCCGAAAGCGACAGCTGAGACACTCAAAAACGGTTGGCTCTACACTGGAGATATGGCAATGCAGGACGAGGATGGCTTCTACTTCCTCGTTGACAGAAAGAAAGATGTCATCGTCAGCGGTGGTGAGAATATCTATCCAGTTCAGATTGAGAATTTCCTAAGTGCCTATGAGAAGGTGCAGGATGTCGCAGTCATTGGACTGCCTGACAGCCGTCTTGGTGAGATCACGGGAGCTGTCATTCAAGTAAAAGATGGTATGGAATGCACAGAAGAAGAGATTAATGAGTACTGTCAGAAGCTGCCTCGCTATAAGAGACCAAAGAAAGTTATCTTTGCCGAAGTGCCGCGCAATGCAACCGGAAAGATCGAAAAGCCGGCCCTTCGAAAGAAATATGGTGCTGAGCATCTGGTTGCACAGCAGAATCTAGCTTAAAATTACTTCATGTAAAGTAAAATACCATTTCGTCGGCGCAAGCCACGACAAAACTTTGTACCCTGGAATGAAATCTCTAAGATCCATTAAAACCGGAGAGTACAAAAGACAAAATAGTAAAATCACTGGAATCAGCGCATCAAAGGCGATCGATGATTTTATGATCTGGCCTAAAAGTGTACAGAGGATGCTACACAGCGCAGAAAAAACAATCAAAAGTGCAAGCTCTGCGATAAGCGTTACATTTACTGGGGCGACAGAGCCGATGATAAGTGCAAGCAAACCAAAAACAGAAAGAAACAGAGCTGGAAGATAGCTATACAAAAAAGGGACAAACCATTTTTCGTCTGGGCGGCGAAGCAGAAAGCGCCCTTTTTTTGCGTCATGGCGATACTGGGAGCTGCCTGCAAGTGCAGTCAGCATTATAAAAAGTACGGCAAGTCCGCGAACTGGAATTTGAAATAGTGCCTGATCGTCATAGAAGTTTTCTGGAATATCCTCATACACAACATGAAAGACTGGTGTATTTTCCTTTTCATATTCATAGTGCTCATCGACAAGTGCTTTTAGTTCATCCGCTGTTTTTATTGAGACGACATCGTAAGATGCAATAAAATCAGCAAGCATTGTCTTTGCATATTCTTGAAAAATTGCATTGTAGACAGCTTCGTTTACAACAGCTGTAAGAACAGTTGAAGGAGAAGTGTAAACGCTGATACATCCGTCTTCGCCAGCCTGCATCTGTGACTCTAAATTATTTGGAAATTCATAACCGCACTCTGCTTTTCGAAGATTAATATCTTCCTGCATGTAATCTAGTGATGAAGAACGGTAAAAACGATATAATCCATCATCAAGTGACTCAAGATTAGTAAGCACAGCTTCGGTCATTTCATCAGGATTGGCACAGTATAATCCAATGCAGATGATTTCGTGGCGGTCTGCATTTTGTGCCGCAGCAATGCCAATAACAAGAAGAATAGCGGCCATACACCAGAGTGATTTTTTCTTTCTTGTATAGCGGGCAAGGAATGAGAACCAGGCACGAAGTAATTTTAAATTTTTATTTTTCTTCATACTTGCTCCTTTCTCTGAGTGAGGGTGCCAGCTTTCCTTTTTTGAATGCGCCTGCAAGAAGTGCAGCGATTATCAAAAGGATTCCTTCTATAATCAGAATAATGATGTCAAAACTGGAAACGCTTTGATCAAATTGCCAGAATATCATATTTTTTAATTGGCTTCCAGGCAGTGTGGCACTTATGCGGCGAAGCATATCCGGCAAAAATGCAGAAGGAATCAGACAGCCTGAGGCATACATTACAAGAAGAGATACAGCAAATGTGGTTATCATACAGGCCTGCTTGCCATGGCAGATGCGGCAGATAAAAAGTTCAAGTGCACATGAAAAAAATGCACATACAAAACATGAAACGAGAGTGCGTCCAATCAAAAAGGCAGGAACAATATGTGTTGCGCTTCCAATTGTACCGATCAAGAGACAGATGGCTGAAAAAATAAGCCATTGACATATTACTGCTGCTGAAAAGTCTGCCAGCAGACAAAAAGAATCAGAGAGGCCAAGGCGCGAGAGTGCAGGCAGTACGGTACGGTTTGGAGCAACAAAGAAAAAGCACAGATTTATGCCCGACAGCAAGAACAAAAGAGCCAGCCCGCTGCATAGATAGCCAACAAGAACGAAATCTGCGGCAGGTGCGTTGTCAGAAGAGATTTCTTCCTTTTCAAGACTACTCTCTTCGATGTCGCTTCCAACAATTTGAAACAGTGCATCACGCTTCAAAACAGCATTGATATACAAATCGTTTAGCTGTGTGTTTGCTTTATCCTGCTGTTTTTCGGTAGCATCAAAGTCATTATATATTTCATACAGCGCATAAACTCCAGTTTGAGAGCTTGCTACCATCTGGGAGAGGCTGTCAACAATTTGACGAAAGATTACTGTCTCAATGCTTGGCTCACCAGGATAAATGATGCGGGCCGGCAGATCATTCGTGCCGCTCATGATTGTGTGGATCATGCCTTCTGGGATAATGACGGCTGCCTTAACCTCACCTGAATCGAGCATGGCTTTTGCTTCGTCCTCAGAGGTGGTTTGTTTAATTGTGACCATCGAGGATAAGCTTTCCATGTTTGAGACCATGCCGAGTGCAAGTGAATAATGAAGTCCTGCATTTTTGGGCATAACGAAGACAACGTTAAAATGTGAAGCGGCTGCAGTGTCATTTTTTTGATTGACGAATGAAAGGCCATATATGGCTGCTGCGCAGATGATGCCTAAAAGAGCGAGGCCGCACAAAAGCTTTCCGAGCCTTCCAAAGCAGCGTTTCCAGGTAAAGGCTAGGTAACAACGACGTAAATTTAAAGTAGAACTCATGATAAGTATTCAATAATCTCCTTTACTGGTGTGTCGGCTGCAAGTGTTCTTGCATGACCGTCCTTTAACAGAATCAGTTTACTGCATAAATCAAAATCAGCCTCCTCATGTGTAGCAAGAAGAACGGTATTTCCCTGAGCACAGTACAAACGAATATATTCGCGTATATCCTCCTTGCAGACAAGATCTAGTGCAGCATCAGGTTCATCAAGAAGTAAAAGCGTTGGGCGTGATGCAAGTGCGCAGGCAATGCTTAGGCGCTTTTGCATGCCGCCAGAGAGAGCCTTTGCCTTTTTGTGGAGGAAAGGTTCAATTTTTAATATGGATAGAAAACCATCCTTTAAATCATCTTCAATGGAATATTCGGTAGCGCTGTACCATAATTTCAAGTGATCCATGGCAGTCATATCAGGGAAAAGTGGGTTGTTTTGAGCCACATATCCGATTTTTGTGGACTGCAGAGATGGGTTTTTTAACAGATTCTTTCCATCAAATAGAATAGTTCCGCTGTCTGGCGTATCTGTTCCTGAAAGAATATGCAAAAGTGTAGACTTTCCGCAGCCGTTAGGACCGAGTAAGCCAATGCATTCGCCAGGTGCAGCATCAAACGATACATTTTGCAAAACCTGCTGTTTTTTATAAGATTTTGAAATAGATTGTATAGATAACATAAGACTCCATTCTGCTGCGAGGCATTTTGCAGCAAACTTGTTGACTGTAACAAAAACAGTATAGCATAAAATGAAAAATCGGAAAAGATAAGCATCATGTTTTTTTCTTTACAACCAGTAACGCTTATGCTATACTGCGAATAGAAGCTATCGGGCAAATATTAGCTTAAAAGCTATAGTTTGTCAAAGAGAGCACGACAAAAAAGGAAAGGTAAATGAAACAATGAAGGGAATTATTTTAGCAGGCGGCAGTGGTACAAGACTGTATCCGCTGACCAGAGTAACATCAAAGCAGCTGCTTCCGATTTATGATAAGCCGATGATTTATTATCCGTTGTCTGTTCTTATGAACGCAGGAATCCGCGAGATCTTAATCATCTCTACACCAGATGATACGCCAAGATTTGAGGCACTTTTGGGTGATGGTCATCAGTTTGGAATCGAGCTGTCTTATGCAGTACAGCCAAGTCCTGATGGACTGGCACAGGCATTTGTTATCGGCGCTGATTTTATTGGCAATGATAATGTAGCAATGGTTCTTGGCGATAATATTTTTGCAGGTCATGGTCTGACAAAGAGATTGAAGGAAGCTGCAAACCGCAAAGTCGGTGCTACTGTATTCGGCTACTATGTAGACGATCCGGAGCGTTTTGGAATTGTTGAGTTTGATAAGAATGGAAAGGCAATCTCTATCGAAGAAAAGCCGGCACATCCAAAGAGCAACTATTGTGTAACTGGTCTTTATTTCTATGATAACCGTGTTGTTGAGTATGCAAAGAACTTAAAGCCATCTGCAAGAGGAGAGCTTGAAATCACTGATCTGAACCGCATTTATCTGGAGAACGGTGAATTAAATGTTGAGCTTTTGGGACAGGGATTTACATGGCTTGATACTGGTACACATGAGTCTTTAGTAGATGCAACTAACTTTGTGCGTACCGTTGAGACACATCAGCACAGAAAGATTGCTTGTCTGGAGGAGATCGCATACTTAAATGGATGGATCACAAAGGAGCAGTTAATGGAGATTTATGAGATCTATAAGAAGAATCAGTACGGTGCTTATCTGTTAGATGTCATGAATGGAAAGTACATCGACAAATAAAATAATGATGAAAAGAAAATATCGTGTGATATTGCTGGCAGCGCTGGTGCTTGGATGGATGGGCGTGATTTTCATGTTCTCCAGTCAGGACGGCGCTGCGTCGTCTGAGACGAGCGGTCGGGTAGTAGAACGGGTGATTGCCGTAGTAAAACCTGATTTTAACAGCCTTGCAAAGAGCGAACAGATCAGATTTCGGGAGATGGTCACATTTTTTGTACGCAAGGGAGCGCATTTTACAGAATACATGATTCTGGGCGTGCTTCTTTTTTTATTTTATTATGAGTGGAGACCGAAGATTTTTCAGGTGCCGCAAAAGGAAAATATGCATATAATGAAGCTTCATCTATGCCGCATCTGGTTTACGGCTTGGATCACAGGTACGCTTTATGCAGCAAGCGATGAGTTTCACCAGATGTTTACTGGAGGGCGTTCCCCACAGGTAAGGGATGTGTGTATAGATAGCTCTGGAGCAGCAGTTGGATGTCTGCTTGCACTGATGGTCATAGTGTTCATATTAAGAAAATTTGCAAGAAAAATGCAGAGGCAGACAGAAAAATAATATGTAAAAGTAAAACAAAATAAGGCATCAAAGCGAAAACATGAAAGTGAAGATGCCAAAGACAAGACATCATATAGGACAGCAGGAGGAATAAAAAATGACAGAAGCATTGGAAAAGAATATCAGAAAAGTAGTGCCGTATGTTCCGGGGGAACAGCCACAAAATCCAAACGTGATAAAGCTAAACACAAATGAAAATCCCTATTCACCTGCACCTGGTGTAGCGCGCGTGTTAAAGAGCATGGATGCAGATCTGTTGCGTCTTTATCCAGATCCGACAAATGGTTGTCTTGTAAAAGCACTGGCAGATTATTATGGATTATCAGAGGAGCAGGTCTTTGTGGGAATTGGTTCTGATGATGTTCTAAGTATGAGCTTTCTGACATTTTTTAATTCTGGAAAACCTATTCTGTTTCCAGATGTAACTTATTCATTCTATGATGTTTGGGCTGATCTGTACCGTATCCCATATGTGACATGTGCGCTTGATGATCAGATGATGATCAAAAAGGAAGATTATTTCAAAGAAAATGGTGGTATTGTGATCCCAAATCCGAATGCACCGACTGGAGTATATGAGCCGCTTGAGACATTTGAGGAAATTTTACAGAAGAACCCAGATGTTGTTGTTATTGTCGATGAAGCCTATGTGGATTTTGCAGATGGCCCATCAGCACGCACTCTGATTGAAAAGTATCCAAATCTGCTTGTTGTTCAGACTTTCTCAAAGTCACGTTCAATGGCTGGAATGCGTA
>OAWA01001417.1_pt1 | contig 11242 bp, 8 predicted proteins | sample 1516971 | NCBI WGS metagenome assembly OAWA01 (sample SAMEA2580097, study PRJEB22360) | human gut metagenome | biome: human gut; feature: human-associated habitat; material: faeces | place: Denmark | collected 2008/2010
GCGGGAGCTGTGTGTGTAATAATTGGGCGCATCATGCTGGTAAAGGAGCTGGCAGTGTGGGCGCCCGGGGAGAAAACAGAATATTGACAGGGTGATGGGCAGGGAGGAAGATTATATTCCCCCCTGTCTTTTATTGAGCCGTTAGAAGGTGTTATAATGAATCTGTTTGAATGACGTACTAAAATAAGAGGAAATAATGGCTTAACAGGGGGATTTCTATGCTGAGAATGGTAATTGCAGATGATGAGACATTTATATTAGACTGTTTGTCAAAGTACATACCTTGGAGAAATTATGGTATTGAAGTAGTTGCAACGGCTAAAGACGGTGTAGAAGCATTAAATTTTGTGAAAGAGAAACGGCCGGACATACTGATAGCGGATATAAAAATGCCGCTGTTGGATGGAATTTCATTGCTTGAACGTGTAAAAGAGGTCAAAAGCAATATAGAGGTAATCATTATCAGCGGATTTCAAGAGTTTGAATATGCAAGAAAGGCACTGAAACATGGCTGCATGGGATATGTACTAAAACCAATTGAACCAGAGGAACTGGTAACATATGTACAAAAGGCAGCCGATAAAATCTTAAAATCCCGGGAAGAACAGATAATGATTCAAAAGGTCATGCGACCGGAAATCTACATAAATGGAATGATAAATGGCACCCTGACTTCTGAAGAATGTGCTTATTATATGGAACAGTATCAACAATTTTCAGAAAAGACACTGAGGATGGGAATTCTCCTGTTTAACGGGTTTTCTTCTGAGACAGGAGGAGAAAGCAAACATCCTTATAAGCGGCTTATGGATGATATTGAAGATATGGTACAAAAGAGTGATTCATTTTTCATAGTTGAAAAGGGATTTGATAACGTTGTCCTTCTTTTTCATGCGCAAACAAAAGAGGAGATATTGCAAACCGAGGAGATGGTATCAAAACACGTGACAGTTCTGAATCATATACAAAACAGCATAAAGGTGACCTTTATAAGGGCTGGGGATTTTAGTTCAATTGATACGGTTCACGAACAATACTGGAGACTTGTCTGGGATTCTCTAAAAGAGGAAGATGAATCGGAAAAAGAGAAAGTTGATTCTGGTACACAGGGAACAAAGGATTTGATACAGGAAGCAAAGCTGTTTATCGAGAAAAATTTTAAGGATTCGGAGCTATGTTTGAATAAGGTAGCAGTAAATCTTGGAGTATCACCGGGGTATCTTTCTTCCCTGTTTTCCACAAAATGTGATTGTGGTCTGACATCATTTATCAACAGGGTACGTATTAACTATGCAAAGCTAATGTTAGAGAAGGATGATGACAAAATTGAGTATATTGCAGAATCCTCGGGTTATGAAAATGCCACCTATTTTTCAACTGTTTTTAAGCGGGAAACAGGATTGCCACCATCTGAGTATAGGAGAAACACCCGAAAATGAATAGGATAAAAACAAAGAAAAAGGAAAACATTGTACAGGTTCTTCGGAGGATGTACCTGTTAATTGCAATCATTCCGATGATTGTTATGACCATCATAACAGCAGTATTTTATGTAAATTCCTTGATTGATTCCACAAAACAAAATCTTCAGACAGTTTTGAATTTATATGCTGATAATATAGACGGTACAATCAGCCAGGGGATTAAAGTGATTGATATTGTTCAAAATGATTTGTCTGTTCAAAATGCCTTAAGGGTATCACGATTTGAGGAAAAAGAAGAGTACTATATTCAGCGAACGACCATCAATACAACCATGATGCTGATTAATCAGAATTATGGCAATACATTAGATGGTATCTATATTCTTTTGGATGACGGAAGATGTTTTAAATCCAGCGTATTTCCTTACAATAAAGAAAAATATAGCCAGCAGCAATGGTATAAAGATATAAGAGACACACAGGGAATACAGGGAAATGGTTTTTATAAGTATTCCAGGGTGATTGCAAATCCGGGAAAAGAGGGTTATATATCCATAGGTGAGCCCATTATCAATTATCGAAACGGGGAAATTGTAGGTGTCATATTGGTGGAAATTAATTTGAATACCTTCAGTGAAATGCTTTCCAAAACAGTTACAACACAAGACCTGAATGTATCCATTACAGAGGAGGATGGTACACCTGTATGGCAGTACGATTTAGGAGAGATAAGGAAAAAGGGAAATATACTAAAAACACATCTTGATGAATCAATTCACCGTGAATTAAGCAACGGATGGGAAATCAGTATGACAACAAATTGGTTCAACAAGATAAAAACCGAAGTGCTCAATACGCTTACAATTCTATTTATCCTTATTATAATGGTTACTTTTGCCTCCATTTATTTTGGAAGGCGATTTGCGGATACAATTAACCATCCTCTTAAGCAACTTCAGGATGGAATGAATCGAAATCGGGAAATTTGGAGAGGGGAGTACATAGCGGTAGAGACCGAATACCATGAACTGGATGATTTAAATGAAGGTGTAAATGATTTAATAAGCAAAGTAAATCAGATGTTTGAAGAGGTAAAGAATAAAGAACGTGCTATGAGAAAAGTGCAGTTTTCTGCTCTTCAGGCCCAAGTGAATCCGCATTTTTTATATAATATGTTAGATCATATTTCCTGGCAGATTAGAGTCGAACAGTATGAAAAGGCAATTCATTCCCTGATGTCGCTATCTAAATTCTTCCGAATATCTTTGAGGATGGAAGAAGAGATGGTTACATTGGAAAAGGAGTTGGACCACGCAAAAATTTATGTAGATTTGCAGATGATTCGTTATAGGGATGAAATTTCTGTTGAAATAGTGAATGATTTGGACGAACAATTGATGAAGACAGTCATTATACCTAAATTTACATTACAACCGTTAATAGAGAATGCGATTACGCATGGTCTAAGAGATAGTGGAAGAAAAGGGTTTATAAGAATACATCTGATGAAAAGCGGGGATATAGGAATCATAGAGATATATGATAATGGTATAGGAATTGCACAGGAAAATTTGAAAATTTTAAGACAGGCATTGGAAAAAGGAACGCCAGTCAGCAAGGAAATAGGGGGATATGGGATTGTTAATGTAAGTCAGAGAATACACTATTGCTACGGGGACAGCTATCAAGTGGCAATAGCAAGTAAAGAGGGCGCTTATACATCAGTAAAAGTGATTTTTCCAATTAAGTGAGATATAAGAAGCTGCTGGGTAGATGCTTTGAAAAAGTGTGGTATCCTGTAGCTTTTTTTGATTATGTAAATACTGCACAAATTGTTTGATGCAAAATTGTAATTAATATATATTATTACATTAAAAAGCGCAAAATAAGTGAAAAATGTTAAGAATTATATAAAAATGCTTTATTAAATAAAGAAATAATTATGGATATAATTAAAACATGAAAAATAATTAGCTTTTATGAAAGACACTAATAATTAGGAGGAGAAAGGCATGAGAAAAAAAGGTTTGGCAATGTTAATGGCAGGTATCATGATAGTCAGTAGTTGTGTTATGGGATGCGCAAAAGACGATTCAAATGATATTCCAGCAAAAACATCAGCTGCAGCATCGGAAACAGAGGCTCAGTCAGAGAAAGCAGGTACTGATACAACTCAAAAGGTATCGGGAGAAATAAAAGGAGATATAAACGGTGATGGTATTTTTAAAGTGGGATTTTCCGAATTGGCTATTGACGGTGCCTGGAGAGTTGCGCAGGTTGACAGTATGCAGAAGGAAGCAGAATCCAGAGGGTATGAATTTGTAATGTCCAATGCAGAACTGGATACAGCCAAGCAGATTTCAGATGTAGAGGATTTGCTTACACAGGATTTGGATTTTCTGTTTATAGCACCTATTGATATGGAGGCCATTATGCCTGCAATAGAGGCAGCAAAGGCTAAGGGTGTTCCTACAATTCTGTTAGACAGAGAGGCCAATGGAACACCGGGCGTGGATTATATCTGCACGATTCTTTCAAATTATATATGGCAGGGAGAAGCATGTGCTGACTGGTTAAGCGAGAATGGAGGCGCAGACAGTTATAAAATAGTTCAGATTACCGGCAAAGTAGGGGGAAGTGATGTACGCGACCGCCAGGCAGGATTCGAGACCGGAGTAAAAAAGTATGAGAATATGGAAATTGTAGCAACCCAGAGCGGTGAGTGGTCCAGAACAGAAGCTCAAAAGGTAATGCAAAATATTATTCAATCAACAGGCGGTGATTTTAATGTGGTTTACTGTCATAATGATGAGATGGCACTGGGGGTTGTACTTGCTTTAAAAGCAGCGGGAATGAATCCGGGAACTGATGTAAAGGTAATTGCTATTGATGGACAGGCTGAAGCAGTAGAGGCAATCATAGCAGGGGAAATGAACTGCATTGCTACCTGTAATCCAAGATTTGGTCCAGTTGCTTTCGATACTATGGAAAAGTATTTGAACGAAGAAAAACTGGAGCACATCATCAATAATGAAGAGTATATTATTGACAGTACAAATGCCGAGGAGAAATTGCCGGATGCGTTTTAAGTAAATAAGTCCCATGGTTTAACTGCCCCTTCTATGAAATAACCAGGAGGGGCAGTCAAATTATAAGAATAACTGAGTGTCAAAGAGAGTAGAGGGGTGAAATTATAGATGGAAGAAGAGTATATCCTTGAAATGCATGGGATTGTAAAAGAGTTTCCTGGCGTACGCGCTTTAAAAGGGGTGGATTTTAATCTAAAGCCAGGCGAAGTACATACTATAATGGGGGAAAATGGAGCTGGTAAATCCACTTTAATCAAAATATTGACAGGCGTTTATGAAAAGGATGGGGGAAATATTGTATTTAATGGCAGGGAAGTACATTTCCATAATACCTTTGATGCCCAGAAAACAGGCATTAGTACGGTATATCAAGAATTGAACATGATCCCATATCTGAGCGTGGGAGAAAATATATATCTGGGACGGTACCCCAGAACAAAAGCAGGAATAGACTGGAAATCCCTACATAAAAATGCACAAAAACTGCTCGATGATTTAGGTTTGGATATAGAGAGCAGACTTCCATTAAATCAATACGGTACTGCTTCGCAGCAGATGGTTTCTATCGTCAGGGCGGTAAGTTTAAATTGTCAGGTGGTGGTTCTGGATGAACCAACCTCCTCTCTGGATTCAAAAGAGGTCAGAATGCTTTTTAATATAATTAAACAGCTGAAGGAAAAGAAACTCGGTATTGTCTTTATATCACACCGTCTCAATGAAGTTTACGAAATATCAGACCGTATTACCATTTTAAAAGACGGGGCCTATGAGGGAACGTATTTTCCGGAACAACTGACCGAATTTCAGTTAATTGAAAAGATGGTGGGAAGGGATGTCAGGGAAATAAAAGGTAATAACCGTGTTTATGATGGGAATGGTGAACCGTTTATTGTCATGCTGAAAGACATAGTACGTCATCCTAAACTGTCAGGTGTAAGTATTGATGTTAAAAAAGGAGAAATTGTGGGACTTACCGGACTATTGGGCTCAGGAAGGACAGAAACCGCCAAAGTACTGTTTGGTTACGATATACCAGATTCCGGTGAAATCGTAATTGATGAAAAAAGGGTTGTTCTTAAAGCACCTAAGGACGGATTGAAAAATGGTTTGGCATTTGTGACGGAAAACAGGCGGGAGGAGGGGGTTATTCCAAATATGACAGTCCGTGAGAATATCTCAATTTCTAGTCTTCCGCAAATATGCAGAAGAGGGTTTATTAACCGAAAGAGACAAGAGGCATTGGCAGAAGAGTATATTCGGAGATTTAAAATAAAGACACCGTCCATGGAGCAACAGCTTAAGAATCTGTCTGGTGGTAATCAGCAAAAGGTATTGCTTGCAAGATGGATTGCTACCAAGCCAAAGTTGATTATATTAGATGAACCCACAAGAGGGATTGATGTGGGGGCAAAAAAAGAAGTGGAGGATTTAATAAAAGAGATTGCAGATACAGGAATCAGTGTTTTGTTGATTTCTTCTGAGTTATCAGAACTGGTGCGTGGATGTGACAGGATATTTGTTTTGAGGGATGGAACTGTCCGGGGTATGCTGAACAGAGATGAAATATCTGAAGAAAATATCATGAAGTGGATAGCCAATAGCCCTGCATAGAGGAGGTATCACTATGAAAAAGAATCCCAGTCAGAATCTGATGCGGCAGTATGGAGCGCTAATTGCATTGATTATACTGGTTGTTATTAACTGTTTTACTACTAAAAACTTTATCAGTGTCATGACTCTTTGGAATTTATTTACGCAGGCCACAACGGTTATGATACTGGGACTTGGAATGACAATTGTTATAGCAACAGGAGGAATTAATATATCGGTTGGGTCCGTACTTGCTTTGTCATCCATGGTTTTGGCAAAATTTATTCTGAATGGGCATATTGTCATGGGCGTGATTGCATCTTTGGCTGTGGCCGCATTAACAGGAGCAGTCACTGGCATTATAGTTACCAAATTTAAGGTACAGCCGATGATTACTACCTTGGCTATGATGTATACCTTAAGAGGTATTGCCAAGTTAATGAACGGCGGTACACGTTTAAGTTATAAGAATGCTGCATTCAGCCGTTTTGCCTACATAAAAATAGGCGGTTGCATACCGATTCAATTTGCTTTCATTGTAATCCTGTCTCTGGCTATTTTTATATTGATGCGAAAGACATATTTCGGTAATTATGTGGAGGCATATGGTGATAATGCGCTGGCAACCAGAATATCCGGCATCAATGTAGTGGCAGTTGTGACCATGTGCTATGTGCTCTGCAATGTCCTGGCTTGTGTGGCGGCCATTATTGAAACCAGCAGTATTACCTGTGCTGACCCTGTAAACATGGGATTGAATAAAGAGACAGATGCGATTGCAGCGGTTGTGGTGGGCGGGACCCCCATGTCAGGCGGTAAACCTAATATTGGTGGAATGCTGTGTGGGGCTTTGGTGCTCCAGCTAATCACTATAATGATAAACATGAATAATATTCCGTATTCGCTTATTATTAAGGCAGCCATTATTGTTGTGTCATTATATGTTCAGAATTGCAGGGATAAAAAGGTTTAAGCCATGAGAGCGGGGTAGAGGAAATGAAAAGAATTCAGATAAAAACACTACTAAAAAGACATAATGCCATTTTGGGTTTAATCTTCATGATTATCCTGGCTGCCTGTATCAACAAAAGTTTCCTTACTCTGGAAAATTTGACAAATGTACTGAGACAGGCAAGCATGAACGGAATGATTGCCGTTGGAATGACAATGGTAATTATATGCGGTTCGATTGATTTAAGTGTGGGAACCATGATTGGATTATGTGGATATATTGCATTATATTTCAGCAATTATAGTTTGATACTGGCAGTGATTGTTCCGTTGCTTACAGGCGTTATAGTTGGGACTATAAATGGATTTCTTATCAATAAAATAAAAATTGCGCCTTTTATTGCAACCCTGGCAACAATGATGGCTGTAAAGGGAACCACACTTGTTTTAACCAACGAGAATACATACTTTGCATCAAATTCCATTGAACAATTCCAGTATATAGGGAGAGGACTTCTGGCACCATATGTTACGGTTCCATCTGTAATGTTTATATGCTGTGCTGTTGCAGGAGCTTATATTCTCAGGCATACCATGCTGGGGAGAAATATGTATGCAGTAGGCGGTAATACTGAGGCAGCAAGGATGATGGGAGTAAATGTAGAAAAAACACTTATGTTTTCTCATATCTTTACAGGGGGGATGGCGGCTTTGGCAGGAATTACCCTGGTATCCAGGGTGGGAGCCGCTTATCCTCTGGCAGGTGAGGGGAAGGAACTGGATGTTATAGCTGCATGTGTCATTGGTGGAACTGCATTGACAGGTGGAAAAGGTCATATATCGGGTACCTTCATAGGTGTTTTAATTATGGGAATGCTGACGAATATTTTCAATATGCAGTCATTGCTGAATCCATTCTGGGAAAAGGTTATTATAGGCATACTGGTATTGATTGTGGTATTAATACAATCGGCAAGCGAAAGCGGAGTGACCTTTGGAAAAAATATAAAAACATTAATGAAAGGAAAGATGTAAAATGAAAAATTATCCGTCTGAAAAAGAAGCAAGGGAGTTAATCTGCGAAATAGGACACAGGATGTGGAGCAAGCAGATGGTAGCAGCTAATGATGGGAATATTACGGTACGAGTTGGGGAGAATACGGTTTTAATAACTCCTACAGGTGTCAGCAAAGGGGAACTGACACCAGATATGCTGTTTAAAATAGACCTGGATGGAAATATCCTTGAAAGTGCAGAGGGATATTCCCCAACTAGTGAGACAGCCATGCACCTTATGGTTTATAAACATAACAAGGATGCAATGTCCACCTGCCATGCTCATTGCATGTACCTCAGCACGTTTGCCTGTGCCGGCATTGAACTGGATATGGCCACTGCGCCGGAACCCACATTGATTACCGGTAAGATACCAGTTGCCCCGTATGCGTGCCCAGGAACCAGTGATTTGGCGCAATCAATCGTTCCGTTTCTGAACGATCATAAAGTAATCCTGCTGGCTAATCATGGGCCTATCTCATGGGGAACGTCACCTAAGGACGCATGGTATTGTCTGGAATCAGCAGAAGCATTTGCCAAGTCATCTTTAATACTGAAATATATTATCAAGGATTTTCGTCCTTTGAGCAACGAACAGCTGGATATACTGGAAAAGGCGTTCCATCCCATTTCTGCACTGAATAAGGTGAGGACAGGCCGGGAGACCGTTAATCTGGAAAAAGGGAAATCACTTCAGGATATTGAGGTGGATTCGGTGACACTGTCCGATGACTGTATTGAAAAATTGGCTGATATGGTGGTAAAAAGAATGACGAGTATATCTTAGTGGGGAGGGGACCCAATGGATGATTTAAAAAGACAGGTACATATCGCGGTCGATATCGGGGCATCTACAGGGAGGCTGATTGTGGGATGGATTAATGACGGACAGCTATGTACTGAAGAAATACATCGTTTCGTGACAGAGGATGTGTTTGTGATTCAAGACCGGATACGGGACGTATATAGATATTACGAAGAAATCATTCAAGGAATCAAACAATATACAAAACAGAATCAGGTTCAGATTATAAGCATTGGCGTAGATGCGTTTGGTTCGGATTTTGGACTGATCGATAAAGACGGAAATCTGTTGTTGCTGCCTAAATCATATCGGGGACTGACATTTGATGATGATATTTTTCAGTTGGCTGATGGCTGCATGGAACCATGGGAAATATACCAATACAATGGAAATCAGTGTATGCTGAGTGATACTCTTCACCAGTTGGTCCGTCTTAAAGAGAAAGGTGACTGCCGGTTGAGGGACGGCTGTCAAATCCTTTTCGTAGCTGATATTTTTCATTATCTTTTGTGTGGCAACAGAGGAGTTGAACATTCACTGTCCAGTTACAGTAGGCTATGGAATCAGAAAACAAATGGATGGGAGAATGCCATATTCAAGGCATTTGACTTACCATTGACTCTTCAAAGCAATGTGATACAATGTACAGAAACGTTAGGTTATGTTCATGCGCAGACAGCGGCTGATATGGAATTATCATATTGTCCAAAGGTAATAGCTCCTTGTTCTCATGATACGGCATGCGCGGCATTTGCAGTTCCGGATGATGGAGAAGACTGGATGTTCATATCCAGCGGTACCTGGTCACTTATAGGTATGGAGACAAGAAATCCTGTCATCTCAAGGGAAGGATGGGAATTTAACGCATCTAATTCGTCTATGCCCCTTCACTCAAACATGTTTAAGAAAATTGTTACAGGAATGTGGATTGTACAGATGTGCCATAAAAGATGGGAGACATATACGTTTGAGGATATTGTCCGCCTGGCAACCCAAGCAAAGGAAACGAATCTTTACATAGATCCGGATCATATTGATTTTTACAGACCTTCAGATATGCCGCTTGCAATTAGCCGTAATATTGAGAGGCGATATGGAATTAAAATAAATCCATATTTGCCTGGTCCTATTGCAAAAATTGTGTTTGAGAGTCTGGCGTTAAAGTATTGTCTGACCATACGCCGACTTATCCTTTTGTCTGGTAAGAATATTAAAAAAGTTTATGTATTGGGAGGTGGGAGTAAAAATGCCTTGTTAAATCAATATACCGCTAATGCATTGGGATTGCCGGTCCTAACAGGTGTGACTGAGGCTTCTTCCGTTGGAAATCTGCTTTGTCAGTTATATGGTGAAGGATTGCTTAAAAGCCGTAAAGATGTAAAAGATATATTAAAGAGGACATATCCACTGACAACATATATGCCCGAGGACACAGGGAAATGGAAAGAAAAATTTGAAGATTTTATGAGGGATGCATATGAACCGCTGAATGTATGTTCCGGCAGAAAATTTTGGAAGGAGTTTTAATGATAGAAATATAACAAACATTTTCTGGTGCCATCAAAAAAAAGAAGAAATTTTCTTCTCAGGCACCAAGTGTTAGCCAAGAAATTACAGTTTGATAATACTCTATCCAACCCCTGCCCGGACTATTCCGGACAGGGGTTTTTGCTCTCCGTCTCAAAAATATACCAATTAGAATTGTCGTTATTTTCGGACGAGAATAACTAATTTATCGGAAAATATCACAAAGAAGGAGTGGGGAAATTGTAAGTAATACATGAAAATGCTTTGTTTGGCGAAAATCTTTTGGTAGTATATTGACATTTTGAGATTAAGATGTAAAATGTAGACATAATCATAAAGCTCCACCAGGAGAGAAAAATTTTTGTTAACCCTAACAAGAGTTTGGCAACCTTTGACAAAGCGTTGCGGCTCTTGTTTTTTTTGTTTATATTTGTCTAAAAATTAACGATAATTGCGGTAAAAGCCGGAATAGGAAGCTGGTTTAACCGGGAATACGGGATAAAGTACAGGATAAAGAGGTGAAAAGGATGCTGCTAAAAAACGGAATTGTGGTCAGCGGGTCAGGATGTACCCGGCAGGATATCCGCATGGACGAGGGACGAATCCTACAGACAGGCGCTGGCCTGAATCCCCTTGAAGGGGAAGAGGTGATGGATGTGTCCGGCTGTCTGGTTGCGCCGGGAGGAATCGACGCCCACACCCATTTCGACATGCCCTGCGGCAGCATCATGACTTCCGATGATTTTGAGACCGGCACCAGGGCGGCTGTGGCGGGGGGAACCACCACCGTGATTGACTTC
>OAWA01001430.1_pt1 | contig 11114 bp, 7 predicted proteins | sample 1516971 | NCBI WGS metagenome assembly OAWA01 (sample SAMEA2580097, study PRJEB22360) | human gut metagenome | biome: human gut; feature: human-associated habitat; material: faeces | place: Denmark | collected 2008/2010
TGGCAGCCGTGATGGCGCGCTTTACCCGCGCGTCGTTTGTCGATGTTTTAAGCGAAGATTATATGCGTACCGCGAGGGCGAAAGGGGTGAGCGAAACCTGGGTTGTCCTCAAACACGGGCTACGTAACGCGATGATCCCGGTAGTGACCATGATGGGCTTACAGTTTGGCTTTTTGCTCGGTGGTTCTATCGTGGTGGAGAAAGTTTTCAACTGGCCCGGACTTGGACGCTTACTCGTTGACTCCGTAGAAATGCGCGATTACCCGGTGATTCAGGCGGAAATTCTGCTTTTCTCGCTGGAATTTATTCTTATCAACTTAGTGGTGGATGTGCTTTACGCCGCCATTAACCCGGCTATCAGGTACAAGTAAGGATGCGACTATTTAACTGGCGACGTCAGGCGGTGTTAAACGCCATGCCACTGGTCAAACCTGACCAGGTGCGTACACCGTGGCATGAATTCTGGCGACGATTTCGCCGTCAGCATATGGCGATGACCGCCGCATTATTCGTTATTTTATTGATTGTGGTGGCCATTTTTGCACGCTGGATCGCTCCCTATGACGCCGAAAATTATTTTGATTATGACAATCTGAATAACGGACCTTCTTTGCAGCACTGGTTTGGCGTCGATTCACTGGGGCGCGACATTTTCAGCCGTGTCCTGGTTGGTGCGCAAATCTCGCTGGCGGCGGGCGTGTTTGCCGTGTTTATCGGTGCGGCGATCGGGACGTTGCTGGGCTTGTTGGCTGGATATTATGAAGGCTGGTGGGATCGGTTGATCATGCGCATTTGCGATGTGCTGTTTGCCTTCCCGGGTATTTTACTGGCGATCGCTGTTGTTGCGGTGTTGGGAAGCGGCATTGCTAACGTGATTATCGCAGTCGCCATTTTTTCCATCCCCGCGTTTGCCCGCCTGGTGCGCGGCAACACGCTGGTGTTGAAACAGCAAACCTTTATTGAGTCAGCACGCAGTATTGGTGCCAGCGATATGACCATTTTATTGCGTCATATCTTGCCTGGGACCGTCTCGTCTATCGTGGTGTTTTTCACCATGCGCATTGGCACCTCGATTATCTCTGCCGCCAGCCTGTCATTTCTCGGCCTCGGTGCGCAGCCGCCGACACCAGAGTGGGGAGCAATGCTCAATGAGGCACGAGCGGATATGGTTATCGCGCCGCATGTCGCTGTTTTTCCGGCCCTGGCTATTTTTCTGACCGTACTGGCGTTCAATTTGTTGGGCGATGGTTTACGCGATGCGCTGGATCCGAAAATTAAAGGATAGTTACGTTTGAATATTGCTTGAAAGGGTAATCACCTCACAGGCAATTATTGCCCTAAGCAAGTGTTGTAACTTTCTGCTGATTTTGTAGAATCGGGTAATTTGGTTAAAAAGCCGCAGCAAGGGACTATTTTTGCAGCGGCACAGCGTTCAGATAGTTATTTTGTTAAATGTATTAACATGCTGAGTTTATACGAAAAGATAAAGATAAGGCTGATAATTTTATTTTTATTGGCAGCACTGTCATTTATTGGTCTTTTTTTCATCATTAACTATCAACTGGTATCGGAACGCGCGGTAAAACGTGCCGATAGCCGCTTTGAACTTATTCAGAAAAACGTTGGCTATTTCTTTAAAGATATTGAACGTTCGGCCCTGACATTAAAGGACTCACTGTATTTATTAAAAAATACAGAGGAGATTCAACGCGCCGTGATTCTGAAAATGGAAATGATGCCATTTTTAGACTCGGTGGGACTGGTACTTGATGATAATAAATATTATCTCTTTTCGCGGAGGGCGAATGATAAAATCGTTGTTTATCATCAGGAACAAGTAAATGGACCGCTTGTCGACGAGTCAGGGCGGGTTATTTTTGCCGATTTTAACCCATCGAAACGACCGTGGTCGGTGGCTTCAGATGACTCTAACAACAGCTGGAATCCGGCATACAATTGCTTTGATCGTCCGGGTAAAAAATGTATCTCTTTTACGCTACGTATCAACGGCAAAGATCACGATTTGTTAGCGGTAGATAAAATTCATGTCGATTTAAACTGGCGGTATCTGAACGAGTATCTTGATCAAATCAGCGCTAATGATGAAGTTCTATTTTTGAAACAAGGTCATGAGATCATTGCCAAGAATCAACTCGCTCGTGAAAAACTGATTATTTATAATAGCGAAGGTAATTATAATATTATTGATTCTGTCGATACGGAGTATATTGCAAAGACATCAGCAGTGCCAAATAATGCATTGTTCGAAATCTATTTTTATTATCCTGGCGGTAATTTATTGAACGCATCAGATAAACTTTTTTATCTACCGTTTGCGTTCATTATTATCGTGTTGCTGGTGGTATATTTCATGACCACTCGTGTGTTCCGTCGGCAATTTTCTGAAATGACCGAGCTGGTTAATACGCTGGCGTTTTTGCCCGACTCAACGGATCAGATCGAGGCTCTGAAAATTCGCGAAGGCGATGCGAAAGAGATTATCAGCATCAAAAATTCGATCGCGGAAATGAAAGATGCCGAAATTGAACGGTCAAATAAATTGCTCTCACTGATCTCTTACGATCAGGAAAGCGGTTTTATTAAAAATATGGCGATTATTGAGTCCAACAATAATCAGTATCTGGCTGTGGGGATCATCAAACTGTGTGGTCTGGAAGCCGTGGAAGCGGTGTTTGGTGTTGATGAACGCAATAAAATCGTCAGGAAATTGTGTCAGCGAATTGCCGAGAAATATGCGCAATGCTGCGATATCGTGACATTCAATGCCGATCTCTATTTACTTCTGTGTCGGGAAAATGTACAGACATTTACCCGTAAAATAGCGATGGTAAACGATTTTGACAGCAGCTTTGGCTACCGCAATCTGCGCATCCATAAGTCTGCCATTTGTGAACCTTTGCAGGGGGAAAACGCCTGGAGTTACGCAGAAAAACTGAAACTGGCGATTTCCAGTATCCGTGACCATATGTTCTCCGAGTTTATTTTCTGTGATGACGCGAAACTCAACGAAATAGAAGAGAATATCTGGATTGCGCGTAATATTCGCCATGCAATGGAAATTGGCGAACTATTCCTCGTCTATCAACCGATCGTTGATATTAACACCCGCGCCATTCTGGGCGCGGAGGCGTTGTGCCGTTGGGTTTCTGCGGAGCGGGGGATCATTTCACCGCTGAAGTTCATTACCATTGCTGAAGATATCGGGTTTATCAATGAGCTGGGTTATCAGATTATTAAAACGGCAATGGGTGAATTCAGACATTTTAGTCAGCGTGCGTCGCTGAAGGATGATTTCTTACTGCATATTAATGTTTCGCCCTGGCAGTTAAACGAACCGCACTTTCATGAGCGTTTTACCACCATCATGAAAGAAACTGGCCTGAAGGCGAACAGCCTCTGTGTTGAGATCACTGAAACCGTGATCGAGCGAATTAATGAACATTTTTATCTCAATATTGAACAACTGCGTAAACAAGGGGTACGGATATCGATTGATGACTTTGGCACCGGTTTGTCAAACCTGAAACGTTTTTATGAAATTAATCCAGACAGCATAAAGGTGGACTCGCAATTTACCGGCGATATTTTCGGTACTGCGGGAAAAATTGTGCGCATTATTTTCGATCTGGCACGCTATAACCGGATCCCGGTGATTGCGGAAGGCGTAGAGAGCGAAGACGTTGCGCGCGAATTAATTAAATTAGGATGTGTTCAGGCTCAGGGGTATCTGTACCAGAAACCCATGCCATTCTCCGCCTGGGATAAAAGTGGAAAATTAGTAAAAGAGTAGTTTACGTATGTCCAGAATCAATAAGTTCGTACTTACAGTCAGTCTGCTGATTTTTATCATGATTTCAGCAGTTGCCTGCGGGATCTACACTCAAATGGTAAAGGAACGGGTGTATAGCCTGAAACAGTCCGTTATTGATACTGCTTTTGCGGTGGCAAATATTGCTGAATATCGGCGTAGCGTGGCAATTGATCTTATCAACACGCTAAATCCCACGGAGGAACAGCTGTTGGTTGGTTTGCGCACAGCTTACGCCGACTCGGTTTCCCCCTCTTATTTGTACGATGTCGGTCCTTATCTGATTTCCAGTGACGAATGTATTCAGGTAAAGGAGTTCGAGAAAAATTATTGTGCAGATATTATGCAGGTTGTGAAGTATCGACATGTCAAAAATACAGGGTTTATCTCTTTTGACGGTAAAACCTTCGTCTATTACCTCTATCCGGTAACTCACAATCGTAGTCTGATATTTTTGCTTGGTCTGGAGCGTTTTTCTTTACTGTCAAAATCGCTGGCGATGGACAGCGAGAACCTGATGTTCTCTCTATTTAAGAACGGTAAACCGGTGACCGGTGATGAATATAATGCTAAAAACGCCATCTTCACCGTTTCGGAAGCGATGGAGCACTTCGCCTATTTGCCGACCGGATTGTACGTATTTGCGTATAAAAAAGATGTTTATTTGCGGGTCTGTACATTGATTATTTTCTTTGCCGCATTGGTGGCAGTGATATCGGGTACCAGTTGCCTCTATCTGGTACGCAGAGTGATTAATCGTGGTATTGTGGAGAAAGAAGCCATCATTAATAACCATTTTGAACGCGTACTGGATGGCGGGCTTTTCTTTTCGGCTGCCGATGTCAAAAAACTCTACAGTATGTATAACTCGGCGTTCCTGGACGACCTGACCAAAGCAATGGGCAGAAAATCCTTTGACGAAGATTTAAAAGCGCTGCCGGAAAAAGGCGGTTATTTGTGCCTGTTTGACGTCGATAAATTCAAAAACATTAACGACACCTTCGGTCATTTGCTGGGCGATGAAGTGTTGATGAAAGTGGTGAAAATCCTTAAATCACAGATCCCGGTAGATAAAGGTAAAATCTACCGCTTCGGCGGTGACGAATTTGCGGTGATTTATACGGGTGGAACGCTGGAAGAGTTGCTATCGATTCTAAAAGAAATCGTTCATTTCCAGGTGGGAAGCATTAATTTAAGTACCAGTATCGGTGTAGCGCATTCAAATGAATGTACCACCGTCGAACGCTTGAAAATGCTGGCGGATGAGCGGCTGTATAAGAGTAAGAAAAACGGCAGGGCACAGATTAGCTGGCAGTAATCATTATTCGCAGGCCGGACAAATGATTTTGCCCGGCCTGAATTAATTAAACCCGGCTACCCCACAAATCGTACTCATCGGCGTGCTCGACTTTCACACGCAGGATATCACCCGGCTTAACGTTGGTTTCACCATTGAGATAAACCGCGCCGTCGATTTCCGGTGCATCTGCCATGCTGCGACCAATCGCGCCTTCTTCGTCCACTTCGTCGATAATCACCAGAATTTCACGGCCCACTTTCTCTTGCAGGCGCTCGGCGGAAATCTGCTGCTGCAGCTGCATGAAACGGTTCCAGCGTTCTTCTTTAACTTCTTCCGGAACCTGGTCAGGCAGGGCATTGGCGTCTGCACCTTCAACCGGGCTGTATTTAAAGCAGCCAACGCGATCCAGACGCGCTTCTTTCAGGAAGTCGAGTAGCATCTGGAAATCTTCTTCTGTCTCGCCAGGGAAGCCGACAATAAAGGTTGAGCGTAGGGTCAGTTCCGGGCAGATTTCGCGCCACTGTTTGATGCGCGCCAGTTGGCGATCTACAGAACCCGGACGCTTCATCAGTTTGAGAATGCGCGGGCTGGCGTGCTGCAACGGAATGTCCAGATACGGCAGGATTTTGCCTTCTGCCATCAGTGGGATGACGTCGTCCACATGCGGATAAGGGTAAACGTAGTGCAGACGTGTCCAGATCCCCAGTTTCGATAACTGTTCGCACAGGCTGACCATGCTGGTTTTTACCGGCTCGCCGTTGTGGAACAGTGGCGGGTTTTTTCCGGGCTGGCGGTTGTGGAAGCCAGTACGATGTTTAACATCAACGCCATAGGCGGAAGTATCCTGCGAGATCACCAGAATCTCTTTAACGCCCGCATCTACCAGACGTTTCGCTTCACTTAACACTTCGCCAATCGGACGGCTCACCAGGTCGCCGCGCATAGACGGAATAATGCAGAAGGTGCAGCGGTGATTACAGCCTTCCGAAATTTTCAGATAGGCATAATGACGCGGTGTCAGTTTCACACCTTGTTCTGGCACCAGGCTCAGGAATGGGTTGTGTTTCGGTTTTGGCACGTAGTGATGAACGTGCTCCAGAACCTGCTCATAGCTATGAGGCCCGGTGATTTCCAGCACTTTCGGGTGGACTTCGCGGATCTGATCTTCTTTTGCCCCCAGACAACCGGTCACAATTACCTTGCCGTTTTCATTCAACGCTTCACCAATGGCTTCCAGTGATTCTTGTACCGCGCTGTCAATAAAGCCGCAGGTGTTGACGATCACCATGTCCGCATCGTCATAGCTCGGTACCACGTCATAACCTTCAGTGCGGAGTTCGGTGAGAATACGCTCTGAATCAACAAGGTTTTTTGGACAGCCAAGGGAAACAAAGCCGATTTTCGGCTGGGGAGTTACTTTGCTCATAGCTTAAAAAATATTCAGTTACAGGAAAGGTCAGGGCAGGGATTCTACAGAGTTCTGCATAAAATTTGTATCGCAATCTCATTCGCTGGCGGAGGCGAAGGAAATGTAAATTTTGTTAATTCGGCGTGAAGAATTGATCCTGGACAGCATTTTGCTCAAAAAATAGCCATACTATTTAATTGCAACAAGGCTGGAAAGAGGAGGATCGAAGTATGTTCGTTGACAGACAGCGAATCGATCTGCTGAACCGGTTGATCGACGCACGCGTTGACCTCGCCGCATACGTGCAACTGAGGAAGGCAAAAGGATACATGTCCGTCAGCGAAAGCAATCATCTACGAGATAACTTTTTTAAACTGAATCGCGAACTGCACGATAAATCGCTGCGGTTGAATCTTCATCTGGATCAGGAAGAGTGGAGTGCTCTTCATCATGCTGAAGAAGCATTAGCGACAGCCGCAGTATGTTTGATGAGTGGGCACCATGATTGCCCGACTGTTATTACCGTCAACGCCGATAAGCTTGAAAATTGTCTGATGAGCTTAACGCTGAGTATCCAGAGCCTGCAGAAGCACGCCATGCTTGAGAAGGCCTGAAAACTAAGGGGGAGAAAGCGTCTCCCCCTTCATGTTTAAGTTTTTGTAAAAATGAATTTGTTATCTCCTCCACTGACTACGCTTTAAGCCAGAGTCAATCCGGAGGCGTTATGCATCGACAATCCTTTTTCCTTGTGCCCCTTATTTGTCTTTCTTCCGCTCTCTGGGCGGCTCCTGCAACGGTAAATGTCGAAGTACTGCAAGACAAACTCGACCATCCCTGGGCACTGGCCTTTTTACCCGATAATCACGGTATGTTAATCACTCTGCGCGGCGGCGAGTTGCGTCACTGGCAAGCAGGAAAAGGATTATCTGCGCCGCTTTCCGGAGTTCCGGACGTTTGGGCGCACGGGCAGGGCGGCCTGCTGGACGTGGTTTTAGCGCCTGATTTTGCTCAGTCTCGCCGCATCTGGTTAAGTTATTCCGAAGTTGGCGATGATGGCAAAGCCGGAACTGCTGTGGGTTATGGCCGCTTAAGTGATGATCTCTCAAAAGTGACCGACTTCCGCACCGTCTTCCGCCAGATGCCAAAACTGTCTACCGGCAACCATTTTGGCGGGCGGCTGGTATTCGACGGTAAAGGTTATCTTTTTATTGCTCTGGGCGAAAACAATCAGCGCCCGACGGCGCAGGATCTGGATAAATTACAGGGCAAACTGGTGCGTCTGACCGACCAGGGCGAAATCCCGGATGATAATCCTTTTATAAAGGAATCCGGTGTGCGCGCCGAGATCTGGTCTTATGGCATTCGTAATCCGCAAGGAATGGCGATGAATCCGTGGAGTAATGCACTGTGGCTGAATGAACATGGCCCGCGCGGTGGTGATGAAATTAATATCCCGCAAAAAGGCAAAAACTACGGCTGGCCGCTGGCAACCTGGGGAATCAACTATTCAGGCTTTAAGATACCGGAAGCGAAAGGGGAGATCGTCGCCGGGACCGAGCAACCTGTTTTTTACTGGAAAGATTCGCCCGCTGTGAGCGGCATGGCCTTCTATAACAGCGATAAATTCCCCCAGTGGCAGCAAAAATTATTTATTGGCGCGCTGAAAGATAAAGATGTCATTGTGATGAGCGTCAACGGCGACAAAGTGACAGAAGATGGCCGTATTTTAACGGACAGAGGGCAGCGAATTCGTGATGTTCGCACTGGACCCGACGGTTATTTATACGTTCTCACCGACGAGTCCAGTGGGGAATTACTTAAAGTTAGCCCACGCAATTAGCTAACGGGAATCATCACCACTTTGCGCACTGCGGGGCGTTCAGTGAGTTGCTGATACCAGCGTTGCAGATTTGGACGCGGTGTCCAGGTCAGGCCAACGTTAAACAAATTGTAGATGAACGGTGCGATAGCGATATCGCCCACACCAAACTCGTCGCCAGAGAACCATTTTACTTTTGCCAGTTCCGCATCGAGCAGGGCAAACAGGGCGTCGCACTCTTTGCAACTGGCATCAATGGCGGCCTGATCGCGCTCTTCCGGTGGTGTTCTGACTAATCCCATCAGGATCCCGCGATGAGCATTACTGAGCGTCTGGTTTGCCCAGTCCATCCATTTTTCCGCTTCCGCACGACGTGCCGGTGAGTCGATCCACAGACGTTTTTGCCCGTACTGTGCCGCCAGATAGCGGACAATGGCGTTTGATTCCCAAAGAATGAGATCACTTTCGTCGTCACGCAACAACGGCACCAGCCCGTTAGGGTTCATCGCCAGAAAATCAGCATCGTGATTTATCCCAAACTCACGGCCCGCGAGAATTTGCTCATAAGGTAGTTCCAGTTCTTCGAGCGTCAGCAATACTTTTTTTACGTTAGTTGAATTATTCCGACCCCACAGCGTAATCATACTCACCCCTTTTCCGACAGGCAGCCACAGGCTGAACAGGACTCCGATGGTGAAGTAAAGTTAACTTTTAAGCAACAGCTGGCAAAAAAATGACACCAGAAGCAGCGAAGCGGCAGGATATTGCATAAACTTTAAAAACTTTACCAACTTACGGTTTCTTTAAGTTTGTGTGTGCGTTATTAATCACCGAACTTATCATACGGCGATATAACGTATTTTTTTGAATGGATACTCGGGTGGCATTTATGACGCAATACTCCTCTCTCCTTCGTGGTCTTGCAGCGGGTTCTGCATTTTTATTCCTTTTTGCCCCAACGGCATTCGCGGCGGAACAAACCGTTGAAGCGCCGAGCGTGGATGCGCGTGCATGGATTTTAATGGATTACGCCAGCGGTAAAGTGCTGGCAGAAGGCAACGCGGATGAGAAACTGGATCCCGCGAGCCTGACTAAAATCATGACCAGCTATGTGGTTGGGCAGGCGCTTAAGGCCGATAAGATTAAACTCACCGATATGGTGACGGTCGGTAAAGATGCCTGGGCGACGGGAAATCCGGCACTGCGTGGTTCATCGGTAATGTTCCTCAAACCGGGCGATCAGGTTTCGGTGGCAGACTTGAACAAAGGTGTGATTATCCAGTCCGGTAATGACGCCTGTATTGCGCTGGCCGATTACGTTGCCGGGAGCCAGGAGTCATTTATTGGTTTGATGAATGGTTATGCCAAAAAACTGGGTCTGACCAACACTACCTTCCAGACGGTGCACGGTCTGGATGCGCCGGGGCAGTTCAGTACCGCGCGCGATATGGCATTGCTGGGTAAAGCATTGATCCACGATGTGCCGGAAGAGTACGCCATTCATAAAGAGAAAGAGTTCACCTTCAACAAAATTCGTCAGCCTAACCGTAACCGTCTGCTGTGGAGCAGCAATCTGAATGTTGATGGCATGAAGACAGGAACCACGGCAGGCGCGGGGTATAATCTGGTTGCTTCGGCTACCCAGGGCGATATGCGTTTAATCTCCGTAGTGCTGGGGGCGAAAACTGACCGTATCCGTTTTAATGAGTCTGAGAAATTATTGACCTGGGGTTTCCGCTTCTTTGAAACCGTGACGCCAATTAAACCTGATGCCACCTTTGTGACTCAGCGCGTCTGGTTTGGTGATAAGAGCGAAGTGAATCTTGGGGCAGGTGAAGCGGGCTCAGTGACCATACCGCGTGGGCAGCTGAAAAACCTGAAGGCGAGCTACACGTTAACGGAACCGCAGCTTACCGCACCGCTGAAAAAAGGTCAGGTTGTCGGGACCATTGATTTCCAGCTTAAAGGTAAATCCATTGAGCAGCGTCCGCTGATCGTGATGGAAAATGTGGAAGAGGGCGGATTCTTTGGTCGGATGTGGGATTTCGTGATGATGAAATTCCATCAGTGGTTCGGCAGCTGGTTCTCTTAATCTTCTGATAACCGGATGGCGCGAAACGTCATCCGGTTATACGTCATTAATACATCAACTTAATACGGTGCGTCTGCGCGTACTTCACATACTCATCTTCCGGGCAACAATCACTCACCACAATATCAAAGCGTTTCAGGTCACCCATGCGCGCCGGACGCACCTTGCCAAATTTACTGTGGTCGACAACCAGCACATGCTTTTGCGCCATCGACATGGCCCAGTGTTTTACCGGCAACTCTTCAAGATTAAAACAGGTAGCGCCTTTACTGACATGCACGCCCGCCGCGGAATAAAAAGCGATATCCGGGCAAAAATTATTCAACGTTTGCTGAAAATCGATGGGTTTGAAAATGGCGTTGCTGGCGTGAAATTCACCACCGCACAGAAATGCGCGGCAATGGGGTTTCTCTTTCAGCGCCAGAAAGGTATTTAGCGAATAACAAACGGCGGTAAAAGGGATTTCATTATCAATCGCTTCAATAATCCACGGCGTGGTGGTGCCACAGTCAAAAAAGAGAGTCTGATCGGGTTCTACCAGTGTCGCAGCCATTTTTGCCGCCCGGCGTTTTTCTTCCACCAGGCGGGATTTTTGATCGCTTAACAGGTAATGGCTGGCACTGCGCGGTTCCAGAACAATATAGCCGCCGAGCAAAACGACGGGCG
>OAWA01001433.1_pt1 | contig 11100 bp, 8 predicted proteins | sample 1516971 | NCBI WGS metagenome assembly OAWA01 (sample SAMEA2580097, study PRJEB22360) | human gut metagenome | biome: human gut; feature: human-associated habitat; material: faeces | place: Denmark | collected 2008/2010
CACTGAGGACCGGCGGAGCTCCAGCAGCGGCTGGCATCTCCGCCGCATCAGCGGACACGAACGCCGTATCGGCCGCGCAGCGCAGCCTCGCATCGGCCCAGGCAAACCTCGATCAGACGAACGCCAAGGCCGCCAGCCGTACGGTCACAGCCCCGAGCTCGGGCAGCATCGTGGAGCTCAACGCCAAGGTGGGCGCCACGGTAACAGGCGGCATGATCATGGGCGAAAGCGATACGAGCGGCGGCAAGCAGTGCATGCAGATCGCTGACCTGTCCAAGATGAAGGTGACCGTGCAAGTGGGCGAAAAGGACATCGCCAAGATCGCCGTTGGACAGAGCGCCAACGTCACGTATCCCGCGTTTCCCGATATCGTCAGCCAGGGAACGGTCTCCGCCATCGCTTCGGTGGCAAACTCCGACTCCACCTACGGTGGCGGCGGCAGCGTAACCTTTAACGTCGACATCCTCATCGAGGCGCCCGACGCGCGCCTTAAGCCGGGCATGACCGCCGAGGTCTCGGTGGTAACCGAGCAGCTCGACGACGTGGTGATGGTGCCGATGATGGCGCTCATGACCGAAGACGGCGAACACTATTACGTCAACGTAGCGACTGATGACGAGGGCAAGCAAACCCGTCGCGTGAAGGTGACCGTCGTGACGCAAAACGACAACGAAGCCGTAGTCGGCAAGACTCAGGTCAAGCGCGACGACCAGGGCAACGAGATCAACCCCAACGTTCCGGTTACCAAGCTGCGCGATGGCGACACCCTCGTCATGGACACCGGAGCTGACGCAACAGCTGACGGCGGCCACAACGCGGATTCGGGCAGTATGTCTGACGATGAGGGCATGTAATGCGTCCCGTTATCGACATCCGCAAGGTGCACCGCATCTTTGAGAGCGAGGCGGGGTGCGCCCACATCCTGCACAACGTGAGCCTGGCGGTAAATCCCGGCGAATTCGTCGCCATCACTGGCCCATCGGGCTCGGGCAAATCAACGCTCATGAACATCCTAGGCTGCCTGGATAAGCCAACGGCAGGTGACTACTACCTGCAAGGGCTCAACGTGGCCGAGCTCGATGATGACGAGCTCACCGAAGTTCGCGCCCTGAGCATTGGCTTTGTCTTTCAGAGCTTCAACCTGCTGCCGCGCCTGTCGGTTATCGAAAACGTCATGCTGCCGCTGGCCTACACCAATGTGCCCCGTAGCCAGCGCGAAATGCGCGCCGTTCACGCGCTGCAGGCCGTCACGCTTCCGGTCGACCACTGGGACCACCGCATATCCGAGCTCTCGGGCGGCCAGATGCAGCGCGTCGCAATCGCACGCGCCCTCGTTAATGACCCGCCCATCATCCTGGCCGATGAGCCAACGGGAAACCTGGACTCCACCACCGGAGCGCTTGTAATGGAGACCTTCCATAGACTTCAGGAGCGCGGCAAAACCATCGTGCTCATAACACACGACCCCGGCATCGCCGCCGAGGCCGACCGTGCCGTGACCATCCGCGACGGTCGCATTCACGAAGGCGCGTATATTCCACATGCACCGAAGACCCTGCGCAGCGCCGTAGATAGCCTGCCCATGATTTCCGCCTCCGCCAACCCGCCGAAAGGAGTGGTGGCATGAGCGCCCGCGATCTCATCCAGGAAGCCCTTCACTCGCTCGAGGCCAACAAGGGGCGCAGCCTGCTCACCATCCTGGGCATTGTCATCGGCATCGCCTCGGTTATTGCCATGACTTCGCTCATCGGCGGCATCCAAAACAGCTTGGTCAACAGCCTGGGCCTCAACGCAGCTCGTATGGTTCAGATCTATTCGTCCCAAGAACTCACCGATTCTGACGTTCAGAAGCTTCAAAAACTGGTGCCGCAGATAGAGCAGATCGGCATTGTCGACAGCGCGTATACCGAGTACAAGTCTGGCGATAAAAGCTATACCGTCATGGCGCAGGGCGTCGACAGCGAAATGCTCGATGTTGTGGGGGCCAGCAAGCTCGTTGCGGGGCGTACCTATTCCCAGGCCGAGTCTCAATCAGGCTCGCGCGTGGCGCTCATCAGCCGCGGCGGCGCCGATCAGCTTTTCGGCAACGAACAGGATGCGCTGGGGAAAACCATCAAGGTGTCCAACGGTGAGGTGCAGATTGTAGGCGTGATTGATGGCGGCGGCGACTCCATGGGCTCGCTCACGCTGTATATGCCACGCGAAACCATCTCCGGGCTGTTTGGCGACGAGAATCCTTCATTCCCCAGCGTGACGGCACTTGCCACCGAGGGCACGGACATGGATGAGCTTTGTAAGACCATCGAGTCCAAGGTGCGCGCGATGAAGGGCATCACGGAGGATGATGAGTCCGACAGTGTATCGGCGACCTCCATGAAAAGTGCCATCGATGCACTCAACTCCTTTATGGGCGCATTCTCGCTCATCATGGGCGCTGTCGCCAGTATCTCGCTGCTTGTCGGCGGTATCGGCATTATGAATATGATGCTCACCAACGTGACTGAGCGCATCCGCGAGATCGGTATTCGCCGTGCCCTGGGCGCCAGTCGTCGCGATATCACCGCGCAGTTTTTGGCCGAGTCCTCGGCGCTGTGCGTCACCGGTGGCCTGCTGGGTGTCCTGATTGGCTATCTACTGGCCTGGGGCCTCGCGATGTTTGCAGCAGGATCAGGGGTTCTCAGCGAGCTCGGTGCCAGCGGGCAAATCACACCGAGCTTCTCCATTACGACCGTGCTGCTCGCGTTTGCTGTATCGGTTGGCATCGGCGTGATCTTTGGCTTCTACCCCGCCCGCCGCGCCGCAAAGCTTGACCCCGTCGAGTGTCTACGCTATCAGTAAGCCACCACCAACAAGTTGCGGTGAAATAGGGACTGTTTATGCTGTTAATAGGCTATATCTGGCCTTATTTCACCGCAACTTAGAGAGTGTCTGGTATAACGCTTCACCCCAAATCAAATTGATTCGTTGAATAGACACAATAGGTATTCTTTACGCGCTTTTAATTCCACATATGGGTATTATCGCACACGAAGCACACGTGAAAGGATATGCCCATGTCGCTTACACAGTCAGCGGAGCGTGCAGCGCTCAACAAACTCATCGATTATCTCGACGACAACCCGCAAGAAAACATCGACAAAATCATGGACCTCGTGAACAAGCTGGTCCCCGACCGCGTATTTCCCGTGCAACGCGAGGCGTTCACCAACGTCATCAAGAGCCGCGGCAATTGGTATGACCTGATTATGCGCATCTTTAGCCTCAATCCCAAAATGCGCACCAAGTTGCTCAAAGCGCTCATTGTCGACGGTAACCTACTCGCCTGGCCACAGCAAGAAAAGAACCGCGAGAAATACCAGTGCAATATTCCGTGGGCCATCCTGCTCGACCCTACAAGCGCTTGCAATCTGCATTGCACGGGCTGCTGGGCCGCCGAGTATGGCTATAAGCAAAATCTATCCTTCGATGACATCGACTCCATCGTCACGCAGGGCAAAGAACTCGGCACGCACATCTACATCTATACCGGCGGCGAGCCACTCGTCCGCAAGCACGACCTGATCAGGATTTGCGAAAAGCATCAGGACTGCGTGTTCCTCTGCTTCACCAACTCCACGCTTATCGACGAGGCGTTCTGTGACGATATGATCCGCGTTGCAAACTTTGTCCCTGCCATCAGCGCCGAGGGCAACGAGCACACCACCGATGCCCGCCGCGGCAAGGGCACGTACGAAAAGATCGAACATGCCATGAAACTCCTGCGTGAGCGAAATCTGCCGTTTGGTATCTCGACCTGCTGGACCAGCGCCAACGTCGATACTGTCGCCACCGAGGAAAATATGGACTGGATGATACGCGAGGGGGCGCTCTTCTGCTGGTATTTCTACTTTATGCCGGTCGGCCGCAGTGCCACCAGCGAGCTTATGCCCACGCCTGAGCAGCGCGAACACATGTACCGTTTTATTCGTGAGATGCGCGAGAAAAAGCCGCTCTTTACCCTCGACTTCCAAAATGACGGTGAGTTCGTGGGTGGCTGCATCGCCGGCGGACGACGCTACCTACATATCAACGCGGCGGGAGACGTCGAGCCGTGCGTTTTCATTCACTACTCCAATGCCAATATTCACGACGTAAGCCTACTCGACGCACTTCGCTCTCCCCTCTTTATGAAGTATTACGAAGGCCAGCCTTTTAACGACAACTACCTCAAACCTTGCCCCATGCTCGAGAACCCCGATGTACTGCCCAAAATGGTCGCCGAGGCAGGCGCCATGAGCACCGACCTGGTAGAGAAGGAGTCTCCCGAACAACTGCGCGAGAAGACCCGTGCCGCCGCCAAAGCCTGGTCATCCGTAGCAGAGATCATTTGGAACGACCCCAAAGATCCGCTCTACACCAAGCGCCATGACGATATGACGCAGGGCATGGCCGATAGCGATATGCACAAGTTTGAAAAGCAGGGCCGCAAGCTTAAGTCAAACTGCTAGTGCCCCATCATCGATAGAATACAAAGGCGCGGGCGCCCCAAGGTAATTTGGGGCGCCCGCGCCATCTATGACATATATCCCCTATGTAGTGGTGAAATAGGGACTGATTATGCCTTCAACCAGCAAAAACAGACACTATTTCACCGCAACTCATTAAGGGGCTGATGGAAGCAGTTGCCGACAGAAGGTCTAATCCAAGCGAGACTCAAGACTTGATAGGCCGTTGAGAGTCAGGTCGTTGGCAACTTCCGAGACGCGCTCGATAGGAACCGAGCCGTCAGACAGCGCCCAGGTACGATAAATACCGATAATACCCGACAGCAAAAACGCCAGATAGTAGTCGAACATCTCGTCCTTGAGACCTTGGGGCAGCAGATCGCGCTCGGCAATCTCGTGTTCGAGCGGCGCACGAAGACGAGCCATAAAATCATCGAGCGGAATGTTCTCGATCAGCTGGCGATTGAGCACCAGGTTGTTGCACAGTACCTCGTTAACGGTTTTAAAGAAGGTCGCCGCCGCGCCCAGGGCGCGCTCGTTGGTGTCGCCGTCCATGGAAGAAAGCGTTTTCTCGACCGAGTCGACAATCATCTCCACCACATCGACGGCAATGGCGTCAAGCAAGCCATCAACCGTACCAAAGTGCACGTAGAAGGTTTTACGGTCGACATTGGCCTCGCGCGCGATGGCGCTCACCGTAATGTCTGCTAACGGCTTATCCATGAGCAGGCGCTCGAAAGCGGAAAGGATGGCATTGCGGCTGCGAACGATGCGGCGATCAATACGCGGTTTGCTGGTGGCCATGGGCGTGTCCCTTCGATATGCGGGCATTCATCAACAGATGAGAGATAATCTACGTAAGAGGATTATCCCCCATACAGCACAAATATGCTCCGCATCATGAAGAACGCACGATGCGCTACTGCGACTTAGGGTACTTCTTCTTATTGAGTGCCGACGGAGATACGCGGATACCGTCGCCTGTCTGGCGCACATAGGCTTTATGAGTCGGCTTAGCGGTCCCAGAGGCCTTCTGAGCGTGCCTCTTGGGATCAACGGTAACAGCATTTGTGGGGTGCGGCTTCGTGGGCGCAGAGGGCGTCTGAGGCGTGCGGCCGAACTTGCGCATCACGCGATCCCAGCGCGCATGGATGCTCTCGTTGTGGGCGCTCTTAAGGCCCAGCAGTGGCGCAGCAAAAATGGTCGGCGCAATAAACGTAATGAGGCGCCACAGCAGATAGCCGGCGGTCGAAGCCGACCCAAAGAAATGACCCAAGAACAATGCAAAGCCGCCCTCGGCGCCACCAGTTCCACCGGGCAAGGGGACCGCAGAGCTCAGCAGCTGGACAAAGGCGCTTGCGGCCATGACCGAGAAAAAATCGACCTCGTGGTGGCCAAAGGCAAGCATCAGGAAATACGGCACCAGATAGAAAAACGCGAGCTGCAGCATGGTGATAAACACAGTGAGCAGCATGGACGAAAAATGGCCGGCAGAGAGTTTGAATTTCTCGGAAAAAGAGTAGATCTCACCATCAACAAACGTGCGCCATCCCTCGATCTTAGTGGCCGAGACACCAATGCGCTCGAGCCAATTGATGATGCAATGGGCGACGCGCGTGACGGTCTTAGGCATGAGTGCGACGGCAAAGATACCCAGCAAGATGCAGCAGTGCCCGCCAAAGCTAAAGACGCACAGCAGCGTCATATCGCCATAGCGCTCGGCGAAAAACGGCATGCGAGCAAGCAGGAGGATAGCGCCCCAGGCAACAAGGCCAAACTGATACACGATAAAACGCGTGAACTGCGTGGCGCCGGCCTCGCCGACATTTTGGCCCGCTTTGGTCAGGCGGTAGATCTGAGCAGGAGTCGAGCCCATCATCATAGGCGTCAGGTTGCCAAAGAAGATACCGCTCGCCTCGACCGAGATCAGGTCGCGGATGCCGACGGGTGAATTGGGGTCGAGCCAGACGGCGATCGCATAGGCCACAATGCCAAAGAACAGATACATGAACATGCAAAGACACGCGACAACGAGCCAGGGCGCCTGGACGCTCGACATAGCAGCCCAGAACTGCCCCATCTGCCCGGTAACAACCAGATAGACGATATAACCCACCAGCACAACGCCGATAAAGATTGCGCCGCGGCGTGCGCTCTTATTGTCATCGCCGCCCGAGGCCTCAACCTCGACCTGGGGCTTGGACGTACGCTGAGAGGACTCCGTCATGAGACTCCTTCAAACAGTCAAAATATCTTGGTTATTGTACCCGTAAGGGCCACAAGCAGAACGCAAAGCTCTTGTTCAAACGGGAATGACAGACAGTTGTTTGATAATAAAAAACCCGGCCTTCCGTGGAAAGACCGGGTTTCAAATGCGTGGTAGCCCGTACCAGATTCGAACTGGTGATCTCCGCCTTGAGAGGGCGGCGTCCTAAACCGCTAGACGAACGGGCCATAGGCCTCAGCAGAAAAGAAGTGGTAGCCCGTACCAGATTCGAACTGGTGATCTCCGCCTTGAGAGGGCGGCGTCCTAAACCGCTAGACGAACGGGCCACATAACATCTGCACTGCCGTGCTGCGAGGACATATATTACGGGACAAAAAACATCAGTGCAAGAAGAAATTCCAAATTGCCGAAAAATTGTCGGCAGGTTATGGAACGCGCAGGTAAACTATTTAACTAATTCAAGTTGAGATGAACCAAAAGGGCTTCGCGATCGTTGGGGATGTTGTCCTCGATCACCGCGTCGAGGGCGGCGTTGAGAAGCTGGCCAAGCTCGGGCCCCGGCTTCACACCGGCACGAATCAGGTCGCCGCCGTTGATAGCAAGCATCTTGAGCGTATAGGGCTCCCCCGCCTCCAGTAGCTCGTGCGCCAGAGCGCGCATCTCCTCAATCGTCTCGACGTAAAAGAAGCACGACGGGGCCTTGCCAAGTGTGTCGGCACGTTTGAGGTCCATGAGCTCGTCCATCAGACGCGGCGTGTCGACGCCCTCGCCCGAAAGCGCGCGCATCATATTGAGCAGGCAGGAGCGCTCGGGGCGCAGCGGCTTGTCGTGATATTTAATGAGCAGGCACACGTCGCGCACCAAGTCGTGCGAGAGCGCCAGGCGATCCATAATGACGCGCGCTTTCTTGGCGCCGAGCTCGGGATGACCGTAGAAGTGCCCGCTACCGGCATGGTCGACCGTGAAACAGTCGGGCTTGGACACATCGTGCAAAAACGCCGCCCACATCAGACTCATTGAGGGTGTAACGCCGTCGCACAGCGCCAGCTCCCCCGCCACCGTCAGCACACGGGCGATATGCTCGTAGACGTTAAACGCATGATAGACACTGCGCTGATCAAACCCGCGACCCGCTGCCAACTCGGGCACGACGGCGCAAACAAGCTCAGGATAGCGAAGCATCGCGTCTCCCCCGTGGCCGGTCGAAAGGATGCCCTCAAGCTCAATACCCACGCGCTCGCGCGCCACGGCATCGAGCAGCGGCGCGCACTCGGCAAGGGCACGCTTGGTCTCGGGCTCAATCACAAAGTCCAGGCGGCAAGCAAAACGCACGGCGCGCAGCATACGAAGCGCATCCTCATTAAATCGACGTTTGGGATCGCCGACGGCACGGATCAGCTTGCGTTCCAGGTCGCCCTGGCCGTCGTAGCGGTCGACAAGCCCGCGCTCGGGATGCCAGGCCATGGCATTAACGGTAAAGTCGCGACGCGCCAGATCGTCCTCAAGCGACGCCGCACGCTCGACAGTCTGAGGATGACGCCCATCGGTATAGAAGCCATCCAGACGGTACGTGGTGACCTCGATGCGCTCGCCATCGGAAATAGCCGTGATTCCGCCAAATTTAATGCCGGACTCCACGACCGCGATGCCGGCGGCCTCGAGCGCCGCTTTGGACTCCTGCCACAGGCCGCTGCAGCACATGTCGACATCGTGGCTGGGGCGCCCCATCAGGGCGTCGCGCACCCAACCGCCTACGTACCAAGCCTCAAGACCGGCTGCCTCGAGCGCGCGTAGGACGCGGAGGGAGGCATCGGTCGGCTGCGTACCGTTGAGCGAAACATTGCACATGCCTATGGCCTCCTGTACTTGCGAGCGTTAATCGATGGTTCTCAAGAAGTCTAACAAGAGACGAGAAAACGCGCACACGCAATCGCGTCGTCGATTTAATAAAACGAGTCAGCAAACGCCACATGCGTTATACGCGCAAAAAACACCCGCCTCGGAGATCTAAAGCGGGTGTTCGGCAACGATTTTTTATGCGACTAGCAGACCTGACGAACCTCGATATTCTTCTTGTATTCGTCCACCTTGGCAAAGTCACCCAGACCCGGGCACTCGACCACGTTGGCGCCGGTTGCCATCGACAGGCGCAGAGCATCCTCAACACGCTCGGGGGCATCGTGCCACACGGACAGGAAGGCAGCGAGCGAGGAATCACCGGCGCAGACCGTCGAAAGCAGCTTGACGTCGAAGGTGCGATTGGCAAACCAGATGTGCTCGCCGTTGGAGAAGTACGCGCCGTCGCCACCAAGGGTCAGCAGGACGTTCTTGGCGCCCTTGGCATGCAGCTCGGCCATCGCGCCCTTGACGGACTCGTCATCGCCACCGCTCACCTTAATGCCAAAGATGTCGAGCAGCTCGTCGTCGTTGGGCTTAATGAGCAGCGGCTCCATGGCAATGAGGTCTGCCAGCTGATGGCTCGAAATATCGAGCACGAACTCGGCGCCCTTTGCCTTAACACGGCGAAGCACCTCGGCAAGGAAACCCTCAGAGGTGTTGGGGGGCAGTGAGCCGCTGATGACCAGGCAGGTCATGCCCTCGAGCGAATCGATAAGCTCAAACATCTCCTGCTCGTTGGCCTCGTTGATGGCGGCACCGGCGTTGACCATGTTGAACTCGGTGTCGGGGCCGGCATTGAGGAACACGTTGACGCGCGTGATGCCGTCGGTCCACACGGGCTTGACGGGCACGCCCAGGGCCTCGGCGCCCTTAACGATAAACTCGCCCGAGAAGCCGGCGAAAAAGCCCAGGATCGTGGTGTCAACGCCGTAGTGGTCAAGTGTAAACGAGACGTTGAGGCCCTTGCCGTTGGGCGTGTAGACGGCGTTGCGGGTACGCGTGACGGTGTTGGCAGCAAGACCGTCGCAGGCGATGTTGTAGTCAATGGCAGGATTTGCAGTAAGCGTATAAATCATGAATGTTCCTTTCACGAAGCAACGTGTTAATGAAAGTATATTCCACGTATCGGTAAAAGGCTACAACAACTCGGTGAACCGTGTGGAAGCGATGAAGTACGGCAGGACACCTCTCCCCCATGGCGGAACAAAAAGGCGCCCCAGCCGAAACCGAGGCGCCGCATGCGCACGAATATGTCGCGTTTCGATTACTGACGATCGAGCTTGCGGACAGCAACGCGCTTGCTGTACTCGTCGACGTGACCGAAATCGCCGATGCCGACGGACTCGGCGACGTTGGCGCCGGTGGCCATTGCGAGCTTCATGGCCTCCTCGACGTTGTCGCGATCCCTGTACCACTTGTGCAGGAACGCAGCGAGGGTGCAGTCGCCGGCGCAAACGGAAGAGACCAGCTTGATGTTGAACTCACGCTTGGCATACCAGATGTCCTCGCCGTTGGAGAAGTAAGCGTCGCCGCGGCTACCACGGGTGAGCAGCACGTTCTGGACGCCGGCCTCGTGAGCCAGCTTCATGGCAACGCGGACCTCGTCGTCGGTGTCGACCGGCACGCCGAAGATAGCCTTCATCTCGTGATGGTTCGGCTTGATGAGCAGCGGCTTCTTGTGAGCGAGCTCCTTGAGCTTGTCGGAGGACAGGTCCAGGACGACGTCGGCGCCACGGGCCTGAGCGTGCTCCATGACCTGAGCCAGGAAGTCGGGCGTAGCTTTGGGAGGCACGGAGCCGGAGACGATCAGACACTCAAGGTCGCCCGCGGTGTCCAGGATGTTGTAGAGCTCCTCCTGGTGCTGCGGCGTGATCGGAGCACCAGGGTTCAGGATGCCGTACTCGTGCTGGCCATCGTTGACGTAGGTGTTGATGCGCGTGATACCGTCGGTCCAGACCGGGCGGCAGAGGCAACCCAGGTTCATGACCTCCTCGACGATGAACTTGCCCGTGAAGCCGGCGAAGAAGCCGAGCGCGACGGTGTCGACGCCCATCTTCTTAAAGGCGAAGGACACGTCGAGGCCCTTGCCGTTAGCCGTGTAGCTGGCCGAGCCGGTGCGGACGTTCTCGTCGGGCTCGAGCGGAGAGCTCGAAACCGTCATGTCGACAGCCGGGTTAGCGGTTAGCGTGTAGAACATTTACAGTACCCCCTGTATATGTGAGGGCCGCGTGGCCGGCCCATTCCAACCACGCGGTTACCTCTGATACCAAATTAGCGAGCTGCGGACTCGAGCAGTGCCTTGACGTCGGCGGCGGTGTTGCAGGCGAGCGCCTTCTCGGCGAGCTCGTCGCACTCGGCCTTGGTCCACTGGCTGATGGTCTTGCGAGCGCGAAGGATCGAAGGAGCGCTCATCGAGAACTCCTCCAGGCCCCAGCTGATCAGCAGCGGCTCGAGCAGCGGATCAGCAGCGGCCTCGCCCCACATCGAGGT
>OAWA01001435.1_pt1 | contig 11084 bp, 8 predicted proteins | sample 1516971 | NCBI WGS metagenome assembly OAWA01 (sample SAMEA2580097, study PRJEB22360) | human gut metagenome | biome: human gut; feature: human-associated habitat; material: faeces | place: Denmark | collected 2008/2010
TATACACCCAGGCAGGCTATGCCCTGGCGGGGGTGGGCGTTGAGCTTGACGCCATTGCCTCGGTGGTGATTGGCGGTACGTTGTTAAGTGGTGGCGTCGGGACGGTGCTTGGGACGCTTTTTGGCGTGGCGATTCAGGGGCTAATTCAGACTTATATCAACTTTGACGGTACGCTGAGTTCCTGGTGGACGAAAATCGCCATCGGCATTTTGCTGTTCATTTTTATTGCTTTACAGCGTGGATTAACGGTGCTGTGGGAGAATCGTCAGAGTTCGCCAGTGACAAGAGTCAATATTGCGCAGCGATAAAAACGCCTCTCCGTGTGGAGAGGCGCAGGAGATTACGCGTCCGGGAATTCACGGATAAAGCGTTCGACATCTTCAACCATATGGTCGTTGCCGACAAAGAACGAACGGCGCTGGTGCAGAGTTTCCGGGATGATATCCAGAATACGCTCTTTGCCATCGCTCGCTTTACCGCCCGCTTGTTCCGCCAGGAATGCCATCGGGTTGCACTCATACAGCAAACGCAGTTTGCCGTCCGGGTGGCTGGCGGTGCTTGGGTAGAGATAAATACCGCCTTTCAGCAGGTTACGGTGGAAATCCGCGACCAGTGAACCGATATAACGTGAGGTATACGGGCGGTTGGTGGATTTATCTTCTTCCTGGCAGAATTTAATGTACTTCTTCACCCCGTTCGGAAACTTAATGTAGTTTCCTTCGTTGATGGAGTAGGTTTTGCCTTTCTCCGGGAAGCGCATCCGTTCCTGGCACAGGCAGAAAACGCCCAGCGAAGGATCGTAAGTAAAGGCGTGAACACCGCATCCGGTGGTGTAAACCAGCATGGTAGAGGAGCCGTATACCACGTAACCTGCCGCAACCTGTTTGTTACCAGGCTGGAGGAAATCTTCTTCCGTTACCGGCGTGCCAACAGGCGTAACGCGGCGGTAGATGGAGAAAATGGTACCGACAGAGACGTTAACATCGATGTTGGACGAGCCATCCAGGGGGTCCATCAGCACCACGTATTTTGCGTGTTCACAGCCTTCAAAGACGACAATCTCATCTTCTTCTTCAGAGGCAATGCCCGCAACGATATCGCGTGCTTTCAGTGCGGCTTTCAGTTTTTCATTAGCGAACAAGTCGAGTTTCTGCTGAACCTCGCCCTGCACGTTCTCAGCACCGCTGGCACCCAGGATATCAACCAGTCCTGCTTTGTTGATATCGCGATGGATAATCTTGGCGCCCAGTTTTATTGCCGACAGCAAAGCAGTGAGCTCACCGGTAGCATGAGAAAACTCGTGCTGCTTTTCGACAATAAATTCACCTAACGTTTTCATAAAACTTTCCCTGCAATGTTTATGGAGTAAAGCGACCGCAACAATCTTAACAAATAATCTCAATGTTGCGCTCAGGTGAATCGCGCCAGCAAATTGCGGATTATCCTGAAATGCGTTTCTCACTTGCCCGACATATGCGTAAAATGAGCGGCAGATTAAAAAAGGATAGTGACGTATGCGCATTCATATTTTAGGAATTTGTGGCACATTTATGGGCGGTCTGGCGATGCTGGCGCGCCAGTTAGGCCATGAAGTAACGGGTTCGGACGCCAATGTGTATCCGCCGATGAGCACCTTACTTGAGAAGCAAGGCATTGAGCTGATTCAGGGTTACGATGCCAGCCAGCTCGATCCGCAGCCGGATCTGGTGATTATTGGCAACGCCATGACCCGTGGAAATCCGTGTGTGGAAGCGGTACTGGAAAAAAACATCCCTTATATGTCAGGTCCACAGTGGCTGCACGATTTTGTGCTGCGCGATCGCTGGGTGCTGGCCGTTGCCGGTACACACGGCAAAACTACCACCGCGGGAATGGCGACCTGGATTCTGGAACAGTGCGGTTACAAACCGGGATTTGTGATCGGCGGTGTGCCGGGGAACTTTGAGGTTTCGGCGCGTCTGGGCGAAAGCGACTTCTTTGTTATCGAAGCGGATGAGTATGACTGCGCCTTCTTCGACAAACGCTCTAAATTTGTCCATTACTGCCCGCGTACGCTGATCCTCAACAACCTTGAGTTCGATCACGCCGATATCTTTGACGACCTGAAAGCGATCCAGAAACAGTTCCACCATCTGGTGCGTATCGTTCCGGGGCAGGGCCGTATTATCTGGCCGGAAAATGACATCAACCTGAAACAGACCATGGCGATGGGCTGCTGGAGCGAGCAGGAGCTGGTGGGTGAGCAGGGTCACTGGCAGGCGAAAAAGCTGACCACTGACGCTTCTGAATGGGAAGTCTTGCTGGATGGCGAAAAAGTGGGCGAAGTGAAATGGTCGCTGGTGGGCGAACATAATATGCACAATGGCCTGATGGCGATTGCGGCGGCTCGCCATGTTGGTGTAGCGCCTGCAGATGCCGCTAACGCGCTGGGTTCGTTTATTAACGCTCGTCGCCGTCTGGAGTTGCGTGGTGAAGCGAATGGCGTGACGGTATATGACGATTTTGCCCATCACCCGACGGCAATTCTGGCAACGCTTGCGGCGCTGCGTGGCAAAGTTGGTGGTACGGCGCGCATTATTGCTGTGCTGGAGCCGCGCTCGAATACCATGAAAATGGGGATCTGCAAAGACGATCTGGCACCTTCATTAGGTCGTGCCGATGAAGTCTTCCTGCTGCAACCTGCGCATATTCCGTGGCAGGTGGCAGGAGTGGCAGAAGCCTGCGTTCAGCCTGCACACTGGAGTGGCGATGTGGATACGCTGGCAGATATGGTGGTGAAAACCGCTCAGCCTGGCGACCATATTCTGGTCATGAGCAACGGCGGTTTTGGTGGGATCCATCAGAAACTGCTGGATGGTCTGGCGAAGAAGGCGGAAGCTGCGCAGTAATTCGGCCTCAGCCTGAGATAGCATTGCCGGATAAGGCGTTTACGCCGCATCCGGCATTTGAGCATAGTGCCTGATGCGACGCTTGATGCGTCTTATCCGGCCTACAGGTGCACCGCATCCGGCAAACCATACTCACATCAACAACGAAAATTACCCTTCATTCTCCGCCAGTTCGCGCAGATACTGGAAAATCTGGCGTGCGGATTTCGGCGGCTTATTCCCTTCTTTCTCTTTCTTCGCGTTACGGATCAGAGTACGCAGCTGCTGACGATCGGCATCGGGCCACAGATTCAATACTTCAGCGATGGCGTCATCACCTTGATCGATCAGACGATCGCGCAGGTTTTCCAGTTTATGGAACAGTACCACCTGCTGGTTGTGACGGTTTTTCAGCTTATCCAGCGCCTGACGAATAGGCTCTACGTCGCGCTGGCGCAGCATCTTACCGATGAGCTGCAACTGGCGGCGGCGACCTTCCATCTTAATACGCTGGGCGAGCTCAATAGCCGCGCGCAGATCCGCATCTAACGGGATCTTATCCAGCGCGTTTTTCCCCAGATCAACAATTTCCGCGCCAAGGCGTTTTAGCTCCTCGGCATCACGTTTAATTTCACTTTTACTGACCCAGATAATTTCATCGTCTTCGTCTTCGATGTCATCACCGGGAACGTCGTCGAGCCAGTCTTCGGGCTGCTTAGTCATCTCAGGCTCCTTAAAAAAAGAGGCTAATGTTACCAGTTAAGATGCGCACTGAAAAACGGTTCTCTGTTAGACTTCAGAGAAACTCTCTACATTATGGCACTTGCAATGAAAGTAATCTCTCAAGTTGAAGCGCAGCGCAAGATTCTGGAAGAAGCAGTTTCCACTGCGCTGGAGTTGGCCTCAGGCAAATCGGACGGTGCGGAAGTTGCCGTCAGCAAGACCACCGGCATTAGCGTAAGCACGCGTTATGGTGAAGTGGAGAATGTTGAATTCAATAGCGATGGCGCGCTGGGGATCACTGTTTATCACCAGAACCGCAAAGGTAGCGCATCATCCACCGATTTAAGCCCGCAGGCCATTGCCCGTACTGTACAGGCGGCGCTGGATATTGCCCGTTATACCTCGCCAGATCCCTGTGCCGGCCTGGCAGACAAAGAGCTGCTGGCCTTTGACGCACCAGATCTCGACTTGTTCCACCCTGCTGAAGTTTCCCCGGATGATGCCATTGAACTGGCGGCCCGCGCAGAACAGGCGGCATTGCAGGCGGACAAACGCATTACCAATACCGAAGGTGGCAGCTTTAACAGCCACTACGGTGTCAAAGTTTTTGGCAACAGCCACGGCATGTTGCAGGGTTACTGCTCTACGCGTCATTCACTCTCCAGCTGTGTAATTGCCGAAGAAAATGGCGATATGGAGCGTGATTACGCCTACACCATTGGTCGTGCGATGAGCGATCTGCAAACGCCAGAGTGGGTTGGGGCCGACTGTGCTCGCCGTACTTTATCGCGCCTGTCACCGCGTAAACTCTCCACCATGAAAGCGCCAGTCATTTTTGCCAATGAAGTGGCAACCGGGCTTTTTGGCCATCTGGTGGGGGCGATAGCGGGTGGCTCGGTTTACCGTAAATCTACCTTTCTGCTGGATTCGCTGGGTAAACAAATTCTGCCGGACTGGCTGACCATTGAAGAGCATCCGCATCTGCTGAAAGGGCTGGCGTCGACGCCATTCGACAGCGAAGGTGTGCGCACCGAGCGTCGCGATATTATTAAAGATGGCATCCTGACTCAGTGGCTGCTGACCAGCTACTCGGCGCGGAAACTGGGGCTGAAAAGCACCGGACATGCGGGCGGTATTCACAACTGGCGGATTGCCGGACAAGGGCTAAGCTTCGAACAAATGCTCAAAGAGATGGGCACCGGGCTGGTGGTGACGGAGCTGATGGGCCAGGGCGTGAGTGCCATTACTGGTGATTATTCCCGTGGTGCTGCGGGCTTCTGGGTAGAGAATGGCGAAATTCAGTATCCGGTTAGTGAAATCACCATCGCAGGTAATTTAAAAGATATGTGGCGCAATATTGTCACCGTCGGTAACGATATTGAAACACGCAGTAATATACAGTGTGGTTCTGTGCTGTTGCCGGAGATGAAAATCGCCGGGCAGTAAAAAACTGGCGCGACCTGCCGCGCTATAAACTAAAAAATTACACAAAATCATTCGCACTGCATCGAGACGGAAAGTGAATGAGGGCCGGGGAGCGTACTCGCAGTACGTGACCCGGGCGAATGAGCGTAGCCGTCGATGAGGCAGTGTGAAGGATGAAGTGTAAATAAAAAAGGAAGTGAGCAATGCGTAAAAGCCTGTTAGCTATTCTTGCAGTCTCCTCGTTGGTATTCAGTTCTGCGTCGTTTGCCGCTGATCTTGAAGACAATATGGAAACCCTCAACGACAATTTAAAAGTGATCGAAAAAGCGGATAACGCGGCGCAAGTCAAAGACGCGTTAACGATGATGCGCGCCGCAGCGCTGGATGCGCAAAAAGCAACGCCGCCGAAGCTCGAAGATAAATCACCGGACAGCCCGGAAATGAAAGATTTCCGCCACGGTTTCGACATTCTGGTCGGTCAGATTGACGACGCGCTGAAGCTGGCAAATGAAGGTAAAGTAAAAGAAGCGCAGGCCGCCGCAGAGCAACTGAAAACGACCCGCAACGCCTATCACCAGAAGTATCGTTAATTCCTCATTTCCCTGTTGCCTGCACTCAGGTAACAGGGAACTTATCATCGCAAATGATGCACCACCTGATTGCTGCTGCCGCGCCAGATCAGGGAAGGGTCTTTTAAATCCTGCACAAACTTGCCGTCGACCAGCACGTTAATCAAATCAACAACCTGCATTTGCGTAGCGTTGAGTTCGTCGAGTTTATAGCCTGTCCACACCCAGATGTCTTTACCCGGACACTCGGCGCGGATGCGTTGTACCAGTTTCAGAATATCCGGCACGTTTTGCGGATGCAGCGGATCGCCGCCGGAGAGGGAAATCCCCTGGCGTTTGATACGAGTGTCATTCAGATCGTTAATGATCTGGTCTTCCATTGCTTTGGTAAATGGCTGACCAGAATTTACCCGCCATGTGCTTTTGTTATAGCAACCGGGGCATTCATGAACACACCCGGAGACAAACAGGGTGCAGCGAGTGCCGGGGCCGTTGACGATGTCGACAGGATAGTACTGATGATAATTCATTATTTCGCCTGGCTTATCAGTCCGCGTGTAGGCTGCATCCGGTAATCAATGCCTGATGCGACGCTGTCGCGTCTTATCAGGCCTGGAGCCGTTGCCAAATGTAGGCCGGATAAGGCGTTTACGCCGCATCCGGCATTTGCTTAGCGCAGAGTGAAGATTAACCTATCTGCCCATTCCCCAAATGTTTAACGCGGCGCTTAACTTCTTCCTGCTTACCAGCGTTAAACGGACGTGCATCCGGGCTACCTAAATATCCGCACACGCGGCGAGTTACCGACACACGGGAGGCGTCATGGTTACCACATTTCGGGCAAGTGAAGCCTTTGCTGGTGCACTCGAACTCACCGGTAAAGCCACACTCGTAGCACTCATCAATCGGTGTATTGGTGCCGTAATACGGTACATGCTGATAGCTGTAATCCCAGACATCTTCCAGCGCCTTCAGGTTGTGCTGAATGTTTGGATACTCGCCGTAGCAAATGAAACCACCGTTCGCCAGCGGCGGGTAAGGCGCTTCAAAGTCGATCTTGTCGTACGGGTTCACCTTCTTCTCCACATCGAGGTGGAAACTGTTGGTGTAGTAACCTTTATCGGTCACGCCCGGCACCACGCCAAACTCAGCAGTATCGAGACGGCAGAAGCGGTCGCACAGGTTTTCACTCGGCGTGCTGTAGAGACTGAAACCATAACCCGTTTCTTCTTTCCACTGATCCACTGCCTGACGCAGACGTTCAACAATGGCGATACCTTTCGCGCGAAGCTGCTCGTTGTCGTAAACATGCTCGCCGCCGAACAGCGCGTTAATGGTTTCGTGGATGCCGATGTAACCCAGCGAAATAGACGCACGACCGTTTTTGAAGATTTCAGAAACATCATCGTCAGCATTCAGACGTACGCCACAAGCACCTTCCATATAGAGGATCGGGGCGACGCGCGCTTTCACGCCTTCGAGACGAGCGATACGGGTCATCAGCGCCTTACGTGCCAGCACCAGACGTTCATCCAGCAGCTTCCAGAAGGTGGCTTCATCGCCTTTTGCTTCCAGAGCAATACGCGGCAGGTTCAGGCTGATCACGCCGAGGTTGTTACGACCATCGTGGATCTGCTCGCCGTTTTCATTTTCCCACACGCCGAGGAAGCTGCGGCAGCCCATCGGGGTTTTAAACGAACCGGTGACTTTCACTACCTGATCGTAGTTCAGGATATCCGGATACATGCGCTTGCTTGCGCACTCCAGCGCCAGCTGTTTGATGTCGTAGTTCGGATCGCCTTTTTTATGGTTCAGACCATCGCGAATCGCAAACACCAGTTTCGGGAACACCGCAGTTTTACGGTTTTTACCGAGGCCTGCGATACGGTTACGCAGGATCGATTCCTGAATCAGGCGCGATTCCCAGCTGGTGCCCAGACCAAAACCAAAGGTTACAAACGGCGTCTGACCGTTGGCGGTGTGCAGGGTGTTTACTTCGTACTCCAGCGACTGGAAGGCATCGTAGCACTCTTTGATGGTACGAGAGTTTGCGTAGCCTTCGGCGTCCGGGATGTTCCACTCTTCTGCGGTCTTGCGATGTTTGTTGTAGCTGGCGGTAACAAACGGCGCCAGCACTTCATCGATACGGTTAATGGTGGTGCCGCCATAAATATGGCTGGGGACCTGAGCAATAATCTGCGCAGTTACCGCGGTTGCCGTAGAGATCGACTTCGGCGGTTCAATCTCGGCGTTCCCCATCTTAAAGCCCTGGGTCAGCATGCCTTTCAGGTCGATCAACATGCAGTTGAACATCGGGAAAAACGGCGAGTAATCGAGATCGTGATAGTGAATATCGCCACGCTCATGTGCCTTCACCACGTCACGCGGCAGCAGGTGCTGGCGTGCATAGTGTTTAGCCACGATCCCGGCCAGCAGGTCGCGCTGGGTTGGAATCACCTTGCTGTCTTTGTTGGCGTTTTCGTTGAGTAACGAGGAGTTGGTCTGCTCGACCAGACCACGGATCTCCTGGTTCAGGCGACCGCGTTTTTCACGTTCAATGTCGCGATCGTGACGGTACTCGATGTAAGCACGAGCCAGTTGTTTGTATGGACCTGACATCAGCTGATTTTCAACTGCGGTCTGGATCTCATTGATATCCACCTGGTTGCGGCCCTGCATCTGCTCGCTGACAACCGCGGCAACAGTGGCGCAATAATCGGCATCATCGACTTCCGCTGCTTTAGCTGCACGCAGAATCGCTTCTTTGATGCGCTCTGATTTAAACGGCACTTTGCAGCCGTCTCGTTTCATCACATGCGGTGTCATGATCGCTCCATATTTTTAAGAACAGGTTATCCACAGAAATTGGGAAAGGCGTTTTCCGGTTTTTTCGTTTCGTTTTCCGGTGCTTTCCGCAATCGCCATCCGCTTATCCACAACGCCGCACCTTTTTCGTGGGGAGCTGTAGTAGCAATTATAGTCGATTAATACAACATATTGGGTTGGGACGCATTTTAAAGTCTATATATAGTGCTTTGCATCAAGGATGTTTTAACTTTTTTTGATGTAGCTCAAAGTAAAAAGCAGAGCGTACGGATGACGGGCGCTACAGCGTTATGTAAATTTTTTAATGAATTTGCTGGTTGAAAAATCAACAAAAACAACATGCTGACAGACAAAACCCCGGAATGACCGGCATTACCGGGGCTTAGGGAAGATTTACTTCTGTAACCACCAGACAGCCTCAAAAGGCCGTAAATTCATGGCACAGGGTTGTGGTGAGGCTTCTTCGTAGTTATGCATCACAAGCTGCCAGTTGCCGCGCATTTGCCCTGGCTGCCAGGGTTGGATCTCACGGCTAAGGTTGGCAATGACCAGCAAGGTTTGCCCCTTCCATTCACGGCGATAGCACCACAATACAGGGCTGTTTGGCAGCAGATCCTGGTAATTGCCCCATGTCAGGATGGCTTCTTGCTTACGCAGTGCGATTAACTTTTGGTAGGTGTAAAACACCGAGGACTCATCGGCCAGCGCGGCTTCTACGTTGATTTTTTGATAGTTATCGCCCAGGCCAATCCACGGTTCGCCAGCCGTAAACCCGGCATTATCGCCGTTGCTCCATTGCATGGGCGTGCGGCTGTTGTCACGGGATTTACTGGCGAGGATTGCCAATAACTCGTCGGCATCACGACCATCGTTGCGCAGCTCGGCAAACATATTTAGGCTCTCCACGTCGCGATAGTCAGTAATGCGCGTGAAATGCGGGTTGGTCATGCCAATCTCTTCGCCCTGGTAGATATACGGCGTTCCCTGCATGCCATGCAGCACCATCGCCAGCATTTTTGCCGCAGGCACGCGGTATTCACCTTCATCACCAAAGCGAGAAACAATGCGCGGCTGATCGTGGTTACACCAGAACAAGGCATTCCATGCCACGTTGTGCATTCCTTGTTGCCAGTGGCGGAACAATGTTTTCAACGCCACAAAGTCAGGTTTAGCCAGCGTCCATTTTTCACCACCGGGATAATCGACCTTCAGGTGATGAAAATTAAAGGTCATCGACAATTCACTGCCTGTCAGTGCCGCGTATCGCTGGCAATGCTCAAGGCTGGTGGAGGACATTTCACCTACGGTCATTAACCCGCGTGGCGTAAACACATCGCGGTTCATCTCGTGCAAAAACTCGTGTGCTCGTGGCCCGTCGGTGTAGAAGCGACGCCCGTCGCCATCCAGGTCTTCAGGGAAACGCGGGTCTTTGGAGATCAGATTCACCACATCCAGGCGCAACCCGTCGACCCCACGATCGGCCCAGAATTCACAGACTTTTTTCAGCTCTGCGCGTACCGCTGGATTCTCCCAGTTGAGATCCGCCTGTTCTGGTGCAAAGAGATGCAAATAGTACTGTTCGCTTTCCGCATGCCAGCGCCACGCACTACCGCCAAATTTTGAACGCCAGTTGTTCGGTGGCGTTTCTGGTTCGCCATCGCGCCAGATATAAAACTGGCGGTAAGGGCTTTCTTTGTTCAGCGCCTCGCGAAACCAGGCATGTTGGGTAGAGGTATGGTTAAACACCATATCGAGAATGATACGAATCCCGCGCGATTTTGCCTGCGTCACCAGTTCGTCAAAATCGTCCAGCGTGCCGTAGGTGGGATCAATCGCCGTATAGTTCGCTACATCGTAACCGTTATCGACCTGGGGAGAGACATAAAAGGGGGTTAGCCAGATGGCATCAACGCCCAGTTTATGCAGATAGTCCAGGCGTTGGATAACGCCACGTAAATCGCCGGTGCCGCTACCCGTGGTGTCCTGAAAACTCTTTGGATAAATCTGGTAGATAACGCCGTTTTGCCACCAGTGGGGAAGATTAGTCATTACGTTATTCCTGCAAATGCGAGGGGGCGCAATTGCGCCCCGAAGAAAATTAAACAATGTCCAGCGTGCCCAGGCGGTATTTCCGCTGATAGATAAACGAGGTGAGTACAATCGGGATGATGATGGCGATAGCCATTGCCAGCGCAAATACCTGCCAGTAGCTCGGTTGAATCGAGAGAATTCCCGGCAGGCCCCCTACGCCGATACCATTCGCCATAACGCCGTTCAGGCCGCATAGTAATCCTGCCAGACCAGAACCAATCATCGCGCACAGCATCGGGAAGCGATATTTCAGGTTGATGCCGTACATTGCAGGCTCAGTGACCCCAAGCCAGGCGGAGATAGCGGCAGGCACGGAGATCTCGCGTTCATTGTGCTTGCGGCTGGAAATGATAATGCCTATCACGGCGGAGCCCTGAGCGATATTCGACAGCGCAATCAGCGGCCACACTGGCGTGCCACCCATGCTTTGAATCATCTGCAAATCAATAGCAAGCGTGGTCTGGTGTACACCGGTGATCACCAGCGGGGCGTACAGGAAGCCAAACAATGCTGCGCCAATCGGAGCAAAGCTGCCGGTCATCAGGTGACGTACCGCAAAGGCAACGCCATCGCCAATCATGCG
>OAWA01001442.1_pt1 | contig 11049 bp, 10 predicted proteins | sample 1516971 | NCBI WGS metagenome assembly OAWA01 (sample SAMEA2580097, study PRJEB22360) | human gut metagenome | biome: human gut; feature: human-associated habitat; material: faeces | place: Denmark | collected 2008/2010
TGAATTAGAGGATATTGCCAAGGATTTTTATAACTGCTGCGTGACAGAAAAGGTCATAACCGAGGGCGGACGTGATTACGCCAAGGAGGTCCTGGAAAAGGCGTTTGGGCAGCAGCAGGCCAGAAATCTGATGGACCGGGTCAGCAAGGCCCTGAAAACCAAGGCATTCAGTTTTATCAGAAAAGTGGACTATAAGACCCTGATGGCAGCCATACAGAATGAGCATCCCCAGACACTGGCGCTCATCCTGTCCTATGCCACACCGGAACAGGCGTCGAAGATCATTGCAAATCTGTCCCAGGATACCAGGGTGGATGTGGTGGAGCGAATCGCCAACATGGACCGGGCCCTGCCCATGGCTATCAAGATAGCCGAGGAGGTCCTGGAAAAGAAAATCGGTTCCTCCTCATCCGAGGAAACCATGGAGGTGGGCGGTCTCAATTACATAGCGGACGTGATGAACCATGTGGACCGCAGCACGGAGCGGGACATATTCGACGAGCTGAATATGAAAAATCCGCAGCTGGCCGAGGACGTGCGCAAGCTCATGTTTGTATTCGAGGACATCGCCTATCTGGACCCTCTGTCCGTACAGCGGTTCCTGCGTGAGATTGATTCCAAGGATTTGTCTGTGGCCCTTAAGGTTGCCAACAGGGATGTGACGGCAACCATATTCTCCAATATGTCCAACCGTATGCGCGAATCCATACAGAGCGATATGGAATACCTTCATAATATACGTATGAGCGATGTGGAGGAAGCCCAGCAGAGGATTGTGGCTGTTATCAGGCGGCTGGAGGAGGAAGGCGAGATTGTGATTTCCAAGGATGGAAAGGATGAGATAATTGTCTAAGGTATTGAAGCAGGGACAGACCTTTACCGGAAGCGCCAGGGTCAGGGTGTACCAGCCTGAGCCGGGAATGCCGGGACAGGCTGGTACCGGGGAAAGCACAGACGGGACAGAGAATCAGGAAGCGGACAGCGCCGGAAAACGGTATGCCCTCATATCAGAAGAAAAGCGTAAAATTCTGGAACACGCCAGGAAACAGGCAGAACAGTCGGCTGCCAGGATATTGGAGGAGGCATATGCCCAGAGGGATAACATAGTGAACACGGCCCGGGGCGAAGCCGGAAGGATACATGACCAGGCGAAAACGGAGGGCTATAACCAGGGACTAAACCAGGCCCTGGAGGACATTTCACAGGATATGGCCGGCATACAGGCGGCAGTTGACAGGCTGGGGCAGGGACTGGAAGAATTCAAGCGCCAGATGAATGAAAGAGTGGCGGGACTGGCCTTTATGATGGCAGAAAAAATACTCAGGAAAAAAGTGGAGTATGACGAGGCCGAGCTGGCCGACATGGTGGCGGGCGCCGTGCTCTCGGAGCGTGATAAGGAGAATATAACGGTCCACATTCCGGAGGACGCTGTGGGGCTGGTGGAGGCCCTTGAAAAGCGCCTGGAACCCTTAAGGGATAAAATGGGCGGCGTGCTGCGCATTAAGACAGAAAGCAGGCCACCGGGATTTGTCCAGGTAGAGACAGAAGAAGGCATTGTGGACGCATCGCTGGATGTACAGCTGGATAACCTGAAAAAACAGCTGATGGCTTTAAACAGCCGGGAGTAAGGCGGTAAATATATGGAACTGGATCAGATAGAACGGGTAATAGAGAACGCGGGTCTGTATACATACCTTGGCAAGATAGACAAAATTGTGGGAACCACAGTGGAATCCACGGGGCCTGCCTGCAGGCTGGGTGACGTATGCACCATTGATGTGGTGGAGGGCGGTTCTCCTGTCATGGCCGAGGTGGTGGGATTCCGGGAAAATAAGGTGCTGCTGATGCCCTATGGGGAGACAGAGGGAATCGGTTACGGCAGCGCGGTCCGCAATACAGGGGAACGCCTGCACATAGCGGTGTCCAACCATCTCATCGGCAGGACCGTGGACGCCATGGGTAATCCCATAGATGATTTGGGACCTGTGGAGGATGTGTCATACTATTCCATTACAGGCAGACCTTCCAACCCCATGACCCGTCCCAGAATCGACACAATCATACAGATGGGGGTAAAGGCCATAGACGGCCTTATGACGGTTGGCAAAGGCCAGAGAATGGGAATCTTCGCAGGAAGCGGCGTTGGAAAAAGTACGCTGATGGGCATGATTGCCAAGAACGTAAAGGCAGACGTCAACGTCATTGCCCTGGTTGGGGAGAGAAGCAGGGAGGTTGTGGAGTTCATTCACAGGGATTTGGGGGAGGAAGGGCTCAGACGCTCGGTCCTGGTGGTGGCCACCTCCAACCAGTCCGCCATGATGCGTTCCAAGTGTACCATGACAGCTACCACCATCGCAGAGTATTTCAAGGACCAGGGCATGGATGTGCTTCTTATGATGGACTCCCTTACCAGGTTTGCCATGGCCCAGAGGGAGGTGGGGCTGAGTATCGGAGAGCCGCCGGTGGCCAGAGGGTATACCCCATCCATTTATTCAGAGCTTCCTAAACTGCTGGAGCGTTCCGGCAATTTTGAGGAAGGATCCATTACCGGTATCTATACGGTGCTGGTAGAAGGAGATGATGCCAATGAGCCCATATCAGATACGGTGCGCGGAATCATAGACGGGCACATCATGCTGTCACGGAAGGTGGCAGCCAGGAACCATTATCCGGCTATTGACATATTATCCAGTGTCAGCCGTCTTATGAATGATATTGTGACGCCGGAGCATAAAGCGGCTGCCGGAAAGCTCCGAAGGCTTTTATCCGTATATGAGAGCAACCGTGATTTGGTCTCCATCGGAGCTTATAAGAAGGGAACAAATCCGGAACTGGACGATGCATTGGAACGAATCGACCGTATTTATGGGTTTCTTCAGCAGAAGACAGATGAGAGTTTTTCACTGGACGAGTCAGTGATTCAGATGATTCAGGCAACAGATTAAGGGGCGGGTCATGAAAAAGTTTGTATTTACGCTGGAGCGCATGCTGGCATACCAGGAACAGAACCTGGAAAAGGAAAAGGGCATTCTTGCAAGGATTATGGCTGAGCGGGATAAGCTGGAGGAGGACAGACGTGATAAGGAGTTAAGAATCCGTCATATCCAGGAGGATATCGGACAGCGCCAGATTCAGGGGACAACTGTTTTTATCCTGAAAGGCTGTTACTCTGTGCTGGAGGGAGTCAGAATCCGGCTGGAAGAGATCGAGACAGAGCTGACCCGGACACAGGCCAGGGCGGAGAAGCAGAGGCGTGTTGTGACGGAGGCTTCCCAGGAAGTAAAGAAGCTGGAGAAGCTGAAGGAAAAACAGATGGAGGAATACCGCCATGAGGAGGCAAAGGAGCAGCAGGATCTTATTATCGAGCATGTTGCAGGAACATTTGTCAGGAATGGCGTTTCCTAAATAGATATTATCTGCGAAAGGAGGTGAAAAAGATGAATGCAGGAACATTAACACAGGCCCTGACAGCCAGCCGTTATAAGGCAAATCCAACGGCCGGATCCAGGGAAAAGCAGGATGATACCGTCAGCTTTATGGACATGTTTGCGCAGAATTTAAAGGATGCCCGCAAGACCGGGACCAAAGCAGCAGACAAGAAAAGGGACGGGGCGGCTGATTCAAAGGCGCAGGAAATGGGAGATACAGGCAGAAACCAGGCGTCTGTTGACCAGGGAAAAAAATCCGAATCCTCTGAACCCATTGAAGACGGAACATGCCGGGATGACAGTAAAAAGGCAGAGTCAGGAGTGGAGAATACGGATAAGGACAGCGATTCCGGAAAGCGCCATAATGAGGGCGCGGCGGAGGAGGCCATAAACCTCCAGGCTATGTCGCTTCTGATGCAGGAGGTGCCGGTTCCCGCGCAGGCAGGGGAAGCGCAGGACAAACAGGCCGCACAGGACGCTGCCATGCTGACGGAATATGTTCCGGAACCAGGAAAGACGGAACAGACCCTTTTATCCAACACAGCTTTAGCGGGTTATGAGCAGACGGCAGCCCTTCAGACTCAGGAGCTGGTTCAGCCGCCATACGCAGAAGCAGTCCGGGAGCAGATGGCTCAGGAAACAGCTGCCAGATCTGCGGCTGGACAGGAACCATCAGGAAAGACTTCAGATACGGTCCGACCGGTACAATCAGATACCATGGAAGCAGATATGACGGCCGTGGTTCAGGGACACAAGGAAACCCGGCAGTCCGGTGAGGATATGTTTTTCAGTGCGGACAGCAGGCAGAACAAGACTCTGAATCAGCTGCGGGAACAGACCGGGACAGCGGATGAGGAACCAAAGGATGCCAACCAGGTGCTGGAGGAACTGAAACGGAACGCAGATGCCAGGGGGATTGACCTGACCGGCAAGGCAGTACAGAACAGAATGAATTACGGCTTAAGGCCGGTGTCTGACGCCAGGGAACAGCAGATAGATACTCCGGTGCTGGAACAGCTTAAGACAGGAGTGGAACGGGCCGCCCAGACAGGAAACAGGGAGCTGACCATCCACTTAAAACCCGAAGGTCTGGGAGATATTGTGGTCCACCTGACAAGCTCCGGGGACAAGACGACGGTGCGAATCGGAGTGACCAATCCTGAGACTGAGAAGCTGGTCACCAGCCAGATGGAGAGTCTTAAGGATATGCTGAGGCCTTTGAATACAGAAGTCCAGGAGGTTTACCACAGCAGCCAGAATGCCATGGATTTTTCAGGATTCAGCCAACATATGCAGGAGCGCCGGGGACAGCAGTCCCATACCGGATACAGTTTCCATGCAGCAGAGGACAGCGGGTCAGAGGAGGAACTTCTGATGGAAGCAAAACGGATGATGGCAGAGAGCCGCATGAGCAGGCTTTACGCCTACATTTAGCTGTATTCAAAAGAAAGAATAGGAGAGAACAATGCCCATACAGTCAAATTACAGCTCGCCGTACACAACGGGCGCAGGCACTGCATCCGGGCCGGGAGCCGGTTCCAGATCCGCACTTTCGGGAACCGCTTCGTCAAAAGCCAGGGCGCTTTCCGATGACAATGGCGGAGATACAGAGAAGTCAAACAGCTCAGATAAGACAAACGGTTCAGAAAAAACAAACAGCAAAGAGGGAACAAACAGTACGGACAGTACAGGCAGCTCCGGTAATGTGATTGACGCTGTCTTTGGAGACGGGGATGACAAGAAAGTCAGCATGGATGATTTTCTTACCCTGATGGTGGCGCAGCTGAAAAACCAGGATTTCATGAATCCGGTGGATGACACCCAGTATGTGACCCAGCTTGCCCAGATATCCACCATGCAGCAGATGGAGGAAATGGCCTACAATGCCAAGAGCTCCTATGTGGCTTCCCTGGTAGGAAAGAATGTGTCCGCTGCTAAGTTTACGGTATCGGGAGAACTGAAAAAGGCAGACGGAGTGGTGGAAAAAATATCCCTGCTGGACGGAAAATTCGTAATTTACGTGGACGGCGAAGCCTTTTCCATGGATGAAATCATGGAGATCAAGGACAAACCGGCAGCAGAAGGTTCCGGCGAAAACAATGAAACCCCGCCCGATGAAACCCCGCCTGATGGAACCCCGCCCGATAAGACTCCTCCGGATAAGTAAAACCCGTCCGGCGGTAACGTGTGATGGCTGTTTTTATGAGCAGCCGGTTAATGAACCAGAATAAGGGACTGGAGGATGAACAATGGATTCAATGATTTATAATAAAATGCTTCATACCCCCATCTATACGGGGACTCCGGGTGAGCCGCCCAAGAGCAGGCCCCGGGAAAAAACAAACGACAATGCATTTAAGGAACTGCTGGAGCAGAGACTGAAGGAAGAAAGCCAGGTATCTTTTTCCAAACATGCCATGGAGCGTGTGGTGGAACGGGGCGTGGATGTTTCCTCTGAAAAGCTGGACCGTCTGAACGAGGGCGTCCGCATGGCGGAGGAAAAGGGACTGAGGGAGCCGCTGATTCTGTTGGGGACCACTGCCTTTGTCGTAAATGTAAAAAATAATAAAGTTGTAACTGTCGTGAATGAAGACAGCCTAAAAGGCACTGTTTTCACGAATATTGACGGAACCGTAATGATATAGCCGGTCCTTTTGGAGGCTATCCTTACCCCGAATGACGGACGGGTAAGCGGTTAGAAAAGGAGAATTTAATATGTTAAGATCACTATTTTCAGCTGTGTCCGGTATGCAGGCCCACCAGACAAAGCTGGATGTCATCGGCAATAATATTGCCAACGTTAATACATACGGCTTTAAGTCAAGCCGGGCACGTTTCCAGGATGTATATTACCAGACACTGCAGAGCGCTACAGGCGGTGATAACAATAAGGGCGGTACCAATGCCAGCCAGGTAGGCTACGGCGCACAGCTGGCAGGCGTTGACCTTAATATGGGACGGTCAGCCCTCCAGTCCACAGGCAGACCCATGGATGTTGCCATTACAGGAGAAGGTTTTTTCCAGGTAATGGATTCTGACGGAAATATATTCTATACAAGGGCAGGAAATCTGCAGCTGGACAACAACAGCGGCAATCTGGTGGACGCTAACGGGTATACGGTGCTTGGCGTAACAGGCGATCCCCTTGGAAAGGCTGCAGGAGCTGATAAAATACATTTAAGCATACCGGGAAAGAACAATGCCCAGTCCGCTAACTCCCAGACCATCAACGGAATCGAGTATACCATAACATCCCAGAACACTACTTCCGCAGCCAATGTCACCATTTCATTCCGGCTGGACGACACACTTCCCGACGGGGCGGATATAGTGGTGAAATCAGGGGAGTTAAAGGATTCCAGTATTACGGTGAGCGTGAATAAAAACGCAATCTTTACAAGTTTATCTGATTTTAACAGCAAAATGAACGCCGCCATCACACGGGCCAATAACGGAAAGGCCCACCCGGCAGGGGATTTCACAATAACAGCGGTTCCGGCTGACAAGATATTTAAAACCAGCCTTACGGGGGAGGAATTGTTAGGCGAGAACTTCGGAATCAAGGCAGGTGTCCAGAAATTTACGGATGCTGCGGACATCAAGGACGGCATATTTGGAGGGCTAAAACCTTCCAGCACCAGTACAGAACCTAAATTCACGGCTTCGGGTAAGGTGAGCTATGAAATGACGCTCCAGGCAGCCACGGATACTGAACCTGCTGCATGGATTATCAAGGCTACGGTTGAAAGTGATGACGGATCGAAAAGATATTTTACAGGCAAGGTCAGCGAAAACAGCACCTCAGCCAACAGTGTATGGCTGAAAGAGGACGGAACTACGCCGTTAAACGACCAGCCCGGCCAGTACATCGAACTGAAGCATCCGGGTTATGCCGCCATTAACGATGCGTGTAAGGATCTTGCAACTGGTGACCTGACAAAGACAGATGTAGGCACCATCACTGCCGCAACCAATTCCAATGACCTGGGGCTTAAGAGCAAGAACTTTACCCTGACAAACGGCAGCGAGGGCGGGGATGTGGCCCTGTCAGGCGTGGGTGTGACCATTCTTTCCAACGGTATCATCGAGGCAACCCACCCGGACCTTGGCAAGATTCAGATAGGGCGTATAGATCTGGTTACGTTTGATAACCCCTATGGTCTGGAGGGCGTGGGCAATTCCTACTTCAAGACAACGGCCAACTCCGGCGATCCCAAGCTGTGCCAGGCAGGAGAGAACGGCACAGGCGCATTAAAGACCTCGTCCCTGGAAATGTCCAATGTGGATATCTCCACGGAATTTGCGGATATGATAGTCACACAGAGAGGATTCCAGGCCAACTCCAGAATCATCACGGTATCGGATTCCATCCTGGAAGAGCTTGTAAACCTTAAGAGATAAGATAACGGGAGGGTGGTATCATGATTATCCTTAAAAAGCTGAACGGTGAAGAGTTTGTGTTAAACAGCGAATTGATCGAAACCATTATGGAGACGCCTGACACCACCATACTCCTGACCAACGGAAAGCATCTGATTGTCAGGGAGTCCAAGGAAGAAGTGGTAAAGAAGGTAGTGGAATTCCGCAGAGATGCTTTCCGCGGCATTCTGGAACAGATTAAAGGCTGATGCAGTAAGATAAAAGTTGAGGAAAAGGATGTAAGGGTATGGATGTCTTGTCAATTTTAGGTTTTATATTAGCAGTTGGACTGGTGATGTTTGGTATGACATTTGACCAGGAGTCTATGAGGATTGTGTACCATAACCTTAAGGCTTTTCTGGATATTCCCAGTATGGCCATTACCATTGGAGGTACTCTTGGGGTTATGATGATTTCATTCCCGGCAGGGGCCTTTAAAAAGATTGGAAGCCATCTGAAAATCATTGTCAAACCATATCAGTACAGCCCCACGGATTCAGTGGACCAGATAGTGAATCTGGCCACAGAGGCCCGCATGAAAGGGCTTCTGTCCCTGGAGGATAAGCTGAACGAGATTGACGAGCCCTTTCTGCACAACAGCCTGATGCTGGTGGTGGATTCCGTGGATTCGGAGAAGGTGCGAAAGGCCATGGAGACTGAGCTGGAACAGCTGGATGAACGCCATGCCCTGGACCGGCGCTTCTATGAGAAGGCGGCCAGCTTTGCGCCTGCCTTTGGTATGATTGGTACACTGGTAGGACTGATTCTCATGCTGGGAAATATGTCGGATGTGGACGCTCTGGCAAAGGGCATGGCAGTGGCGCTTATAACCACTTTATACGGTTCACTGCTGGCCAACGTGGTCTGCCTGCCCATGGCAAGCAAGCTGAAAGCGCGGCACGACGAGGAATTTCTGTGCAAACAGCTGGTCATGGAGGGAGTCCTGGCGATTCAGGAGGGGGAAAATCCCAAGTTCATTGAAGAAAAGCTGTACAAGCTTCTTCCGGCCAGCTATAAAAAACCGGCGGATAAGGGCGAAAAGCAGGACGGAAATAACGACGGCAAAAAGAACAGCAAAAAGAAGGGCATAGGAAAACGCCGCAGGTGGAACAAGAAAGAGATTGAGGAATAGAAGGAGTAAACCATGGCAAAGGCAGAGGGAGGCCAGGATGTCACCGCAATGACAGACGGGCAGATGTTTGAAGAACTTATAAAGATTCATGCACAGTCGGCAGGGGAGGCCATATCCTCCATCCTGAGGGCAGACATAGAGATAGGCGCACCCAGACTTCAGGAGATGACAATAAAGGATGTGGAGTACGGCATCCTGGAACCAGCCATCTTTGTAAAGAGCTGCCTAACCTCCCAGGTGGCAGGCAACATTGTCCTGGTTCTTCGCCAGAGGGATATGCAGGTGTTCTTAAATGAGCTCATGGGTGTGGATGACCTTCCGGATCCGGACTTTGTCTTTGACGATGTGGCCATGAGTGCGGCAGGGGAGCTGATGAACCAGATGTCCCATGCCTCCGCCTCGTCCATGGCTGAGTATCTGGGCGACACCATGGATTTGTCAGACTGCCAGCTGGTGCTCTCTGACGGAAGCCAGGACCTGGCTCTTGTCATCGGGGAGCCAAAGGACGCAAAGGTTATGGTTGTCAGCTACACCATGAAGATTAAGGATATGGTGGAGTCAGAGTTTATAGAATGCATCTCGTCCACTGCCATGGACAGTCTGACAGAGGAGATACAGGCCAGAAGAGCGGCCTGTGAAAAAGCCCGCCAGGAAGAGGAGGAGGCCCAAAAGCGCGCCCTTATCATGGAGCAGAATTCCGTCATAGGGCAGGACAGGTCCTCCGGCACAGGCGGGGGACAGAGCCCCGCAGATGCAGGAACGCAGAAATCCGCATATTCAGGCGCTGTCCGGGGCACCACGGCTTCCGGCGGCAGATTTATGGGAATGCCGGGATCCACGCTGCAAAACCAGTCCATGAACGGAAACCTGAGCCTTATCATGGATGTGCCCTTAAACGTGTCCGTGGAGATCGGCAAGACAAGGCGCCGGTTAAAGGATGTGCTGAATTTCAGCAACGGCACCGTGGTGGAGCTGGATAAGCAGTCAGACGCCCCTGTGGACATCATTGTCAACGGACAGCTCATTGCCCGGGGAGAAGTGGTTGTGATTGATGATAACTTTGGTGTGCGTATCAGCGAAATAGTAAATACGAGAAGCATTATTGGAAATGGTGAATAAATTTGAAACGGTTTAATATCCTTGTAACAGCGGGAATCATCGGTATCATATTCCTGATACTGATACCCCTTCCCACGCCCATACTGGACTTTTTATTTATACTGAACATATCATTGTCTTTATTGATTCTTGTGATGTCCATGTATATCAGAGAGACGCTGGAATTTTCCGTGTTTCCTTCCCTGCTGCTGATCACAACCCTTTTCAGGCTGGGACTTAACATATCATCCACAAGAAAAATCCTGTTTGACAATGGATACGCGGGACAGGTGGTCAAGACCTTCGGTCAGTTTGTTATCCGCGGAAACGCGGTTATCGGTTTTATTATATTCCTGATTATTGTGCTGGTTCAGTTTATCGTTATAACAAAGGGTTCCGAGCGTGTGGCTGAGGTTGCCGCAAGGTTTACCCTGGATGCCATGCCCGGCAAACAGATGGCCATTGACGCGGATTTAAACAGCGGCCTTATCGACGAACAGCAGGCAAGGGAACGCCGGTCTAAAATCCAGAGGGAAGCTGACTTCTTCGGCTCCATGGACGGTGCCACCAAGTTTGTAAAGGGCGATGCCATTATCTCCATTATCATCACCTTTATCAACTTTGTGGGCGGCCTTATTGTGGGAATCATGAACAGCCAGGGAAGCATACAGGATATCATGCAGATTTACACCACATCCACCATTGGCGACGGCCTGGTGTCCCAGATACCGGCCCTGCTCATATCGGTTGCCACCGGTATGGTGGTGACCAGGTCCGCTTCGGAGAACAGCCTCAGCGAGGACCTGACAAAGCAGTTCCTGGCCCAGCCAAGGGTGCTTATGACGGCGGGAGGCGCGGCCGCGTGCCTGTGCCTTATACCCGGCTTCCCTGTTCTTCAGATACAGATTATATCCGCAGGCATGGTTGGGGGCGGTTATTATCTGTACCGGCACCAGAAGAGCCTGGTGGAGG
>OAWA01001446.1_pt1 | contig 11015 bp, 12 predicted proteins | sample 1516971 | NCBI WGS metagenome assembly OAWA01 (sample SAMEA2580097, study PRJEB22360) | human gut metagenome | biome: human gut; feature: human-associated habitat; material: faeces | place: Denmark | collected 2008/2010
TTCTTAGAAAAAATGTTGAGTACTAAAAAAAGTATTATTATTTGTTCCATACTATTTTCTCTATGTCATTTTATCAGTTTAGATATTAGTTATATACAGATTAATAATGTGTTACCAATTCTAATAAAATTAGTTTATATGATAATGCTGGGTACACTGTTAGCATATATTTATATTAACACTGGAAAATTATCAACTTCTATTTTTGTACATGCAGGTTTAAATAGTATTTTACTATTCGGTACAATTCAATCACAAATTATTTGTATTTATTTCCTTGCTATTATATTTCTAATATTGTTTTTACTACACAATTATTTACTACAAAAAAAGGAGACTCTATGTTAAAAAAACTTCTACTGCTTTCATGTTGTATTATGGTCTTGTCGAATTCTGCAAACACAATAAAAGCCAAAGAATCAGATCAATATAAAAATTATAGTATTAAGTCAGTACGTAAATTAGAAAAAGAATTACAAAAAATCAAAACAAAAAAAGATAAAGAAATTCTTCTGAAAAAGACAAAACCAGAAGTTTTAGAAAAACACTTGGAAAAGCTAACGGAAGAATCCCTTCAAGCTGTTGAACAAATAGAAAATGATGTTCAGACTCAAAAGGAAGCAGATAAAATTGCCAGAGAAAGTGATTTAATTAGTAGTATTTCTATTAATGAAAAAAATGACGAAGAAGGAACTTATAACAAAGAAACTGAAATTAAATTAGAAAATGGATGTGCGGTCAAATTTATTTCCGAGGATAAACCGGAACAAAATCTATTAACTGATTTATTGCAGGGAACTATGTATTGTCATTCACTTATTGGTCCCAAAAATTATGGAGACAGACGATTTACAGGTGTATGTGAGTTAGATTATGCCCTCTATCCAAAAGCAGAACTCAGAATGAGAATTGGATACAATATAAATAAAAAGAAGAAAATCTACGGCAGATATATTAAATCATATAATGATAGTAGTGAAAATGTCCTTAGTGGACAAACAGTTACTCACAAAACTCCAGAATTCACAAAAAAGGCTTCTAACAAAACCAATGTTTCTGGAAAAGGCATTTTTTATGGAAAATTCAAGGTCGTAGGGAAAACTGCACTGACCTACAAATATCAATTAAACATAAACGTGAAAGTTTTAAACTATTATTCAAAATCTGCACGTTTGGAACATAAAACAAGCTCTAAAATTTTATAAGGAGAACTAAGAATCCATGGACATACTTTATAATCTATTACCAACAACAGTTTTGATCTTTTCTTTTTTAATCAAAGCCATTTTATGCGCAGCTTTCATAGCGACACCTGTCTTACTATTTAAAATTTATAAGATCTTAAAGTTAAAATAAGATAGAGGAGCCAGAGAAATTTATCGTTTTCTCTGGCTCCTCTATAATTTTTATTCTTTATGTTCAATATTTTCAACCAGGAAATCCACCAGGATTCTGCACATGATATACAGCGGAAGCCTGGATGTCACCTCATAGTTTCTGATCGCAATATGGGAATGTTTATACCCCAGCCATGTATAATCAGAATATTCAAACAATTCGCTGGAACTGCTGCAGCACAGGGTGATCACTTTGCATCCACGAAGCTTTGCATTTCTCGCCGACTCTATCAATTCCTTCGTCTCTCCGTTCAGAGATAAAATGATCACGACTTCGTCTTCCTGCAGATTTTTTGACATGATCCTCATAATCTGCGGGTCTTCCACATCCACCACAAAAAAGTCCAGTACCTGAAGCTTCATGCTCAGTTCCTGTGCCACCAGGTGTGTCGGTCCCCTGGAAAATATAAGGACTCTCTTTGCATCCTTCATGGCGTGCAGAATATTCAGCACATTGGGAATGGACATATGCTCAATCACGGAAGTCGCCTCGATCAGAGACTTGTTCATGATTTCATTCAAGTCTTTCACTTCTGTATCTTCCGTCTTTGCCGTTAATTTATACCGAAGCTCGTTAAACCCATTGATCCCGCATTTGCGGATGGCTCTGGACACGGTTGCCGGGGAGGAAAATGTTTCAAAAGCAATATCTACTATGGACAGGTCTGAAAGTTTGTCCTCATTGTCATTGATATAGTTGACAACTCCCAATTCGGTCTTGGACAGATTTTCTGCAATCTTGCTGTTTATTTCAATAATCATCACTCGTCCCTCCTGTCTGTGTGAAAGATCTTTTTTATTATACATGATTTTCATCCGTTTTCATAACCTGAAAAGATTTTCACCGCCGATTTTTTTATAATGTAAATGGTTAAACTAAGACAAAAAGCAGGAAAGCTTTAGGAGGATGAATATGAGTAAGATGGTATCAACCAGAAATATGTTATTAGATGCACAGGAAAAACGATATGCCGTGCCGGCATTTAACATTCACAACTTAGAGACGATTCAGGTAGTGGCAGAGACTTCTGCAAAGCTTGGCTCTCCGATCATTCTGGCAGGCACTCCGGGTACATTTTCTTATGCAAACCGTGATTATCTTCAGGCGATCGTCGAGACAACTGCTAAAAAATATAATGTTCCGGTGGCACTTCACCTGGACCACCACGAAGAATTTGACGGTATCAAAGAATCCATCGACCTTGGCACAAAATCTGTTATGATCGATGCTTCCAGCCTTCCATATGAAGAAAATATAGAAAAAGTAAAGAAAGTCGTGGCTTATGCTCATCTCCATGATGTTACCGTAGAGGGAGAACTCGGACGTTTAGGCGGACGCGAAGATGACCTTGTGGTAGACGAAAAGGATTCCATGTATACAAATCCTGCACAGGCTGCCGACTATGTAGCCCGCACAGGCATTGATTCCCTGGCTGTAGCCATCGGTACCGCCCACGGTTTATATAAAGAGGAGCCAAAGCTTGACTTCGACCGTCTGGCAGAGATTCGTGAGGAAGTATCTGTACCGCTTGTGCTCCACGGCGCATCCGGTGTCCCAGGCGACGCTGTGAGGCGTGCCATTGAGCTTGGAATCTGCAAGGTCAACATTGCTACAGAATTAAAAATTCCTTATTCTCAGGAACTGAGAAAAACTTTGGTTGAAAATCCTGAAGCCAACGATCCAAGGATTTATACAAAGGAAGCAAAAGAAGCAATGGCAGCTGTTGTAGAAGAAAAAATCAGGATGTGCAACAGCCAGAACCGTTACTAAATTGAAGTAAAGATATTGATACCCGGCCTTATCATTTACAGGCCGGGTTTTTTAACATTGGGGCGTCTGATTCCTCTGGGCCAGATCGAGAGCGACCCTTTTCCCAGTCTCTGTGACGGCAAGTCCCGCCTGACTTGTCTCTTTGAGTCCTCCAGGCATCATTTCCCCGATTTCTCCCATGGCATCAATCACCTCGTCAAATGGCACTCTCGTCAGAATTCCAGCCATCGCCATGTCCGAACAGGCCACTGCGCTGACGGCTCCCGCCACATTTCTTCTGATGCACGGTATTTCCACCAGTCCTCCCAGAGGATCACAGACCAGTCCGAGCAGGCTTTTCATGGTAAATGCTCCTGCCGATAGAATCTGTTCATTACTCCCTCCCCGGATGGAGGTCAGTGCCGCCGCACACATCGCAGACGCAGTCCCGACCTCCGCCTGGCAGCCGCCCTGTGCACCGGAAATACTGGCTCTGCGGGCTATGACCTGGCCGGTCCCGGCGGCCATGAACAGCCCCTCGGTCATCGTTCTCTCCGGTATCCCATAAAACTGTTCATACGTCAGAAAGACTGCCGGCACCACGCCGCAGGCTCCTGCCGTGGGTGCGGCTAAGATCCGTTTCATGCAGGCGTTGGATTCTCCCATCTTCAATGCTCTTGTGACGACCATCCCCATAAAGCCGCCGGAGACGGCTTCTCCTTCCCGGACCAAACGTTGCATGTTTGCTCCGTCACCGCCGGACAGGCCGCTGAAAGATTTTAAATTCTCCTCATAGTCCTCATCTGCCTGTTTCATGGCATGATAACGCTCCCTCATCTTATCCATTGTCTCCTGCATTGATACACTGCGCTCTTTCATGTCTTCCTCCATGACCGCTTTCCAGAGAGGAATCCCCGCAGCTGCTGCCGCCTTTTCCATATCCGCCATCGATCCAAAGCCCATGTTCCTTCACCTCAATCCATGCCCGCCAGACTGGCGGCTTTTTGGATTCCTTTCATCTTTTCGATCTGTCTCACCGTTTTTTCCGGTATCTCCTGGTCACATTCCAGCACCATGACCGCACTGCCGTTTCTCCGATCCCTGGAGAGCCGCATGGACGCTATATTTATTCCTGCGTCTGCAAGCAGAGATGCAGCCGCAGACACATGCCCGGGGCTGTCCTGGTTGTGAACGATCAGTACAGGCATATCACCGGAAAAAGACGTGTAAAGACCATCCATCTGACAGATCTCCACTCTTCCGCCTCCGGGAGAGCTCGCCACGATTTCAAGTTTTCTTCCGCTTTCTCCTGTGAGGCACAGCTTTACACTGTTTGGATGAACATCTTTCAAGTGCGCTCTTCCAAACGTCCATTCCATTCCCTGTTTCCGGGCCAGCTCAAGGCTTTTCGGAATCCTCAGGTCATCCTGTGCCATTCCCAAAAGTCCCGCGATGACTGCCCGGTCTGTGCCGTGTCCGGTACCGGTGGCAAAAAAGGAACCGTGAAATAAAATCTCGGCCTTTTGAACTTTCTCTCCTAAAAGCTTCCTGGAAATCAGGCCAATCCTGACAGCTCCTGCCGTGTGGGAACTGGACGGGCCTACCATAACCGGCCCCATAATGTCATACAAATTCATGTGTTTATCTCCATTGTTTGTTTTTTACTTTTCATCAGTATGTTTCGTTTTTCCGATTTTATGAATAATCTCAATCTTTGAGGGGCTTTTAAACTTTGCGTGCCAGATGCGATTTGACGTAGTCAAATGATTTCCTTATGCATGTGTGCACAACCTGCAGAGCGTTTTTATTTCATGGGGAAGGTCGCAGAACTTTCCTACTGAAATGAAAAAGTCTGTATCCTCCTCCGACTATAGGAGTGATACAGACTTTTATTTTTAAGGCCGGCAGACGGCCTTGCATATGGTTATTTCTCTGTTATATATCTGGTCAAACAATTCCTTCAGGTGTTCAAGATCGGCGCTGTGGGTGATCAGGTCGTCTACTTTCAGACTTTTATCGGCGATCCTGTCCGCGGTATACTGCCATTCGTTGAACGGAAGGTCATTATAGTAATTATTCCACACCCCGGTAAGCCGTAACTCTTTCCTCAGTATCTGGCTGTGGCTGTCAAGTTTGAGCACTGTGTCCTGATGAGGATTTCCAAGAAGCACCAGCATTCCAAAAGTTTTTAAACATTCCACTGCCTGATTCCACGCCGGAGAACTTCCGGTCCCTTCGATAACCGCGTCCGCCATGTGTCCTCCGGTCATTGCCCGGATCTGTTCCGGTATCTCTCCGTCCGCAGGACTTATGACTTCCAGTCCTTTTTCCCTGGCAAACTCTGTTTTTTCCTCACTGATCTCCACCAATACGGCCCGAATGCCGAACATTCCGCACCAGCGGGCCGTCAGGATGCCGATGGGCCCTGCACCGAAGATCACTGCCGTATCTCCGCCTTTGATCTCCCCCTTGCGAATCGCATGGAGGGCCACACAGGCAGGCTCCACAAGAGCCAGCTGTTCGGCAGATACCTTTGTATTTTCAGGGAATATAAGGTGTTTCCTCGAAGGTAGCAGACAGTACTCGGCAAAGCCGCCGTCCGTTCTGGAACCCAAATTCTTGTAGCTCTCACACTGGGCATACTGGCCGATCCGGCAGCTGGGGCATTCCATGCACGGAACCACCGGATAGACTGCTCCGGTTTTCCCAATAAGTTCCTGATCCTCCTCACTTCCGGCACTCACAACCGTGCCCACGTATTCATGTCCGAGGGTAACCGGATAAACCTTTGTTCCCAGCTCATAGACTCTGGGAATGTCGGAGCCGCATATCCCGCAGGCTTCCACCTTCACAAGGATCTCGTGTCCCTGCGGCTTTGGAACTTCCACTTCGTCCAGTGTAAATTTCCCTATTTCATGAAGTCTCATAGCTTTCATCCCTGTATCCCCCATTCTATAAGAGACCGGCAACATCCACAACCTTGTCGGCAGGAATCACCTGAATCTTCACCTGGATTCCCTGATCCAGAAACTTTCTGATGGCATCCCGTTCCTGCGGATCAGCTGCAATATTTTTATACAAAGTCTTTCGTTCGCCGCTGATTCCCATGCCTCCGATGTTGATCTCAGGAATATGAGCCCCCAGGTCCACGATCTTTTCATAGGTCAGCGGTGTCTTTGCCAGTATGATGGACGGGACTTTCAGACCGTCTTTCAGCGCTTTTGCCGCCTCCTCTACAGAATAGACTTTCACCTTTACCCCTGCCGGAGCCGCCATGGTGAGCACCTGTGTCATAAACGGGTCCTTTGCCACCTTATCATCTGCGATTAATATTTCTTTTGCAGGCAGAAGCTTCATCCACGCGGTCATCACCTGTCCGTGAATCAGCCGGTCATCTACCCTTGCAAGCAATAATTGTTCCATCTTTGTATCCTCCTATTCCAGATTTGCGTGCTTCTCCCACAGAGAATCCACGTCGTCAATTTGCTCTTCCTGCATAATCATCAGCGCCGCCGCATCCAAGAGCAAAAGAAGACTCTGCTCAAACAGGCTGCTCATGATCTGTGCGGACTCGATCTCGTCCGGCAGGCCAAGCTTTGTCCTGCACGGAATCCTCACGAACAGATCCTCATAGGGAGCCATGGAGCTTTCCGCATTGGAACCGATATGGATCACCGACACGCCGAACTGTTTTGCCTTTTTCACAAGTCCCAGAGGAATCAGACTCTCTCCTGAGCCGGAACCGGCGATTAACACGTCTTTCTCGGTGATCGCGGGCTCATTCACATCTCCCACACAAAATGCATCGATACCCAGATGATTCAGCCTCTTGGCAAAAGCTTCCATCATCATGAAGACTCTTCCGACACCTGTGACAAATATCTTTTCCGCATGAAGTATCATCTCCGTCAGTGTCCGGACCTCCTGTCCGTCTACCGCTGCCAGTGACTGGTCAAGTTCTCCCAGAATCAATTCTTTAAAATCTTTATATTCCACTTTATCCTCCCTGTCACTCCAGAGCTGCTTTATAACTTTCCGTCATTTTCACACAGGCTGTTTTCAGGTCTTTGTCCAGTCCGAACAGCCCGGAGCTTCCGAGAATCAAAATGTCCGCACCTGCCTCGGTGAGTTTTTTAAACGTAGAAGACTTGCAGGACCCGTCGATCTGTATCTGATAGTGGTATCCCTTTTCTTCCCTTATCCGCTTTGCCTCCCGGATCTTGACGAGCATTTCTTCGATAAACGGCTGCCCGGCGAAGCCAACATCCACGGTCATGATGGTCAGCAGGTCAATCCGGTTCAGGTAATGAGCCGCCTCAGAAAGAGGAGTTGCCGGGTTTAAAACAAGCCCTGCTTTTAATCCCAGTTCCTCAATCCTGTTGTACAGCCGGAATGCCTGCCCGTTGATCGTCTCAGCGTGCAGAGATATGATATCCGCACCTGCCTCTGCCACCGGGTCAATCCAGTCCTCCGGATTGGTCGTCATCAGATGTACGTCCAGCGGAACTTTGGAGACCTTCTTAAAACTCTTCACCAGATCCGGTGACAGGGTGATATTTTTGCAGTAATGACCGTCCATGATGTCCACGTGGTACATTCCCACCCAGTCATTTAATATGTTAAGCTGTTCCCCGACATTCAGAAAATCCATACACATCAGGGAGACAGAAAACTTCTCTTTCATAAAATTGTCCCCTTTCTCTCAAGCCTTAGAGCTGTAAATTGCCTTGCAGATCGTGATTTCTTTATGATAAATCTGCTCAAACAGCTCACTCAAATGTTCCAGATCGGACGTATGGGTGATCAGGTCATTCACCTTGAGTCTGCCCGCGTCGATCATCTCTGCCGTATACTGCCATTCATTGAGAGGCATCTGTGCGTAATAGGAATTCCACACGCCTGCGATATCGACTTCTTTTCTCAGGATGCTGCTGTGATTCTTAAGCTTTAAAGAAGTATCCCTGTGGGGATTTCCGAGCATGGCAATCCGTCCGAAAGTTCTTACGATCTCCACTGACTGGTTAAGGGCTGCAGAAGTCCCGGTTCCCTCAATGACTGCATCCACATGATCCGTTCCCATCACTCTCAGGAGGCCGTCTTTTGGATCTTCTTCCATGGAATTTAAAATCGTCAGTCCCCGCTCTTTTGCAAATGCAATTTTTTCTTCGCTGATGTCAAACAAGACCACTTTCCCGGCGCCGAAAATTTCTGCCCAGCGGGCCGCCATGATTCCTATGGGTCCTGCGCCAAAAATGGCAATGGTCTGCCCGGCTTTGATCCCTGATCTTCTCACCGCATGCTGAGCCACTGTGGCCGGTTCCACCAGACTCAGTTCTTCCTTTGTCACTTCCGGATTTTCTGAAAATACCAGATTCCAACGGGAAGGGATGACACAGTACTCCGCAAAACCGCCGTCACACCTGGACCCCAGGTAGTTATAATTCGAACACTGGGCGTAGTGCCCGGTTTTACAAAATTCACACTCTCCGCATGGGATGAGCGGGAAGACGGCTGCCGTCTTCCCCACCAGTTCCTGGTCCTCTTCCCTTGCTGCTTTTACGATCGTCCCCGCGAACTCATGTCCTATGGTAATAGGGTGAACATGTGCTCCCAGCTCAAATACTCTGGGAAGATCGGATCCGCAAATCCCGCAGGCCTCCACCTTCACGAGAAGTTCTTCTCCCTTTACCTCCGGAAGGGGCACTTCTTCCATCCGGAAATCTCCGATTTTGTTTAGTCTCACTGCTTTCATCTTCACGCCGTTCCTTTCTCCTGAATGTCGAGCCTCTTTATGCCGTCATGTCCCGCCTGTTCACAGATCTTCGCAAGTTCTGAGAGTGTCGTGTCCTCCTCCCTCTGAAGCGCTGCGGCAATCCCCATAGCCATATTGGCTCCGGTGATGACCGCTGCCGGATATTCCTGGCACAGCATGGCAATGCTGTTAAACGGTGTCCCTCCTAAAAGATCCGTCAGCACAAGGACTCCCATGCCGGTGTCCAGCTCTTCCACTGCCTGTCTTACCTTTTCCTTAAACTCCCCGGGGTCCTGGCCCGGTTTCAGAGATATACATTCTGACTGCTCTATGTTTCCTGCTACCATGGAGACGCTGTCAGCAAGTCCCTGGCAGAGCAGTCCGTGACTGATTAATAAAACTCCAACCATGTCTCATTCCTCCGTCTTATGATGCCACAGCCAGCAGGCCGATCAGGGATGTGATAACACCTACCACAAAGATAATAACGATGATATAGGTCGGCTTCACCTTCTTGCTCAAAAGCTTCCACACGAGCAGCGTCGCGATCAAAGGCAGCATTCCAGGAAGCAGAGAATTTAAGATATTTTGAAGATTGATTCCTACTTCCCCGACTTTAAATGCGATCGGAGTCTTGATATTAACCCTTGTAGCCGCCATATTTCCGACAACCATCAGTCCCACGATACTGAATGCTTCGGTGATTCTGTTTAAAGTTCCTGCACTTAAGATTTTTACGATGGCACTTTTTCCCTGTTTATATCCCATCATATACATGGCATATCCCATACCGATCATCAGAACTTTGTACGCAACCTCAAACAGGATCGGTCCGGCTACATTTCCGGCCAATGCCAGGCTGCAGGCGATTCCGGCTAAGATCGGATAAGCGATACCCTGGGAAACTGTGTCCCCGATTCCCGCCATCGGTCCCATTAATCCTGTACGAACCGCATTGATGTCTTCCGCGTCAATGTCCGCTCCGTTGGCAGACTGTTCTTCCATAGATGCGGCGACTCCATGAATCACAGTTCCAATCCATGAAGGCTCCGTGTTGAAAAATACCATATACTTCTTTAATGCTTTTGCCTGCTGTTCTTTTGTCTCATAGAGCCTTCTCACGATCGGTACCATGGCATTGGTTGTACCCAGTGCCTGGAGACGCTCATAGTTATAACAGGTCTCGCTGGAGTATCCGAGAAGAAAATGTTTGACCAGATCTTTTTTCAAAAGTTTTTTGCCGCCGGTCTGCACATCGGCCTCCTCAGGAGAAGCTGTTTCGATTTGTTCCGCCTCAGCGGCCTGTTCTGATTTTCCTGTAAAGAGATAGATCAGGACTGCTACAGCCGCTGCAAATACAGTCACCGCCATGGTATCAACTTTCGCGTAGATGGTCAGGAAGTAACCGATAAAGAAAAATGCCACGATTTTCTTTTTGCCGAGAAAGCTTAACAACATTGCGATTCCAAGTGCCGGCATCAGTGCCCCAACCACATTTAACGCTGCGATCATCGGCTCCGGTATTGCCTTTAAGGCGTTGGTTGCAAAATCTCCTCCGAAATATACGAGGGCAAATGCCGGAATTCCGTAGAGGACTGTGGCAGTGATTCCGGACGGCAGGTAGTTCATAAGCCTTAATCCGCGGATGTTGCCTTTCTCCAAGTACTGGTCTGCCTTATGTACCCAAAAACTGTTGATAGTCATATAGGCCTGGTTGATCAGGATTCCCAGCAGACTGAACGGCACCGCAAAGGTCGGCGCCAGGTTCGGAGATGCCCCGGAAATGATGGTCAGCGCCGTTCCGAACACTCCGGCTACCATCAGGTTGCCCGGCATGGTTCCTCCGGCTGTGATCCATCCAAGGTATGTAAGCTGGATATAGGCTGCGGCCTTCATGCCAAGGACCGGTTCTCCCATAGCTACCGCCACAAGGAAACCTGCCCAGATCGGATACAGCCATGTACGGGTGATTGCGTGGCTGAACCACCACTGGCTTCCAATGGCGATCAGCGCGACTAAGATTGCTGAAATTAACATAATACTTTCCTCCTTTTCTGTTATATAATCTCTCGGAATCTTCAGCCCAGTAAAATCAAGGCTTGTAGATTCCATTTTA
>OAWA01001472.1_pt1 | contig 10869 bp, 9 predicted proteins | sample 1516971 | NCBI WGS metagenome assembly OAWA01 (sample SAMEA2580097, study PRJEB22360) | human gut metagenome | biome: human gut; feature: human-associated habitat; material: faeces | place: Denmark | collected 2008/2010
TAACACTTTTGGAGTGTATCTGTTTCGGGTAAAACGGCTAAAATGATGGTTAAACTGCTGATTTATGATAGTTGCATGATAGTTAAAAAGGAAACTGTCATGCCTATATGTTATGATGTTCAAGTTATATACAAGAAACATGATAGTATGATAGTTGTTTTTTTTAATTCATTATAGTACTGATAAGTTTGAACCGTAAATGCAGATTTACCGGTGAACTAACGGGTAAGGCTGAACCTCGTGCCGCAAGCTCTCTTTTGCCGTCTGCTTTAGCTGATGAATAGATGATTGTTCCCGGCTTTGCCGGTTCCTCTGTGGTTTTTTAACCCCTTTAAATACAATACAAGCTGTGAATGGGGTGTAAGAATGGTTAATGAATATTAAATAATGAGCTTGTCGGGAACTTTTTGCAATGATTCGGCGTCTTATATTTACGAGTGATTATTATAAATGAAAAAGTAAAAAATGAAAAAAGCTATTTTGACACTTTTGATGATTCCTGCTTTTGTCGGGATGTTGTTTTCTTGCTCTGAAGTCAAAACGGATGCAAAGAAGTTGGAAGGTAAATGGAATATTGTGGAAGTAAAAGGAGAAAAAATACTGAAAGAAGGTTTGCCCAATATGGAGTTTGATATGAAAGATAATAAAGTTCACGGTAATGCCGGATGTAATATCTTTAATTCGACTGTCGTGCTGGACGACCAGGATATTTCTTCCATCACGATCAACCCCGCAGCCACTACCATGATGGCTTGTCCGGATATGGAGATCGAAGATGCGATCTTGAAAGCTATGGGAAACGTGAAAGGTGTGAAGGCCGGCCAGTCCGAAAATGAAATGTTGCTGGTCGATGCTGACGGTAACGTGTTGATGGTTTTGTCAAAAAACTAATTGGATAGAAATGAAGAAGTACATGTATCTTTGTCTTGCGGCGTTGAGTATCGGTATCTTTGCTTCTTGTAAGGCGAAAAAAGGTGTGGAAGCGACTTTCTCCGACCTGGATGGTAGTTGGAATATTGTCGAATTGAACGGCAAGGTGTTGAATCCTGCCGAGACGAATCAAGTCATCGAGTTCGACGTGGCTCGCCATTCCCTTTCCGGAAGAGCTGGATGCAATCGGATGATGGGGCAGATCGAATACAGCGATTCCCGCAAGAATATCATTAAATTCCCGCAGGTTGCGACAACGCGTATGGCTTGTCCGGATATGAGTGGTGAGCGTGAATTGTTGCAGGCTTTGGATAAAGTCGTTCGCTTTGATGCAGTAGGTGAGGTGAAACCGGTCAATAAAATCGCTTTATATGGCACGGACAATACCAAATTGATGGTAATTGAAAAGAAGTGACTTTCATTGTGAAATGTTTGGAAGGCGGTTCCGGTTGTGACGGGCCGCCTTTTTTATTTCGGCCTGCAAGGGATGATCAGGGTGAAGCGGCTGCCTTTTCCTTCCTGGGGAGAAAGGGTGATTCGCCCCTCCAGGCGCTCGGCGATGGTTTGACAGATCGATAGGCCCAGTCCGGTACCTTGTGCAAATTCGTCCACCTTGAAGAAACGTTCGAACACTTTCTTCTGGGCCTCTTCCGACATGCCTTTTCCTGTATCTTCGACAAAGACATGAACTTCTTTCTCCTCCTTCTTATAGACAGCTCCTAACAGGATGTGCCCTTTAGTGGTGAACTTGACGGCATTGTTGATGAAATTCGTAATCACTTGCGTGAACCGGAAACGGTCTACATGAATGATAAGTTCCGTTTCTTGGAATTCTTTCAGGAAACGGATATTCGACGGCATAAGCAGGTGATGTGTCTGGTAGATCTCTTCTAACAGTTCGTTTAGAGAGCAATCGTCGAAAGCGAAAGACATCCGTCCCGACTCAATGCGCGAGAGTTCCAGGATATCATTAATCAGTTTCAGCAGCAGATTACTGTTTTTGTTGATCGTATTGCGGAAAAGGTCTTTTTCTTCATCGGTCAATTCCTTTTCGTCTTGTAATAGGTTGGTGAAACCGACTATCGCATTTAACGGTGTGCGTATCTCATGGCTCATGTTGGCGAGGAATGCCGATTTCATCTTATTGGCTTCTTCGGCTCGCTCTTTCTCTTCGATCAACCGGAGTTGCACCTGCCTTTTCCGTTCGCTTTCGCGGTAGTACATGTAAATGAGGTGAAGGATGATATAGACGATTGCTATGACGAGCAGGATTCCGCCTGCAATAATATAGTTTAGGTAACGGACTTCCAGTGGCATGTTATAGATGATGCTTCCCTGTGGCAGATCGCTCAACCGTATGTTGAAACGTTGCATCTCTTTCCAGTCGAAAGCAAATGTTTTGGGGCTTTCTACGATAGGAATGTCATTTGGAGAAGTGCCTTTCAGGATGCGGGCAGCTGTTTGGGCAACACAATCAGCCTGGATTTGCAAGGTAGTGAAATAGCCACCGGTGATCCCTCTGTTGTCGTTGAACCCGTTGTTAATGACTGTGAAGTTCGGCACATTGGCCAGGCGTCCGACGGTCAGGACATTGAAGTCGAGAATGATTTGTATGCAGGCGGTGTAAGGCTTGTCTTCAAATACCCAAAGAAGCTGGCGGGCGGTCAGGTTGGCTGTTGAGGTCGTATATAAGGCAGAAGCGCCTTCTTTGCCGGGCTGGATTTCCGTGGAAGTAGTTTGGGGCCTTGTTTGATACAATCCTTCGTAAACAGCTATTCCATGTCCCTGGATATTGTCCATCAACGTTTCGAACGCTTTTCTGCCGATGAATTCTTTCGTTTTGAAGATCAGTATTTTTGATCTTCCGTATAGTTTTTCGATCAGTTGTATGTTTTTCAGATATTCAGGCTTGTCCCAATAACCCGTGAAGTTGGGATGCTGTTCCAATAGTTCCCAGTTGGGAAAGTTGACACCTGAAAAGACAACCGGAATCGTCTTGCCGAGCGGATGGTTGCAGGCCATTAAAGTATAGGTAGCCTGATCGTCATTGGAAATGATGATGTCCGGTTTGAAACTTAAAGTGTCGAGAAAGGAGTACATCCGGGCTTCTTCGTCTGTGGCATTATAGCGTTCGCAGTCCAGGTAGAATGTGTGGATGGAAGAGTATATCTGCTTTTCCTCCAGTTCCTCGTGCAGCAGCTTGTCGAACTTGGAGTAGGCACTCAGGCTTTGATTGTATGACTGTATGACAAGGACATTAAACAGTTCCTTCCCTTTTTTATCGGAGGAACCCTTTGCTTCACGCGGAAAACAAAGGGCCAATATCAATATCGCTATGTATATATGTATTTTCAAGGAAGAAGCACTTATCAATTGTACCCGTATGTTTTAAAAAACCGTTCAAAGTTAACGATAATCGGGATATAACAAGTACTTCTTTCTGATTTTCTTATATTTATTTAATGCCGGTTGCCAACTTGCGCGTATTTCGTTCTCCTTTAAGCCGCGGACAATCTGGAAACGTAATTCTTTTGTCCCGGCAAGCAGGTCGAACCATTGTGGGCGGGTGAAGAAAAAAGCTTGGTCGTTGCCTGCTTTATTATAGAAATCAAGGAGGAATTTCAGCGTCAATCCCCCGGTAAAGGGATATTCTCTCAAGTCCGTGCCGTAGCATTCCTTGTCCTTATGCAACGGTTTCGTGTCGAAACCTGGCAAGGAGGTGGGCGTATCTGGCATCGGGTGCTCCCAATATCTGGAATGGATAATAGGTCCCGCGACCGACACTGATATTGGTCCCTTCGAAGAAACAGAGTGAAGGGTAGAGACGGATCGACTGGTCGTTCGGCAGGTTGGGAGAGGGCTTTACCGGTAACCAGTACGGATCTCCGTGACGCCAGTTTTCCATCTTGACGATATGCAGTTTACAGGTGTCGGGAGTACTTTTCAGCCAACCTTCCTTGTTGATCATCCAAGCCAGTTCGCCAACCGTCAGACCGTGCAGTATGGGTAATGGGTCAACGCCGACAAAGGATTCGAATCCTTTCTGGCGGACAGGACCGTCAACGAAGTCGTTCGGGTTAGGGCGATCCAGGACGATAAATTCGACATCGTTTTCGGCACAGGCTTCCATCACATAATGCATGGTGCTGATGTAAGTATAAAAGCGGACTCCGACATCCTGAATGTCGAACACGACCACGTCCAAGCCGGCCAACTGCTCGGCTGTCGGCTTCTTGTTCTTTCCGTATAGGGATATGATGGGGACTCCTGTTTTTACGTCACGGCTGTCTTTGATCTCGGCTCCCGCATCGGCCGTCCCGCGGAAACCGTGTTCAGGGGCGAACACTTTCTTTATGTTGATACCCTCTTCCAACAAGGCGTCCAGCAAATGCTTCTGCTGCTTTTCGAGGATGGAGGTTTGGTTCACTACTAATCCGACCTGTTTGTCTTTCAACAGACGGGTAACGACGTCCATACGTTCGGCTCCCAATTTTAGAGGGGCTTTCTGTGGAGTGACGGCCTGGATTTCAGACATTAAGAACAGGCTTAACAGCCAGAAGGCATACCTGATAACTGTTCTCATAGACTCATTCCTTACTATTTGTTTCTGCAAAAGTAACGATTCTTTTTGTTTATTGCGTATCTTTGTCTCTCAATAAAGCGATTGATTGTTATGAACCCTTTAGATATTATTGCCAAATATTATCCGGTAGGTTCGGAGGCGTACCGGATTTTGGTTATTCATAGTAGAAGTGTGGCAGATAAAGCTTTGGCTATAGCCCGGATGCATCCGGAGATGAATCTTGACCTTACCTTTGTAGAAGAGGCAGCTATGCTGCACGATATCGGTATTTTCCGTTGTAATGCTCCCGATATCGATTGCCATGGAGATGCGGAATATATTTGCCACGGTTATCTGGGGGCCGAATTGATGCGGGCGGAAGGTTATCCCCGCCATGCCCGCGTGTGCGAACGGCATACGGGAACAGGTATTACGCTGGCAATGATTGAAGAACGAGGTTTGCCTCTTCCGCACCGGGACTTTATGCCGGAAACCTTGGAAGAACAACTGATTTGCTACGCCGACAAGTTTTACAGCAAAACGAAACTGGACAAAGAAAAATCTGTCGAAAAGGTAAAACAGGGCCTTTCGAAGTATGGAAACGAAACTGTCGAACGGTTTGATAACTGGTGTAAACTCTTTTTAGGGGAATAAAAAGGGATTGGCTCGCTAAATTGTTATACATTTGCCCGCTGTAACACACTGCAAATAACGACGGAATGTTTTTGAAATACAAATGCCTGATTATTTTGTTGCTTTTCCTCACTGGAAACATGATGACTGAGGCGCAGGAACTTATAGCCCCGACCGATACCGTGATGGCCGTTGTGGGCGATACGGTCGTATCTGCCGGACAGGATAGTGTGCTTGCGTTAGACAGTGTACCGAAGAAGCAGACAGGGCTGGACGCTCCGGTTTCCTACCAGGCGAAAGACTCCATCATCATGACGGGAGCGAACTGGGCTTATCTGTTTGGGGAAAGCGATGTGAAATATCAACAAATCGAACTTCAGTCCGAGAAAATCGAGATGAATATGGACAGTAGCCTGGTGTATGCCACTTTCGGCCTCGACTCGATCGGGGAGGAATTCGGCTATCCTCTTTTCAAAGATGGCGACCAACAGTATGAATCCAAGACGATGCGCTATAATTTCGGTACGAAAAAAGGATATATCACAGATGTGATCACGCAACAAGGCGAAGGTTATGTGACGGCCGGACGTACCAAAAAGATGGACAACGATGTCCTGAATATGAAGGGGGGACGGTATACGACTTGCGACGAGCATGATCACCCCCATTTCTATATCCAGATGACGAAGGCGAAAGTCCGCCCGAAGAAAAATATCGTGACGGGTCCCGTCTATCTGGTGTTTGAGGACGTCCCGCTTTATCCGATCGGTCTGCCTTTCTGTTTCTTCCCGTTTTCGAGTTCTTATTCTTCGGGCATTATCATGCCCACTTTCGGGGATGAAAGTTCGCGTGGTTTCTATCTGCGCGACGGCGGGTATTATTTTGCGTTGAGCGATTATATGGACCTGGCCTTGACCGGTGAAATCTATACGAAAGGTTCCTGGGGACTGTCGGCTCGTTCTTCTTATCGGAAACGGTATAAGTTTTCGGGCAGTTTCAATGCCTCCTATCTGGTTACCCGTTTGGGCGACAAGGGGCTTCCCGATTATAGCTTGTCTAAGGACTTCAAGCTGAATTGGACACACTCGCAGGACCCGAAGGCAAATCCGTACCGGACTTTCTCGGCGAGTGTGAACTTTGCGACCAGCAGTTATGACCGTAATAACCTGAACAGCTTCTATCCTGGCTCGCAAGGGTTTGCGGATGCGAACCAGAATACCAAAGGGTCCAGTATCAGTATAACACAGCGTTTCCCGAATAATCCGTTCAGTATTTCGGCTACCATGAATGTGAACCAGCGTTCGAAAGACTCGACGATCTCGCTGACATTGCCTGATATTACAATTACGATGAGCCGTATCTTCCCGTTCAAACGGAAGAATGCGGTCGGCAAAGAACGTTGGTATGAGAAGATTTCCATGAGTTACAACGGTTACCTGCGTAATAGTATCGATACGAAAGAAGACAAATTGTTCAAGTCGAGCTTGGTGAAGGATTGGCGGAATGCCATGCAGCACCAGATTCCGGTGAGTGCTACTTTCTCTTTGTTCAAGTATTTGAATATCTCGCCGTCGTTCAATTATACCGAACGTTGGTACACCAATAAGGTGGAAAAAGCATACGACATGCAGAAGAAGCAGGTGGTTGCGCGTGATACGACTTATGGTTTCTACCGCGTATTTGATTACAGCACATCCGTTTCAGCTTCCACCACGCTATATGGTTTCTATAAACCGTTGCCGTTTTTGGGTGACAAGATCAAGATGATTCGTCATCGTTTCGAACCTTCGGTAACGTTGAGTTATACGCCTGATTTTGGAGCTTCCAAATATGGTTTCTGGAAAGATCTTATGTATGAAGATCAATATGGACAGACGCAGCAGATCTCTTATTCGCCGTTTGAAGGCGGTATGTTTGGGACGGCCCCTAACGGGAAGTCGGGGAGCGTGAGTTTTCAGTTAGATAACAATCTCGAAATGAAGATCAAGTCGGATCGCGATTCGACAGGAGAGCGTAAGATCAGTCTGATCGATAAGTTGTCGTTGGGGATGAGTTATAATATGGCGGCCGATTCGTTCAAGTGGAGTGACTTGAGTGTAGGCTTGCGTCTCAAGTTTTCGAAGAGCTATACATTGAACCTGAACGGTACGTTCGATACCTATACCTATGGCTACGATGAAGCGACGAAGACCGTTCGCCGGTTGGATATTCCGCGTTGGCAGGCCGGTAAAGGATTAGGCCGTTTGCGCCAGACCGGTACGAGTTTCTCTTATACCTTTAATAATGATACGTTCGGCAAATTGTTCGGCAAGAAAGATAATAACGACGATTCCAACAACCCTCCGACAGACCCCAATGCATCGAACGATCCGGAATTCGAACAAATCTCTTCGGGGGAAGAGGGGGACCAGCAGGGTAAAATGGAAGGAGGCCGATTGCGTGGTGCCAAGAAAGATACGGGTGAGTTCGATTCGTATGGCTATATGGTCAATAAAGTGCCCTGGAGCCTTTCGTTCAGCTATAGCATGCAATTGCGTTATGGAGACTTTGACCCGAGCAAGCTCGAATATAAGTACAAGCTTACACATGCATTGAGCTTTAACGGTAATATCCAGCCGACGAAGAACTGGCGTTTTAACTTTAATGCCACCTATGACTTCGATACGCATAAGATATCCTATATGACTTGCAATATCACTCGCGACCTGCATTGCTGGCAGATGACTGCCAGTTTTGTGCCGGTGGGACCTTATAAGTCCTATACCTTCAATATTGCAGTAAGTTCGTCTTTGCTGAAAGACCTGAAATGGCGCCAGAGCAGCAACTATCGTGACGGGCAGAAATGGGAGTAATTCCAATTGTCAATTGATAATTACCAATCTATTGGTGTCTGTCCGGTTGCGATCAGATAATCATTTGCTTTGCTGAAATGCTTGTTCCCGAAGAATCCGCGGTAAGCGGAGAGGGGAGACGGATGAGCCGATTTCAATATCAGGTTGCGGGAGGCGTCGATGAAAGCGCCTTTCCGTTGTGCATACGACCCCCACAGGATGTAAACGATATGGCTTCGCTCTTCTGTCAGGCGGTGGATTACGGCATCCGTGAATTCTTCCCAACCTTTATTCTGGTGTGAGCCGGCTTGGTGTGCACGAACCGTCAGGGTTGCATTGAGAAGCAGGACGCCCTGGTCCGCCCAACGGAGCAGATTGCCGGTTTGCGGTATGGGTTTGCCTAAATCGCTTTCGATTTCTTTGAAGATGTTGACGAGCGACGGGGGAAAGGGTGTCCCGTCTTGGACGGAGAAACAAAGTCCGTGTGCCTGTCCGGGTTCATGATAGGGGTCTTGTCCGAGAATGACTACTTTGACTTTGTCGAATGGACAGTGTTCGAACGCACTGAAGATACAGGGACCAGGAGGATAGATGGTTCTTTGGCGGTATTCTTCTTTAACAAAGGTGATCAACTGGCTGAAATAAGCCTTCTCAAACTCAGAACTTAATCGTTCTTTCCAGCTCTGTTCTATCTTGACGTCCATAACGGTAATTGAAAATTGAAAATTAGAAATTGGAAATTCTCTTTATTACGCGAATATCAGAAATAATTATCAATAATCCATCCTTAATTTTCAATTTTCAATTTTTAATTATCAATTAGATCAAGTACATACCGGCAGCACGGGCTTCACGACGCATTTCTTCCGGCCATATACTTGCTTGAATTTCACCGATATGGGCTTTGCGGAGGTAAAACATACACAAGCGACTTTGTCCGATACCTCCCCCGATACTTAGAGGCAGTTCGTTGTTTAGCAAGCGTTTGTGGAAATATAGTTCTTTTTTTTCTTCCGCGTTGCAAATCTCCAACTGGCGGAGCAAGGCTTCCTTATCCACACGAATACCCATGGAGGACAGTTCGAGCGAACGGTTCAGTACTTCGTCCCAGACGAGCAGGTCGCCGTTTAATCCGACTTGTCCGTTTTCTGCAATTGTCGACCAGTCGTCATAGTCCGGAGCGCGTCCGTCATGTTTCTCTCCGTTGCTTAACTTACAACCGATACCGATAATGAAAACGGCTCCGTATTCTTTCGTAATCGCATCTTCCCGTTCTTTCGGCGTGAAGGTCGGATATTTTTGCAATAAATCTTCGGAGTGTATGAAATGGATTTGCTGGGGCAATGTAGGACGGATTTCGGGAAACATCTCATAGACCAGATATTCGGTACGTACCATGGCTGCGTAGATGCGACGTACGATTTCTTTCAGAAAATCTACATTCCGTTCTTCGGCTCCCATGACGCGTTCCCAGTCCCATTGGTCGACATATAAAGAATGTAGGTTTCCCAACTCTTCGTCAGAGCGGATAGCGTTCATGTCGGTATAGATACCGTAGCCTTTTTCGATTTGATAATCAGCAAGAGTAAGTCGTTTCCATTTGGCAAGCGAATGGACGATTTCAGCTTTGGCATCGTCCAAATCCTTGATCGGAAACGTGACCGCACGTTCCGTTCCGTTCAGGTCGTCATTGATACCCATCCCTTTTAAAACGAACAACGGAGCAGTGACGCGCCGCAACCGTAATTCGGAAGACAGGTTTTGCTGGAAAAAGTCTTTGATCTTTTTGATACCCATCTCGGTCTGCGATAAGTTCAATAAAGCCTTATATCCTGCTGGTTTAATTAAGTAACTCATATACTTGTTGTGCTTTATGTTTGTGAATAATGTGTGGCAAAGATACTAATTAATGGCAAAATAGCAATTATGTGCCTTTTTTTATTTGCAAAATGGAAGTGATTATCGTTAGGATGCTTGCAAAATATCAAAAGTAATCTTTTTTTGTCCGTTCATTTGTTTTCCTGCAAGATTATATATACTTTTGCGCTGTCTTTGGCTGGGTAGCTTAGCTGAATAGAGCGTCAGATTCCGGTTCTGAAGGTCGTGGGTTTGAATCCCACCCTGGTCACAAAAGGATTTCCAAGTGTTGGAAGTCCTTTTTTTATGGGGTTACGCGTAAACTTTTCTTTTTTATTTATGTTTTATAAATGAATAACTAATTTAAGAAAGAACAAAGATTATGTCAGTGGTTTATAAATTTCTTTTTCCTGCCAAGCCGGTAGGAAATGCTTTTTCTCTTTTTTTGTTGGCGTTGCGTATCCTTTTCGGAGTATTGCTGCTTTCGCATGGTATCCAGAAATGGACGAATTTTAGTGCTATGTCGGAATCTTTCCCGGATCCATTGGGTGTAGGAAGTACGTTGTCGTTGGGGCTGGCTGTTTTCGCTGAGGTATTTTGCTCCGTAGGCTTTATATTCGGTGCGTTTTATCGTCTGGCTATGATCCCGATGGTCTTTACAATGGGAATGGCTTTTTTTGTGATACACGGGAATGATCCGTTTGCCGTGAAGGAACTGGCCTTTATTTATCTGGTGGTATTTGTGCTGATGTACATAACGGGACCGGGTAAATTTTCTATCGATCATGTCATATCTTCTGCATTATATAAAAAGAAACGGTGAGGTTCTATAGGGGAAGCCGTTAGGTGTATACGAAAGGAAACAAAAAGGCGGGAATTATTATTCCTGCCTTTTTTGTTGTGTTAGCCTTCTTTTAAAGAATAGTGGGAGAATAAGGTGTTTCTTTGTGTTGGTTGGGAAATAAAAAAAGCAATCATGTAATCATGATTGCTCTTAAAAAAAGTGGGCGTTGACGGATTCGAACCGCCGACCCTCTGCTTGTAAGGCAGATGCTC
>OAWA01001473.1_pt1 | contig 10865 bp, 13 predicted proteins | sample 1516971 | NCBI WGS metagenome assembly OAWA01 (sample SAMEA2580097, study PRJEB22360) | human gut metagenome | biome: human gut; feature: human-associated habitat; material: faeces | place: Denmark | collected 2008/2010
ATTTTCCTCTGTTTTTTCTTTCTGCCGGTCCTGGGTCTTAATGCCGCTTTCTTCTCCTGTGATTGGAGCAAAAGAGATTTCATACTTATCATGCTCCATCAAAACCGGCGTGGATTCCGTCAGCTTCTTGGGCAGATACTGCTTTTTATCCCCGTCTTTATTTTCGTATTGGTAGTCTTTCAGATTATGTCCGTGCTCGCTGGTCTTGTCTTTAATCTCCACAAGGGTCGGATCATAGTCTTTCAGATTTCCATTTTCATCTTCGTACCTTACATCCTGTCCGTAAAATACAGATTCCTTCTTTCCGTTGGACAGGCGGAAGGTAGTCGAATTTTTTGTGCTCTCGCTGTCAATAACTTCTTTTGATTGTGCTGCTTTTGGCTCTGCCGCTTTTACATCTCCTGATCCGGCAATCATACCGCTCCATTGAACAGATGTAAACATCAAAATAAAGGACAGAACCGCACAGACTGCTGGCTTTACCAATTTCTTCATTATAACTCTTCTCCTTTTATCCAGTTGTACTGTCTGTTATAATAAAGACGTCCATGTGATACGTTATCTGCATTTGCAGATGTCTGGTTTGGCCGCCATTTGTATTGCATGGATCTTTATTATAAACGCCTTCTTATGTGTCGTTTCTATTGCAGGTCATGTCTGTTTCTTCTTCGGCATCACCACCTTTCCATTTATCTCATCACTACCGCCGGTAATTCCCTTTGACAGTAATAATTTTGCCGGATTTGTTATTGACAAATATTCTGTATTTTCCAGCCTCAGTTATTTTAAAAGTTCTGTTTACAATACTGGTTGCATTGATATACTTTTTCCCGCCGCCGGTTTTTTTAATTCCAATCGTGACATTTTTCACGGTTGGTCCAATCTTCGCATAGATGAACACTGTACTCCCGGATGTTTTGCTGAATTCTCTTGTCTGTTTTGAAGTATTATTTCCCACAGACCAATTCAGTGCATACGCTGTTGAATATGTAGTCATAAGTACTTCATCCACAGTCTCAACAGTCACATCCGGATCTTCTTCCATTGAAAAAATTCTGTCTCTCCGTCTGTTTCTTCTGCGAACACAGGCATTGGAGCAGCGATCAATGTACAGGCCGCTGCGACTGCCATAGCTTTAATTAGTATTTTTCTCATTCCTGCTCCTCCTTTATTGTTTTTTTGTAATAAGCTCATAATCTCCTGCCAGCTGGATCTTCTTTGTTGTCTTATTTTCTACAAAAAACTGATATTCTCCGCTTTCTTTTATCAAAAAGCTGTGTTGCAGCTTGTCTTTATTACAGACAAACTTCTGCGTTCCATCGGGTGTTATGACTCCCGCAAGAATTTCATTATTGTTAACATTTGGGTTATCATTCTCCGAACATAACAACATCATCTGAATTCTGTCGCCTTTTTCTGCCTGAAATTTCTTACTCATCAAAAATTCGTTTGCCTTCGGCCACCAGTCAATCCATATATCCTTTTCTTTGCCAGGTACTTCGTCTTCCATCATCTTCTGTTTCGACAATGAGGTCCCCTTCCTCTGTTTTTCCTTCATTACTATGGGTGCATCCATTTCTTTTAATAGTATTTTAGTGCAGGTCTTATCTTCTAAATAGAGATACCCTTTAAAATACCCATACGATATTACAGAAATGGTTGCTGCTCCCAGAGTACAAAAACAGATGAAAAATATCTGTGCGCTTTTCCACGGGATTCCCTTCATCTTCCTGATAGAGGCGGTTCTCCTCATCCGCAGCTCCAGCCCCCTGGTGTTTTCATAAAGTGCAGAGGCCAGATACTGGCGGTATCCGCTTTTTCTTGCAGCGATCGAAATGATCGTCCCAAAATACTGCTTTAGGCTTCCATATACCTTCAGTACCCGGACATCGCAGGATACTTCACTCCAATCCTCGATCTGACTGCAAATTTCTTTTTTTACCGGATTAAACCAGTGAACACAGGCCAGAACATTGCACATCAGCTTCCAAAATATATCCTTCTGTTTATAATGTTCCAGTTCATGGAGCAGGATGATCTCAAGTTCCTTTCCCGTAAACTGCTCTTCAGGGAGTATGATTTTAGGTCTGATCACTCCGCAGATAAATGGCACTGGTGCCTGATAGCTTTGAAAAACATGTATTTTTCGTCTTACAGACATTTTCTTTCTGCAGATTTCTGCAAGTTTTTGCGTTTGCCTGCTGCAAATACAGGCATTGTTCAAAGCGGCCTTCAGGCGCCTGTGTTTAGATAAATAAAAAACTCCTGAAACAATGGCCCCCAAAAGCCAGATACTCCCCACAATCTCTGTGATTGTTCTAATTGTACTTGTAGTCGAAAACAGCCAGGTTTTATGTGAAAGATCTTCAAATACTACAGAAAGTACAGGAACGAAAAATGAAACAACAATGATCTTTAAGATCGTATAATTTAATTTTGCGTCTCCTTTTTTCTCTAAGTATCTGCTGACTGGCTTCCAATAAAGAAATAAAACACTTCCTGTCACCGAACACAAAAAAATCCCTGAAAACACCCGGACAAGGATTTCAGTCATCTCCCAGCTCATCTAATACCCCCATAAGATGATCCACTGAATCTTCGGTCACTTCTTTTGTCAATGCACTCATCATCCTTTGACTTGACCCGTCAAACCAGAAATCCAGCATCTTTGCTGTCTCGGTCTTTTTATACTCATCTTCCCCGGACAAAACCTTAATATAGGAATGTCTCCCCCTCCTTTCGAGCGTTATAAATCCTTTTCCCTCCATATCCACAAGAAATGTACGGAGCGTAGAATGTTTTGCATCCCAGCCGAATTCTTCTCTCAGCCTTTCCTGCATCTCCATAACCGACAATTCTTTTTCTGAACCCCATGCACACTTCATAATCAATATTTCCCTGTTTGTCAAATCTTTTTCTCTCATAACTAAATTCTCCTTTGTTATTCATTTAATATTTTAGCATAATTATAGCACAGCAGAAACGGAATTACAAGAAACCTAATAGACTAATCGCGGTTTTCGCAAGAATTTATTAAAAAAACCTCATCCTATAATAGAATGAGGTTTACGGCTATCTCTAAAGCCACTTTTTCAATTGTCCTAATATTTTATCATAATCGATCTTGCTGTAATCGGTCACATCTACTTCGATGAGTTTCCCCAGGCAGAATTCTCCGTATCCCCGGTTTCTGCACCGGTCCATGAAAATATCATAATCCACAAAGCAGTCGCCTTTCGTCCTGTCCAGAAGCACATCCCCTTTGTGATAACGGCTCACCACATGGCCTAAGTGGCGGCTTGTGTCCAGATCTCTCTGCTTTGACCGCCCGAAAAGGACTTCCAGATCACCCACCAGGCGGATCGTAACAGGCTGATATCCGTATTCTTCACAGAGTCTCTTAAGCTTTCCTCTCTGCTTTTCGCTGAAAGGATAATCAGATACCAGCCGTTTCCCTTGATTCATGGCATCTTCTATCTGCTCATAGTAAAGCGTCCAGCTTTTATTCTCCAGAGCCGTCTTTTCTTCCATGTTGTCAAAGCCAAATTCGTCCCAAAGCTGTTCCTTCATGTCATCCTGGGAAATCACCCGAAAATCCTTCTCCTGCTCCAAAATTTTATTGCACATATAAGTCTTTCCGGTGCCCGGATACCCCGCCAGTAAAATCAATGTCTTTTTCATCTCTCCTGCTCCTTTAGCTTTCGTTCCGTCAGATCCAGAGACGGTATGGAACTCTGTCCTCCCAGACTTTCCACCGAGATCGCAGAAGCCATGGAGCTCAGCTTTAAAATATCTTCAAGAGACATCTTTCTTGCCAGTCCGTAGGCAAATGCCCCGTGAAAGATATCCCCGGCACCACTCGTATCAACGGCCCTGGCAGGATAGGCGGGAAGATGTTTCAGTTCCCCGTCCTCTTCATACAGCAGTCCCTTTTCTCCGAGAGTGATCACCGCATGCTTCCGGTTGATGCTCTGAATCTGACTGAATATCTCTCTGCACAGTCCGGGGTCATTCAGATCCACGGCCTTCCCTGTATACTGTCTGGCAAAATCTTCGGAACAGACAATATAATCCACATATGGCGCCACCTCCATAGTGCTCTCACGGCAGGTCCCCGCATCCAGTACAGACAGTGCCGACGGATATTCCTCAATAGCACCGATGCTGAGTTTCGGAAGATGTCCGTCGCTTAAGATCACACTCACATCAAGTTTGGGATAGGTATACTGCCGGTACCGTATTTCTCCCGGGAAATTAAAGATGGTCCTGGCTCCGTTTCCCGTATTGGAAAGAATGATGCTGTAAGGCGTCTCTATCCCGTCTTCCTCCACGAGATGGGCCGTATCGACTCCAGCTTCTCTCAGGATTTTTTTAAGCTTCTTTCCATAATCATCGTCCCCGATACGGCTGATGAGACTGGTTTCCTCTCCCCACAGGGCACAGAGATAAGCCGCATTCATGGCAGGGCCTCCCCCGCATTCCAGCCGGTCTCTGACACGGTACTTCTGATTCTCTGTCAGCTCCCCATCGTATGGGATTACAATATCATAGGCAGACTGCCCTACACAGACTACTGCCATAGGCTATTCCTCCTTCATGATCTTGATCAGCCTGCTGGTTCCGAGACGGTCTGCACCCAGTGAAAGAAAGCGTTCCGCGTCGTCAAAAGAGGCGATCCCGCCTGCGGCTTTGATCTTTACACCCTCTCCCACGTGTTTTTTAAACAGCTCCACATCCTCAAACGTGGCGCCGCCCGTGGAAAATCCCGTAGATGTCTTGATGAAGTCAGCCCCTGCGTCTGTCACTGCCCGGCACATGCGGATCTTTTCCTCTTCCGTCAGCAGACAGGTCTCTACGATCACTTTCAGAATCCTGTCGCCGCAGGCTTTCTTTAAAAGACGAATTTCTTCTATAATTTTATCGTCCCTGCCTTCTTTTATATCTCCCAGATTTACGACCATGTCGATCTCATCTGCACCGTTTACAAGGGCATTCTTTGTCTCAAATTCCTTTACTGCACTGGTAGAATAACCGTTGGGAAAGCCGATGACCGTACAAAGCTTCATCTTGTCCCCCACGTATTCTTTGGCTCTTTTAATAAAAGACGGCGGAATACAGACGGAAGCTGTCCCGTAGGCAATGGCATCGTCACAGATCACCCTGATCTCCTCCCATACGGCCGTCTGTGCAAGCAGTGTGTGATCAACAGTTTTTAAGATTTCATTTCTCTCCATAACAAGGCTCCTTCTCTCTGAAACTAAAGCGGCTGTTTGACTGGTTTCTTACTTTCTATTGTAACAGATAAAACCGGGAAAGTAAGATGCGTTTTCCCGGTTTTATCTTCTGCCTCTTAGATTCTGAATAAAGATGCTTTCTCTTTTACAACATCTGCGATCTTGTCATTTGCAGGCCCGAGAAGATTTCTCAGTGAAGTCAGAGGAGTTACATCCTCTCCGGTAAAGGTTTCTCTCACCACTTCGATATAGGACTTGTTGAGTTCTGTTCCTACATTGATCTTTTTCATTCCCTCTCTGACGCAGCGCCTCATATCTTCGTCGGACACCCCAGTGCCTCCGTGAAGGACCAGACCGGTATCCCCAAGTTTCGCTTTCAGCTCGGTCAGCAGTTCATAGTTGATCTTTGCCTTGGATTTGTACTGCCCGTGGGTTGTCCCGATGGAAACAGCCAGTGCGTCCACCCCGGTGTTCTCGGCAAAATAAAGGGCATCTTCCGGTTTCGTATACATGGCATCATCTTTCGCAACTACCACACCTTCCTCCGCGCCGCCGATGGAGCCTACTTCACCTTCCACAGATACATTTCTTTCATGGGCATAGGCAACCACTTCTTTTGTATTTTTGATATTTTCTTCTAAAGAAAGGGAAGACCCGTCATACATGACAGAGGAATACCCCTTGTCAATAGCTTCTTTCAGCGCATCAATATCTTTGCAGTGATCCATATGTAAGGCAACACTTACAGAAGATATTTCTGCGATCGCCTTCACTGCGGCGATCAGCGGTTCAAATCCGATGTATCTGGCAGTGCCGAGAGAAGTCTGAAGGATCACGGGCACGCCGAGTTCCTCTGCCGCTTGGACCATTGCCGGAAGCATCTCGAAACAGTGCACATTAAAAGCACCCACAGCCCCCTTACCTTCATTTTCTTTAAACAAGTCTATTAAATTTCTATACATATCGGTTATCTCCTTTACGCTTTTCCACGAATTACATCTTTTGACAGTTTCATCAGCCCGTCAATTTTATCCATGTATTCTTTCATCTTTGCATCATCTTTTGCCTCTGAAGCTTCTCTTCTCTTTATGTTATAAAGCTTCAGCAGATCGGTATATGCTTTCCCAAGGGCTTTGCTCTCTGAAAGGCTGGTTTCATATGCGCTGATCGCCTTGTCTGTCTCCTCAGCCTCAAAATACAGGCCTCCAAGCTCGTTCAGTGCCTTGTTCCGCTCCTCCCCTGAAAGCTCCGGGAGCTCTTTTTGTATGGCCTCAGCCTTTTTTAAAAGCTCTTCCCGGCTGATTTCAGGCACAGCCTCTTCTTTGACCGCTTTCTCTTTTTTCTTTTTAAACAAAAACATTTTTTATTTCCTCCTGCCGCATCATAAACAATTTATTTACGGACTAAAATATTGCAGCGATTGATTTAAACAGCATGAACAGGAAGCCGGTCACTACCGTATCCACATCCGTACAGGTCGTATTGATGAATCCGATGTCGGCAAGCATCGGTGAGAGCATCGCCGGCAGGAAGGTAATAAAGATTCCGTGGGCGATACATCCGATCATGGCTCCCCGTCTTCCTCCTACCTGGTTTGCAAATATACCTGCAGTTCCGCCTGCGAAGAAGTTGGAAAGTACACCCGGCAGTACCATAGGAAGTCCGAATACCGGAGTCAGGAACATTCCGATGATAGAACCGATGGTTGTAAAGACAAATCCGAATATGACCGCATTCGGTGCATATGGGAACAATACCGGACAGTCCAGTGCAGGCACTGAGTTTGGAACCAGCTTCATAGAAATTCCCTGGAATGCAGGAACGATCTCGGCCAAAAGCATACGGACTCCTGTCATCAGCACATAGACACCTACGACAAACTGCATACCCTGTAAAAATGCATGAACGATAAAGTTTGTATTTCCAGCATATTCTGCACATGCGGCAGGCCCTGCAAACGCGGCTGTAATTACATAAAGCGGTACCATGACAACCATGACGGAAAGGTACGTATCCTGTAAAAATTCCAGGCTCTTAGGAAGATTGATTTCCTCTGTGGATTTTGATTTTCCGCCGGTCAGTTTTGCGATAAGAGCCGTGAACATATAACCGATGGTACATAAATGTCCGAGCGCGATATCTTCGCTGCCGGTGATCTTCTTTACAATGGGCTGTGCAAAGGCAGGCATGAAGGTCGCAAAGAATCCTCCCACGATACTTCCGATGATAATCAGCGGTACACCTGTTAAACCACAGTAATAAGCGAATACCACACAGAGCGTCGCCTCCCACAACAGTGCCTGGCCTGTCAGGAATATGTATTTAAATTTTGTAAATCTTGCAATGATAATATTAACGATGAAAATTCCCGCAAGGGTGATGGCGATCTCGCTTCCAAGACCAAGCTCATTCATGGCCTGTCCGTTGATTCCCTCGATGGAGGCCACCAGACCCTTCAGTCCGAACGCGGCCTTAAAGATATCTCCGAAATACGTCAGCGATGAGACGATGACAGCGGAACCTGCGGACAGTACAAGAAATCCGAGCATGGTTTTCATTGTTCCTGAGATGACGGCTCCCACCGGTTTTTTCTGCAGGACCAGACCGAGCAGCGCAATCAATGCGATGATGATGGAGGCCTGCGTTAAAATATTATTGATGATAAAATTCAATACTTGCATAGTTTTTCCTCACTTTCTTTTTCCTCTTGTTTTTAAAGTTCTCCCAGTTCTTTTAACACCGGTACAAGCTTCTCCCGGATTTCGTTTTTGTCTACCAGACGCTCCAAAAATACGGTCGGGCAGCTGATCGTATAACGCTCAAACTGCTTTTCGAAATTCTTTGCGGCGATGATGATGTCTGCCTGTGCCCCGGATACACTGGAAATATCCGTGTGATCCATCTTTGCGTCTACTCCCAGGTCTTTCAGTACCGCTTCCGCACTCATCTGGCATGCAAAACTGCTTCCGAGTCCTGCCCCGCACACTGCTAAAATTTTTAACATGTTCTATCCTCCTTTTAAATTGGTTGTCGTGTTTCTTTTTATAGAAGCCTTGTCAGGCATTACTATTCTTATTGAGAAAATCAAATAATTCCTGCTGATCCTTCATTGCAGCGATCTCCGGAATCCATCCTTTTTCCACGAAGCCAACGATCATTTTCAGAATGTCCAGATGGCTTTCGCTGTCCACCGCCGAAAAACAGATCAGGACTCTCACCGGTTCCTTATCCCCGTCAAAGTAGACAGGTTCTTTTAAGGTGATCAGGCTGCAGCCGATGCCGGTGGCCCCGCATTCCGGCCTTGTATGCGGCATAGCCAGGCCGTCGGCCACGATGATGTACGGCCCCAGTTCTTTGATGGCACTTATGATTCCTTCCACATAGGATTGTTCGGCGCATCCCTGGCTGACCAGCATTTCCGCTCCGATCCTCACTGCCTCCTCCCAGTCTTTTGCTTCTGTCTGCAGCTGCACATTGTTTTCGTTTAAGATTAGCTTTTCCACTTCATATCCTCCCTGCTGTTTCTTTAAGCTTCTCTTCCTGTTCTAATAAGTCTTTGATAAACTGCCCGTAACAAGGGTGCCTCACCAGCTTCGCCACGCCGGAATTTCCGATCAAAAACTGATATAGGTTTTTAAATACAACTTCCCAGACATCGTATTTGCTCTGGGGAATGTTTAACATCAAGACGACCTGGACTTTTTCATTTTCCCAGATGACCGGTTTTTTCAGGACCATGACGGAAACCGCCGCCTCCTGCATATCGTTAAACAGTGCATGGGGGATAGCCACCAGGCTTCCCAGTTCCGTGGTTGACATCTCCTCTCTTTTAAAGATGGACTGCTTGATTTCCTGGTTGATATAGCCCTTTTCGACCATGGCATCGGTCATAAATTCAAGGATTTCCTGTTTATCCTTAAACTCCATATCGTTGAAGAAGAGATCTTCCCGGAAGATGCTGCTGTAATCAATTACTTTCATTTGGTTTCCGCTGTCTGTGATCACCGTAGCCAAATGATTCAAATCATCGTCATCCAGAAACAGTTTGATCTTTTTTATTTTTTCGGACTGAAAATCCGGAAGCTCTACCGTAGTCAGCACCAGATCGGCGCCGTCGATCAATTCCTCATCCACGTCCTGCACCGGACAGGATTTTACGATCTCTATGTACTGACCGAACTTATGCTGTAATTTCTCTTTTAGGAGCAGCGCCGTGGCAATGCCTGCGATACAGACCAGAACTACTTTCTTTGGCTCCTGTTTCCGATTCAGCCCTTTTCTCTCCAGTGCCGCTCCGAAATGCATGGCCAGAAATCCGATTTCCGACTCTTTTGCCTTGAGCTTATGTTTTTTTTCAATCACCTCCCCGGCTACGACTGCCAGTTCAAAGGCAAGCGGATACAGGTTTTTGATACTGTCCAGAAACTCATTTCTTATATTCATGTCAAACCGGAGCCTCTGCAAAGCCGCGCTCAAATGCATGGCCAGCCCGTTGATCAGCTGATTGTCGTCGGACAGATCGATCCCTGTCCCCGAGCGGATGGTATTTAAAATGTCCTCAATTTCATCCTTATACTCGTAATCCCCATCCAGATTCTCGATCAGAAAACGCTGGCTGGAGATCAGATGCTGGGTCAGATAATACACTTCATCTCCCAGGGAGATGCCCAATTTCCCGGAAATCTCATTTATAATCTGCTGGGCACAGCGGAACTCCTTTGTTCCCGAAAACAGCTCGATCTCTTCTTCATCGTATTTCACATGCCGTTTTTTCTCGAAACGCTTAAGCATTATCAGGCTATGTACGAGCAGGTTACGGAAAGCGATATCCGTAAGCCGCAGGTTAAAATCTGTGATCGCTTCCATGAGGATGATCCTCAGATTTTCCACCTCATCGGATGAAAAAATGTCCTTGTAAAACTGGTTCCCTATATCTCCTGTATCCTTTTGGCTGTTGAAAATGTATTCCGAAATACAAAACCGGATCTTCGTCTCCTGCCCTACGACTCTCATTCCTTCCTTTTTTGTATCACTGATCCGAAGGTCATGTTTTTTAAGTATCCCGTCGATAGTTCTCAAATCTTTTTTCAGAGTGGAAGTACTCACAAACAATTCTTCCTCCAGATCAAAGAAGTCGATCCTTTCCCCGCTGTTCAGAGAGTTCAGCAAAAGCCTGGAAATAATATAATAAACCCGTTCTTCCGAATCTGACGGAATGATATTTTGAAACGGCTTTGAACTCTCTTCTTTCCGGATCTCTTTTTTCAGGACGTCAAATTTCCGGCTGTCGTTCACAGCAAGCTTATATCCCTGCCCGATCTCTGACGTGATCTCTGCTCCCCTGTCCGCAAGCATCTGATTTAACTCTTTGATGTCATTCCTGACCGTCCTTGTAGAAACGCCCACAGACAATGCAATGCTTGCCCCGGTAATCCTTTTTTCATTTTCCAAAAAGAAGCGAAGGATCTTGATCAGCCTCTTATTGTATCTCTCCATAGTTTCCTCCTCTTTGTTATTCATTATAGGTATATGGCATTTTTGATGATAGTTCGTAAATTTCCGCTTGAAGCGGAAAGAATCGAGTAGGAGGGAGTGACTAACTCCCGTCCTCTCACACCACCGTGCGTACCG
>OAWA01001479.1_pt1 | contig 10812 bp, 10 predicted proteins | sample 1516971 | NCBI WGS metagenome assembly OAWA01 (sample SAMEA2580097, study PRJEB22360) | human gut metagenome | biome: human gut; feature: human-associated habitat; material: faeces | place: Denmark | collected 2008/2010
TTCAAGGTACAAACAAAATCAGATATTTATTAATGTGTCTTTTGACACCCTAATCCATATTGGTAATCTTTCAGATTATGTCCATGCTCGCTGGTCTTGTCTTGAATCTCCACAAGGGTCGGATCATAATCTTTCAAGTTTCCATTTTCATCTTCATACCTTACATCCTGTCCGTAAAATACAGATTCCTTTTTTCCGTTGGACAGGCGGAATGTGGTTGAATTTTTTGTGCTCTCACTATCAATAACTTCTTTTGATTGTGCTGCTTTTACATCTCCTGATCCGGCAGTCATACCGCTCCATTGAACAGATGTAAACATCAAAACAAAGGACAGAGCCGCACAGACTGCTGGCTTTACCAATTTCTTCATTATAACGCTTCTCCTTTTCTCCATTTGTTCTGTCTGTTATAATAAAGATATCCATGTGATACGCTATCTGCGTTTGCAGATGTCTGGTTTGGCCGCCATTTGTATTGCATGGATCTTTATTATAAACGCCTTCTTATGTGTCGTTTCTATTGCAGGTCATGTCTGTTTCTTCTTCGGCATCACCCAGACCAATTCAGTGCATACGCTGTTGAATATGTAGTCATAAGTACTTCATCCACAGTCTCAACAGTCACATCCGGATCGTCTTCCATTGAAAAATATTCTGTCTCTCCGTCCGCTTCTTCTGCGAACACAGGCATTGGGGCAGTGATCAATGCACAGGCCGCTGCGATTGCCATAACTTTAATTCGTATTTTTCCTATTCCTGCTCCTCCTTTATTGTTTTATAAGTTTTCGGAATTCTCAGCCCTTACTTTTCAAGGCTTTCCATCCCTTTATTATAAAAATCACCCGCTTTTTTCGCTAAAACTCTTGACAAGCTGTCCATAATTTGCGGCGAAGCCGATTGAATATATTCTATTTTCATCGACGGGAGGTGATTTTTATGTTACCTTGTAACATCGGCGGTCATTCCGCCTATCAGGACTTTGTCCTGACTCAAATTTTTCATTTCTATCCTGATCTTTTTGCCCTTTCTAAGGACACTTGGGACATCATCATTGAATTTTGGCATCTTGATCTTTCCTTAACAGATACTCTTATGATGGATCGTTATTCCAAACAGGGGCTTGCCCCCAGACTTCCTTCCTGCATGCTTCGTTCCTATCTCTTATCCATTAAATTTAAGGTCTCTTCCATTACCCGCTGATACGGTTTCTATTTCTTCAAGGCTCCTTCCGTTCTTTCAGCGACACCCTATAAACCCTTCCCATGCCTTTTCTTCCATCTCTATCATAAGCAGTTTCTTCTGAAATCGGTTGAGTATGGTCTCATAAACCCCGCAAAGCTTTGCCTTGCTGGTGATGGCACTCCGCTCAGGACCTCCTCTCTCCTTCGTAAAAAACGGATCTGCACGTGTAAGGATAATGGCATCTCTGATTGTAACTGCAAACGCCTGTTTTCCCAGCCCGATACCAACTCTGGTTGGGATTCCTCACGGGAATGTTATTTAATGGATACCACCTTTTCATGTTTGTCGCTTCCGATTCCTTTAGCGACCTTCCCGATTTCCATCTGGAAAAACTTCTCCTGGACTCTGCCATGGATGCCATCCCTGTCTATGAGTACTGTAAGGCAGAAGGAATCCAACCCTTTATTATGATATGACATTAAAAATAGTTATTTCTTTATATTTTTTATCATATTATGTATATATACTATTTTCAATATAATTTTCATTTTTTTGGTAATCGATCTGCTTTTTCAATAAACGGTTCGTTTTTTCTTTTATTTTACATTTTTTTATATTTCAAATAAATTACCATCCTACTATAATTGTTTCAAAACAAAATTATGTCACAACCTCCGATGAAAAAGATAGCATTAGTCTGTATTTACATCCATACAAATCATAAGCTATGATAAATACAGATAAACGTTTACAGTAAACAGCAGCCGCCCGGGAACGGCTGCTGCCCAACAAAGGAGAGGTGAGCATGGCCGGCAAACTTCTTAATGATGAATTCTTAAACAACATAGCATGGGGACTTCCAAGTACAGCAAAGAAAGATGCAATCCGCATTGCAGGCAGACTTCTTGTATCCAACGGATATGTGAATCCCGGATATGAAGACAGCATGATCGAACGAGAGCTTGAACACAATACATATTTAGGGTTCGGCGTTGCCATACCTCATGGGAATGAAAATTCTCTGAATCAGGTATTAAAATCCGGAATCTGCATTGCACACTTTCCTGACACCATAGATTACAACGGTGAAACTGTAACCTATGTGATAGGAATTGCATGTAAGGAAGAAGACACTATACAGGAACTGATGCAGATTACTGATATCCTCTGCAAACCGGAGGAATGTGAAAAACTATTATCTGCCGCATCAAAAGAAGAATTTATCAGGATTATCAATGAGAATTATCTAAAAGAAGGAGAGTTATAGTATGGAACATGAAAAAACAACATTCTCCCAGAAGCTTCAGAAGTTCGGAGCATTTCTGGCCGGAATGGTTATCCCAAATATCGGCGCGTTCATCGGATTCGGTTTGATCACCGCATTCTTCCTTGAAACAGGCTGGACACCAAATGCAAAGCTTGCAAACCTGATCAGCCCGATTCTTAATTCACTGCTTCCTATCCTGATCGGTCACACCGGAGGTAAAATGGTCGGAGGAGACCGCGGAGGCGTCATTGGTGCCTTAGTAACGGTCGGTGCCATCGTCGCAGTACCGGGAACTCCGATGTTCCTCGCAGCCATGATCTTAGGCCCTGCATCCGGATGGTGCATTAAGAAGTTCGATGCAGCGGTAGACGGAAAGATCCCCGGCGGATTTGAAATGATCGTCAACAATTTTTCTTTAGGTATCATCGGCGGTATTCTCTGCTGTGTAGCTTACCTTGTCTTCGGTCCTGTCATGGATACCGTGACCCAGGTACTCACAAACGGAGTAAACTGGATTGTATCCCACAATGTACTTCCCCTTTCTGCAATTTTTGTAGAACCTGCAAAAGTACTATTCTTAAATAACGCTTTAGACCACGGTATTTTTGGACCAATCGGTTACGAGCAGGTTAAAACTTTAGGACATTCAGCATTGTTTTTATTAGTTCCTAACCCAGGTACCGGTCTCGGACTCCTGCTTGCTTACTGGTTCTTCGGAAAAGGCGAGATGAAAGAAGCCGCTCCCGGAATGATTCTTATTCATTTCTTTGGCGGTATCCATGAAGTTTATTTCCCATATGTATTAGCCAATCCTCTCACAATCATCGGTATGATCGCGGGTGGTATCGCAGGTACCGGTACATTTACGCTTCTGAATGTGGGAACCGTTGCAACACCTTCTCCGGGCAGTATTTTCTCAGTCCTGGCACTGTCGCCCAAGAGTTCTATGATCGGTGTCATTGCAGGTGTGGCAATCTCCTGTGCCGTGTCTTTTGTGATCAACGCCTTCTTTGTAAAACGAATGGTGGCAAAAGGAAAGGGAGAAGCTTCTTTAGGTCCTTCTGTCATTCCAAAAGAAGCTATGGGCTCCAGTGCTTCCAGTACATCTGATGCCGTGACAAATGATGCTTCTCTCGGTGTTGCAGGCTTAGATCTTACAAATGTAAAGAAGATTGTCGTTGCCTGTGATGCGGGTATGGGATCCAGTGCAATGTCTGCTGCTGCATTAAAGAAAAAAGTAAAAGCGGCTGACCTCCCGGTTGAAGTCATCAACACCGCGATCTCCAAGATTCCGGCTGACACAGACTTGGTCATCACTCACAAAGAGCTGACAGGTACTGCAAAAGCAGCTCAGCCTAACAAGCAGCATTTATCGATTACAAACTATCTTCAGGCTCCGGAATATGACGAACTCGTAGAACGTTTAAAGAACCGTTAAGCTGAGTACTCTTGGTACAATCCAAATAATAAGCATAGCAAATGGAGCGGGCGTTTCCTTCCGGGGAAATGCCCTGTTCCGGTATTTTGGGAGGGAATTCAAATGAAAGCAGTTATGTATGGGGCAGGCAATATCGGACGGGGCTTTATCGGTGCCCTGCTTTCACAGACCGGCTATGAAGTCGTATTTGTGGATGTAAATGATGACGTTGTAAATACCATTAACAGAGATAAAACTTATCCCCAGGAAATTGTAGGTGAAAACGGAAAAACTGTCTGGATAGAAAACATACGGGCCGTTGACGGAAAAGATACTTCCACTGTCAGTGACGAAATCGCATCTGCGAACCTTCTGGCTACTTCGGTGGGTGTCACTGTACTCGAAAAGATCATTCCGGTTATCTGTGAGGGTCTCACCAGACGCTGGGACAAAGATCCTGACAACACTCTGGATCTTTTGATCTGTGAAAATCTAATGGATGCCAATGAATTTTTATATGAAAGAATCAAAGACACACTGCCTGACAGACATAAAAAAACTTTGGATGAAAGCCTTGGACTTGTAGAAACTTCCATCGGCCGTATGGTGCCTGTAATGACAGAAGCCATGAAAAAAGGTGATCCTCTCCGGATCTGTGTGGAAGAGTATGATTATCTTCCGGTTGACCGGGCTGCTTTTAAAGGGCCAATTCCTGACTATGAAAAAATAGTCCCTTTCAGCCCTTTTTCTTTTTATCTGGAACGAAAGCTGTACATCCATAACATGGCCCATGCTGTTACCGCATTTCTGGGAGGAATAAAGGGATATACATATATTGACGAAAGTATTGGTGATATCTATATACGAAAGCTGGTGGAAGGTGCTATGATAGAAAGTGCCATGATGATCTCAAAAAAATATCATGTAGAATTTTCAGAGCTGAAAGCTCACATAGATGATCTGCTGTTCCGGTTCCAAAACCCTGATCTCCATGATACCGTGGAACGTGTGGGAAGGGAACCGATCCGAAAATTAAAGCCGAAGGATCGCCTGGTTGGGGCACTGCGCGGCTGTGAACAGAAAGGTATTCTCCCTGTTTATCTGTCTTTTTCCATAGCAGCTGCCCTATATAATATAACGGATGCTTCCGCTCACGAGCTTTTAAATGAAACATGCCAAATTTCATCCGATGAACCCTGCGGCAGCTATATCATGGCATTTTATGAAAAGTTGAAAAATTCACCCAAAGATTTTGCATCTATTTTAAAGATGATTGACAGACAATATAATGAAATCAGAGGGCCCGTTATTTAAATTCAATAATCCATTTTATCAGAGAGGAAGATAGGTGAAGATATGGTTATTTCTGACCGCGCAAAAGAAATTATCGAATATCTGCTGGATGCAACCGGTTATGTGAGGGTTTCAGAGATTGCAAAGGAACTGGGCGTCACAGAACGCACTGTTTACCGTGAAATGCCCGAAATCAACAACATCATGGAATCCTGTGATTTAAAGCTGGAATCACAGTCCGGCAGGGGAATGCAGATCTATGGCTCCCTGTATAATATGAAACGTCTGGAGTCCCTCTTTGAGGAATCCAAAGTAGAACAGACTTATACCGCAAAAGAACGAAATGATCTGATACTCCTCATCCTTCTCCACGAGAATGATTATGTAAAGACTCAGTCACTGGCCATCGATCTGAATACTTCTACACAGACGATCAGAAATAGTCTGCACCAGCTGCAGAATTTCCTTGAAAATGATGATATCACCTTGATTACAAAACGCAGTGAAGGTGTTATACTAAAAGGGAAAGAAATATCCAAACGTCACCTGTTAATCAGTATACTTCTGAGAAATATTCCTCTAGATAATTTCTTTGACTGGATGAAAAACAAAAAATATAAAAGCTGTGCCTTTATCAATCTGCTGATTCAATGGGATTATGAAGACACATTATCTGTCATCTATGATTTTCTGGACCCGCTGATTTCAAAAAAGAGACTTAATGTATCCGATAAAGAATTTCAGGAGTTTTTATTCCTCCTGTGTATTTTTATCAAAAGGCATTCTCTTGTAGATGAGAAAGGGGACGAGTTAAAGCTCTCGGTGGATATACCAAATCCTGAGCAGGAGCTTTACAAAAGTATCAAACACCTGCTGGAACATAAGTTTCATATTAAGCTCTATGATACAGAGCTTAACTACTTCAACTGGATGATCAACCTGTATACAGGACGCACTCACTACCATGTCGCAAATGATTCCAGCATTTTAAAACAGCTGGATCTGGTCACCCAGCTGATTGCCAGAGTAGAGGAACGGTTTGGTTTCCCATACAGCGAAGATGAGAACCTTGCCGAGAATCTTATGCTTCACATCAATATGGCTCTGGAACGGATCAGAAGCGGGATGAACGTATCCAATCCGCTCAATGACGATATTTATCAGTCCCATCCAAAGCTTTATGATATTGTGAAGCAGAGTTTTATAGAAGTTTTTAATCACACCTCCGTACCGGTGCCGGATGATGAAATAGGATATATCGTCATCTACTTTATTGCATCGATGGAGTATCTGACCAAACAGTCCATTGAAGTCCTGGTCGTCTGTGCCTCAGGCATGGGTTCATCCAAGATGTTAAGAAGCCGTCTGGAGCGGGAATTTGCAGAGATCGGCGTGGAGAAGATCATCTCTCTCCATAAGCTCTCCGATGAAGACCTTTCCCGCTACGATCTGATTATTTCCACAGTACCGCTGGATTTAGCCGACGATAAGTACATCTGTGTATCCCCGCTGCTCAACGACAGGGACAAGGAAGAAACCAGAAAACGCATCAAACACCTCAATAAAAAAGGAGAACATCATGAATAAGATTTTCAACGCAGACAACATTGTTTTAAACAAACGCCTCCGGAATAAGGAAGACGCTATTGACGTGGCGGGTAAAGTTCTGGTGGAACAGGGCTATGTAGATCCAAAATATGTAGAATGTATGCACAAAAGAGAAGAAGTCATCTCTACTTACATCGGCAATAACGTAGCTATCCCTCATGGTATCGACGGTTCCGAAAAGTACATAAAAGAATCCGGTATATCCTTTATTCAGGTACCGGAGGGGGTGAAATACGGCGATGACACCGTATACATCGTTATGGGTGTCGCAGGAAAAGACGGAACCCACCTGGACATCCTTATGAAGCTCTCTGAAGTAATCTGTGAAGAGGAAAATATCAAAAAATTAAAAGAAGCACAGACCAAAGAAGAAATCCTGGACATCATCGGTGACCTGACCGTTTAATCCAGCCATTTAAACCAGCTATAAATTACAAAAAGGAGATATATTATGTTAATTTTAATTGACGACGCAGACTTAACAAAAATCGGGGAACTCTATGCAAAATATCCTTATGACGGAGTTACCACCAATCCTACGATCTTAGGCAAGACAGGAAATCCTGATCCTATGGATCAGTTAAAGAAAATCCGTGCTTTGATTCCGGAAGAAGCGATGCTTCATGCACAGGTACTTTCAACAGAGACCGACGACATGGTAAAAGAAGCAAAACATATGGTTGATGCCATCGGCGGCAACATGTACATTAAAGTACCCGTAACCGCAAATGGATTAAAAGCGATTTCTATCCTGAGCAAAGAGGGAATCAATGTAACCGCAACCGCTATTTACGGTGTAATGCCTGCATTCATGGCGGCCAAAGCTGGAGCTAAGTTCCTCGCTCCTTATGTAAACCGCCTGGACAACTTAGGATACAATGGTGTGCAGATTTCAAAAGATATTCATACGATGGTCAAGGCCGCAGGATATGATGCGGAAGTTCTCGGTGCTTCTTTCAAAAACTCTCAGCAGGTTCTTGAAATGGGCAAGTTCGGTATCGGATCTGTCACAGTCAATCCGGATACTTTGAAAACCCTCGCATTCAATCAGGTTGCTGAAGGTGCCGTAAAAGACTTCATCCGCGACTTCGAAAACTGCTGTGGTGAAGGAAAGACTATGCTTGATTTCTAAAAAATATAACAAAAAACTCCGGAGCGCATATTTTGCTCCGGAGTTTTTTTACTTATCTCATCATAATAATTCTTTGCGCAGTTCTTCTCCTGTTTTCTCACTCAGGTATGCAGGCGCAATATCAAAAACAGTTTTGCATCCCGTCTGCCCCTCTTTGGCAAGTCTGTAAGCGGCCCTCGCATAAGACACAATGACACTGGATGTAAATTCAGGATTGGAGTCCAGCTTCAAACTATATTCAATCAGATGCTTATTTTCGCTATTCCATCCGGTCTTTCCACTTCGCAGTACAAATCCTCCGTGAGGAATGCTGCTGTGATCTCTTTTTAATTCTTCTTCACTGATAAAATGGACGGTTGTATCGTAGTCTGCAAAATAATTCGGCATATTTTTGATCTCTGCCTCTATCTTTTCCGCATCTGCCCCTTCTTCCAGCACAACAAAACATTCTCTCGTGTGTTTCTCACGAGTTGTAAGTTCAGGATCCTCAACGTTTCTTACCGCTTCTAGTGCTGACTCAACGGGAATGGTATACTGCTTTCCGTCTTTTACTCCATCGATCCGGCGGATTGCATCTGAATGTCCCTGGCTTACTCCTCTGCCCCAAAATGTATAATCTTTTCCTTCCGGAAGGATGGCATTCGCATACATTCTGTTTAAAGAAAACATTCCCGGGTCCCATCCCACGGAAATAATCCCTACGTTTCCGCCTTCTTTTGCGGCTTTATCAACATTAGCAAAATGCTCCGGAATTTTCGCATGTGTATCAAAACTGTCCACAACATTGAATATAGCGGCATATTCCGGCGTCTGTACCGGAAGATCTGTAGCACTGCCGCCGCACAGGATCATGACATCGATTTTATCCTTCCAGTCTGCCGCATCGGCTACACTGCACACAGCAGCCGACTTTGTGAGGATCGTTACATCTTCTGGATTTCTTCTTGTGAAAACTGCCGCAAGTTCCATGTCTGGATTCTGACGGATGGCACATTCCACACCGCGCCCGAGATTTCCATAACCTAAAATACCTATACGTATACTCATATTTTTTCTCCTGTCTGTTTTTTTTCTTTTTTTGATTATACTTGCTTAAATAGAATTCTGCAAGAACAAAACATCCTGTAATTCATATTTTTTCCTGCTCTATACAGGGTTATCCGAGAATTTTACCGGATATCTTCTATATAGGTAAATACTTATGAATACAGTTATCGTTTCTGCAGCTAAAAAAGACCACCAGATTCCTTCCATACCAATAACCTGTGAAAGAATCCACATCAATGGCAGCAGAAGTATCAGCTGCCTTAATATATTGATGATCAGGCTGAATCCAACTCTCCTGGTCGACTGCATAAACGAAGCAGTCATTGTGCCCGCCGCGGCAAATACATAACTTGTACACATAATTTTTAATGCAGGCACTCCAAATGTCATCATTTCATCGGATGCATTAAAAATCTTTAATATCTGTTCCGGAAATGTCCAGAACAGAACAATACTGATACCTGTAAGGACAATTCCTATTATGGTTCCATATTTAAATGCCTGACGAAGCCTTGGCATATTTTTTGCACCATAGTTATAACTCATAATCGGTATACACCCTTGTACAAGACCGTTTAACGTCATAATGACAACTTGCTGCAGTTTAAAATATGCCCCGAAAAATGCCACTGCAGTCGTGGAATATACAACAAGAAATATATTTGTAAAGTAAATCATAAATGCTCCCAGGGCATTCATGATAAAGGATGGGAATCCGATCACAAAAATTTCTTTTATTATCTGGAAGTCAACATGAAATCCCTTTATTTTCAGCCTGACCTTTTGCTTTCGCAAAATAAGTACCATAAAGGCTAAAATCATGGATAGCGTATATCCGCATACAGTTGACACAGCAGCCCCTTCAATTCCCATTTTAGGAAAACCAAAATAACCAAATATAAGAATGGGATCAAGTATAAAGTTTAGTACAACTCCTGCAATCTGAAACCACATAGGCGCGATCATATTTCCTGTTCCCTGAAGAATCTTTTGTATACATATATGTACCATACTGGAAACTTCCAAAAAAGCACAAATTCTCATGTAGCGAACGGCTAAATTATATATTTCCGGATCGTCTGTAAATGATGAAAAAAAGGGTTTTGTTATCACTAGCACAGCGCCGGTAACGATAATTCCCATAGCAGCTGAGAGCAATATGCCATTTGTTACAACACTGTCTGCCCTGTCCTGATTCTTCTGACCAAGATTATCTGCAATCAGTACATTAACACCCACACCAATCCATATGGACATTGCAATCATCAGGGTTGTAATTGGAAAGGCCAGAGACACGGCAGTCAATTCCTTCTCCCCAATCCATGAGACAAACATACAGTCTACAAAATTGTATGTATACTGCATAAACATCGATATGAGCGGAGGTACCGCCATGGATACGATCAGCGGAAACATCTGTCTGGTCTCCATCTTGTTCTTATGATTCATAAACCCTCCTCTAAATAAAATACAAAGTTGGAAAGCACGCTTCATCACTCATCTGTGTACAGCCCGCGGAGCGATTTTATTTCATAGGAAAGTTCTGCGAACTTCTCTATGAAATAAAAAAACCGGATATCTTTCGATATCCAGACTATTTTAGAGTTGCGGGGGCCGGATTTGAACCAACGACCTTCGGGTTATGAGCCCGACGAGCTACCAGACTGCTCCACCCCGCGCTATGAAAGTAAAAAGGCGCCAACCAGATTTGAACTGGTGATCAGGGAGTTGCAGTCCCATGCCTTACCACTTGGCTATGGCGCCATATATTATATAGTATATGTGAACGTATCTAATTTATGATACGAAAAAATGACTCCAACGGGATTTGAACCCGTGTTACCGCCGTGAAAGGGCGGTGTCTTA
>OAWA01001480.1_pt1 | contig 10810 bp, 10 predicted proteins | sample 1516971 | NCBI WGS metagenome assembly OAWA01 (sample SAMEA2580097, study PRJEB22360) | human gut metagenome | biome: human gut; feature: human-associated habitat; material: faeces | place: Denmark | collected 2008/2010
TGCCCGTGCCGGCCGTGCGCTCAACCGTATCGGGGAAGAAGCGCCGATCTGCGGCAGAACTAGAACAGCCGCATGGGCTCCTCGCGGTTGATTGGACGGATCAGGCTCGGCCCGTCGCCCTCCGGCGGAGCGACCTCATGGAAATGCAGCCGCGCGGACAGCTCGGCACCGGCCTTGCGCATCGGCGCGAGCAGACGGGCGCCGTCGATTGAAGGATCCAGCCACTCGGACGTCATGCCGGCCGGCACCAGCAGCGGCATACGGTCATGCACCGTCGCCGGCCCATCCACCGCAGGGCACGTGAGAATTGTCGCCGTCAGCTGCCATAGGGATGCCGCGGAAGGCCGCCGCCACGAATACAGCCCGGCCATCGCAAGCGCCGTCGATTCCATCTCCGGGCTGAAATAGAACGGGCGCCGCCCCTTCCACTCGTAATACCCCGACGCCGGAATGATCGTGCGCCGGGAGCGGGTCGATTCCGCGAAGGTGGATTTGACGTGAGCGGATTCCACTCGCGCGTTGTAGGTGGGGTAGGGCAGGGTCTTGCCAGGACTCCAGCTGGGAATCAGCGACCAGTATGCGCCGGTCAGGTGTCGATGCCCGTCTTTGCCCTGCGCGATGACGGCGATGTTCTGCGTTGGGGCGATGTTGTACGAGGGGCGGGGGAGAACGTCGCCGCGCACGTCTTCCTCGGCCACCGAGAATTGCGCCGCGATGGCGTCCCAATCCAGGTCGAGCGCGAATCTTTTACACATTCGTCCAGTCTATGATAAGAATCTGTGCGCCGAGAATGTCTAATTGCGACCGCCACACACGTCGCGGGGACGATGCAAACGGGGCTGAATGAGGAGGATTATGCCTATTGCCTGGCATGAGGGCGGTGTCCATGTTCCTTCTGCTGCGGGCAATGGCGCTGCGTCGGCCTGTTCGGTAGCTTGATTTCGGTTCGGAAGGTGCCGGGTGAGGGCCTGCTGACGGCGAGCGTGGCCTGCATGGCGTCGGTGCATGCCTTGGCGATGGACAGGCCGAGTCCGTGCCCGGGCCTGTTGGCCATGCGGGTGTCGTCGCCGCGGTGGAACGGCTGGATCAGGTCCTCTGCGTCCGCGGCGTTTTCTGGAGGTCTGGTGGTGTTATCGATGGTGATGATGGTGTGGTTTTCGCCGGCTTGGACGGTGCAGGTTATGGCATGGGGCTGCGGAGCACCTTCTCCGAGACGCGGGTTCGGAGCATGGCCTTGACCCTGCGGTACCCGTACCCGCCCTCGGAAGCGGCGAACGCCTCGGCCGCCCGGCACCCGCGCCGAACAGTTCGGCGGCCCGCTTCCGCCGCATGCCGCCCGGCAACGGACATATGATATCCTTTTGCCCAGTCTCCAAGAAAACGTCCGCACCCTGGTACCCGGGTGGGCTAGTATGGCGGAAACGAAAGGGCGAGAATGCGGTTGATGGAAGTGTGGCGGGCAGATCCGGAGCGGACGTTTGAGCTGTTCTCTGAGTTTCCGGCGGACGAGAACGGGTTCGAGAACCAGGCGGCCGGCATGGACCGCGACCGGTTCGCCGTGTATGTGCATGAGCTTGAAGAACAATCGCGTGGCATCGGTCTGCAGCCTGGCTGGGTGCCGAGCAGCAAGTACGTTCTCATCAATGATGAGGGTGCGTATGTGGGAATCTTCAATTTGCGGCATCGCCTGAACGACAATCTGCGTGTCGGAGCCGGGCATATAGGCTATGGCATCGCCCCTCAATATCGCGGCCGTGGATATGCCACAGTCGGCTTGCGGCTCACGCTCGACAAGGCGCGTGAGCTCGGCATTGACGAGGCGTACCTGAGCGTTCATAAGGACAACCGGGCGAGTCTTGCAGTGCAGCAGCATTGCGGGGCTCGCATCGATCACGAGGATGGGCTGGAATACTATACACGCATCAGCACGGCACCCGAACCAGGGAACCTGCCCAAGGCGGAATTCATGTTCCCCGGACCTGAACGTGACCGTCTGGTAGGGCTCATTCTTGCCGGAACGAAGACCGCGACCGCCGCATTGATGATTGAATACGAAGAGGATGACGAACCGCTGCCGCAGGTCGGCGAACGCTCGGCACTGGTGGATTCCAGTGAACGGCCGGTGGCCATACTCGTCACCACCGCGGTTGATGTTATTCCGCTTGGGAAGATCACCGACCGGCACGCCATCGATGAGGGCGAGGGCGACACCACGGCTGCCGCGTGGAGGCATACCCACGAGTCCTTCTGGAACGCGCCGGAATACCGCAACGAGTTCGCTGACCCGGATTTTCCGCTGAACGATGACTCTCTTGTGGTGTTCGAGCATTTCAAGGTCGTGCGACTGTTGGACTCAATGGCAAACAAGACGGCAGACGGCTATGAACAGCAAGTATGAGGTGATCAGGCAATTTGTCGCCGCGCATGGCGGTCGCGCCGAGCTCATCGAGCATGAGACGGCGATCGTGGACTTGATGTCCGTCGCACAGGTGTTCGACATCAACCAGGCGGCAGCCATGTATATCGTGGAGGCCAAGGAGGGCGTGTTCGCCGTAGTCACCAGCGCGGCCGCACATCTCAAGTGGCGGCAACTGGGTCGCGAGCTGGGATTGCGTCAGATTCATCTCGCCGCGACGGATGTGGTCAAGAACCGCACCGGCTATGATGTCGGCACGGTCGGCCCGCTGTTTTGAACGGTTTGCCGATGTATGTGGACCGGCGGCTGCTCGCGCACGGCAAGGTCTACTGAGGTACTGAAGATTCATATCATACGCTCGCCATCGATCCGCGACTCGTCGTCGAATGCAACGCCATCGCCGGCTGTTTCAACGGCGAGGATTTCGTCAAGCCGCTGTGATTCAAGAACCGAAGCTGATGTCCAGCTGCTCAATCACCTTACAGTCAGTCCGGGCCTGCTGTTTTCGACGATAATGGCAGGTGCCGGGCGCACGATTGACATGATGGGTGGCAAGGCGTGACCAGAACGGAGTTCTCGAATCTCATCCAAGCCGTCATGGCTATCGCACTTTTCGAAGGCTCAGCACGAGGCCGGCCGCGCACAGGGCCATGACGATGGATATGGCAAATGCCGCGGTAAAGGTGCCGGTCACGGTCTTGACCGCCGAGGTGATGGAGGGACCCACCGCCTGGCCGAGCGTGGTGGCCGGGTTGAGGATGCCGAGATCCTTGCCGGCCTCCTCCTTTCATTGCCGACATCGATCTTTCTCAGACCGCGGTGGCCCGCAAGCGGCGTCCGTTTCTGGGACTGAGACGGCCCGAGTGGTACGCATGATGGAAACTGAGTCGGGAATCGGCATGCTGACGGTCAGCATGCTGACGGTCAATTACGTCGTAATGGCTGAGCTTAGACGGATATGAGACCTTGCGATGGGAGGACGGACCATGATCGCCGCAGACCGCACGTTGCTGGAGCAGGCCAGAGAGCTGCAGGCACTGGCCCAGACCGGATTGGCGTACTGCAAGGATCCCCTCGAACGGGAGCGTTACGAGCGCATCCGCGCGATAGCGGTCGACATGCTCGCCATGCAGGCCGACGTGCCGGCAGAAGAGATGCGCCGGCCGCTCGGCGCCGGATACCTGACGCCGAAACTCAATACTCGCGCGGCCATCGCGACCCCGACTGGGTGACGCTGTTCGAGTGAATCCCATCACTGTGCGCGGGTATTGTCGCGCTGAGACCTGAATGAGGAGCGCATGGCCACACCAGCGCGAAAATGGCCCAGATCGGCATTGTGTGGCAACGGTTCTGCCACACAATGCGATGTTTTCCTTAACATTCGCTGGTGTGGCCAGCGTTGATTTATCGGAACCGCCATTTTGCAACGTTTTGTCATTCGCCGTTATTCCGCCGCGTGCCACACCACGTCATATTCGGGTGAAAATGGCCTGGTGTGGTACGGTCCGCATGATCTGATTGTCGGTCATGCCGGGAGGGGAATGATATTTGTTCGGTGTTCTCATCTCGGATCGGGGGAGAACGGCGAAATCTTTCGACTCGTCGCGTGTCGCGTCTTGCGGTTGATGCCGCGTAAAGATCTATCCTGTTGGCAGCGTCGCAGCCGCCGAGCGATGGGTGCGCCTGGATGCGGAGGAGCGCAGTCGGCTCTCACGGATTCGCGAAAGCCGACTGAGGCAGTCGCAGGATTCCATGCTCGCCGATGCCGAGCAATGGAGGCGGTTGTTCGATACGGGAGTCACGTCGGATTCGCCGGAAGCGCAACGGCTGGCCGCGCAGATTATGGACAAGAACATCACAAGGCCGCCAAGGCCCAAGTGCCGCAGGATGCGGAAGAACAGGCCGCCATGCCGTTGTCAGACACGCTCGGCGTCGTCCGCTCCGCTCTGTGCGGCGACCCACGCTTTGCCGATCCGTGTGGAGCGGCGCTGTACGGCAGCAAGGCGTGCGCAGACTTCGCCAACGAGGCCACTCGCATTCACGCTCGGCGTCTTGCGCAGCAGCTTGAACGACAGCTGGACCAGCGGTCGGCTAGTAGTTGATCATTTCGAGTTCCGGCCCCACATCCTCGGTCTGGGTCAGTCCGGTCTCGTGGAATCCGATGTGTCGGTAGAATCCCTGAGCGTTGGTGTTGAAACCGACGACCCACAAGACGAGCCGGTCGTTGCCGACTGCCTGCCGTCCGGCTTCGACCAGAGCGCGGCCGACTCCGTGGCGATGCTCGGATTCCAACACGTACAATGACGCCAGTTCCGCGGCCTCGGGCCGATTGATCGGGGGCCGCGGAGTGCGCAGCAGTTCGATGAATCCGACCACACGGTCGTCAGCCAACGCGATCAGCACAACCTGGTTGGGGTCGGCGGCGTGGCCACGGGTCAGCTTGAGTGCGAATGCCGGGGTGATCGCATCCACGATGTCCTGCGGGATATGCCCCTGATTGAGCTCGCGCCATGTACGCGATTGGACTTCGGCCTTCTGCATGAACCACTGCGGTTCGATGGGAACAATGCGGGTCGTCATGTCTTGCATTATATGCCGTTGCCGCAGAGACGCCCGTTCGTGAATCAGGCGATCCCTCGCCATCTACCGGTGTTTGGCATCGCGCCATTCGTCCGCGGTGATGATGCGGTAGACGCCGTCATAGTGACGGTCGATGAGCGGGAAATAATCCTGTTTCGACTCGGCGACGACGTGCAGGCCGCACTTGGCCTGAACTCGCCCGGATTGCGTGTTCTCGGCGTAGTGGCCGCCCCATACCGCGTCCTTGCGCAGCGTGTCGAAGGCGTAGCCGAGCACGGCGGTCAATGCTTCGGGCATGTATCCCTTGCCCCAGAACGGCCGGCCGATCCAGTATCCGAGTTCCAGCGCGCTGTCGCCAAGGTACTTGCCGTAGCGTTTGGTGAGTTCAGGATCGGCGGCAACGGCGTCGGCGGTGCGGTGGCTGACGGGCTTGAGCGCGATGCTGCCCACAGGCGCGTTGCTGTTCGGCGCGCCGCCCTTGATGGTAATGGCCCAGTTGTTTTCGACCGCGAGGATATTGCGTATGTCATGCATGCTGCCTTCGACGCTGGTGTGTGGCGGCCAGCCGCATCTCAGCCCGATTTCCGGGTCGCTGGCATACCGGAACAGCGATGCCGCCTCAGCCGCGTCATCGATCTTCCAAGGGCGTAGCAGCAGTCGTTCGGTCTCGATGGTGTTCATGGCGATTCCTCTCGTTCGTTTGCCCGACGGGTACGGGCAAGGATAACACCTAACACCGTATCAGGGGGGGGTCGTGCGGCAGGATGCCAAAACTCGCAGATAGGGGGGCCTTTCCCACCGAAAACGGTCGTATCTCCAAGTTTTGGCATCCCGTTGCGTTATGTACGCTTGACATCCCGCGGGCGCAAGCCAATCATGGGACGCATGGGCATCGCAATCAAACGGATATATGAGTCGCCGGAGGCTCCGGACGGGTATCGCGTGCTGGTCGACCGTCTGTGGCCTCGCGGCATGACGAAGGAGCGCGCGGCATTGGACCTGTGGATGAAGGACGTCGCCCCCTCTCCCCAGCTGCGCAAGTGGTTCGGGCACGATCCCGCCAGATTCGCGGAATTTCGCGCCCAATACATCACGGAGCTCGATGCCAACGCTGCTGCCGAGGAACTGCTGCGCATCTGCGCGGAGTATCCCGACGTGACCTTGCTGTACGCCGCCAAGGACCCTCAGGTCAATCATGCCCTGGTGCTGCGCGATTATCTTGAGGATGCGACTGCGGCGAAATGAAAACGGCGCCGACCCGCCACGACAGCCGGGAACCATCGCCGGGAAACGATACGAATGAAGGGACAACACGGATGAAGGAACTGTATATCGGATCGCACCTGTCCACGGCAGGCGGGTGGAGCGCGCTGCTGAAACGCTCGTATGAGGAACACGGCACCACATTCGCGTTCTTCCCGCGCTCACCGTACGGGCGGCCATCCAAGGCGCTCAACCCGTCCGGGGCCGTCGCATTCGCGCGGCAGTTGACGGCCGAGCATTACGGCCCGCTCGTCGTCCACGCTCCCTACGTCTACAACCTCGCCGGCAAGGATCCCGACAAGCGCGAGTTCGCCATACGGGCGCTCGCCGAGGACATCCGACTGCTGACGCCGATCCGTGAGACCGGGCAGGAGATATACATCAACATCCATCCCGGCGCGCACGTGGGGCAAGGGCCCGATCGCGGATGCTCTCTGATCAGCGACGGCCTCAACCGCGTGTTCGGGCTGGAGCCGGGCATCATGGTGCTGCTGGAGACGATGGCGGGCAAGGGCACCGAATGCGGGCGAAACTTCGAGGAGCTGGCGACCATCATCGACGGCGTCGATGACAAGGCGAACGTGGGCGTCACCGTCGACACGTGCCATGTGCTGGACGCCGGTTATGATCTGGTGAACGACTTCGACGGCGTGATGCGGCAGCTGGACGACGTCATCGGGCTCGAACGCGTCAAGGCGGTGCACGTCAACGACTCCCAGTTCGGCCTGTCATCGCACAAGGACCGCCACGCCAACATCGGCGACGGCCACCTCGGCATCCCGTTCTTCACCAGAATGGTCAACGACCCGCGTCTGTCACGGTTGCCGATGATCCTCGAAACCAAGGAACTGACCGAGACCACGCATCGCGAGGAGATCGCCCTGCTGCGCGGTCTCGTGCAGTGAACGCACCAGTGGCCGCGGCCGCGTTCTCCGTGGCGGTGACGCGACGGGAGACGCCGATAGCGCCGTCTTGTGCTAGCGTGGTTTGTCCGGCGAACGTGACGCGCGCCGAGCCAGGACGAGTGGAAAGAGAGGCCTTTCGTGGGTGATATCCGACGGGAGATGGAACGGCTGAGGCCGGTCTATGAAACCGGCGTGCTGAGACTGCTGCTCCGTCAGAATTCGATGATGTACGTGGCGCTGCTCCGCGCGGCCTTCGACCCGTTGACCGGCGAGCTGCCCCGTGAGACCCTGGAGGAAAGCTTCTCGCAAAGCCTGTCCCGGCTCGTCGACTCCGGCGAATACCAGCTCAGGGAGGATCAGACCATCGCGGACGCCTCCCGGCGCATCCTCGCCGACCTGACCCGTGAGGGCGATGACGATTACGCATGGCTCGCCAACTCGCATGACGCCGCATCGCACCGGTTCCTGTACCGTCTCACCGCCCGCGCCCATCGTGCGATCGAGGCGCTGTCGCGGCTTGAGGATGACTCCCGCACGCTGTCGGGCGCGCAGGCGAACTCGATCATCATGGAGATCGAGCATGCGCGCATGCAGCTTACCGCCGACCCCGGCGAGCGCGTGGCGTTGCTCAACCGGGAGATCAAGGCGCGCAAACACGAGATACGTCAGATACGCCACGGTCAGCGGCAGGCGGCGCTCACCGAATCGCAGGTCGAGGACGTGATTGCAGTGATTCACAACACGCTGCGCGGCGTGCCCATAGACCTGCGTGAACTCGTGCTGACCGAACGGGACAACGGTGACGCGCTCCGCCGCCGCATGCAGGCGGGCGACATGAGCGTCGACGACATCCTGACCTCGTACCACGACGAATACCGCAGGTCCTTCAGCGAATCCGACAGCGGAAGACGCTTCGAGGACGCGTTCCAGGTGATCATCACCGACGAGGGACGGCAGCAGATCGATGCGGCCCTGCGCGACATCGCCCACACGCCGTATCTGGCCGGCGAGTCCGGCGTCCTGCTCGATCAGGTGCGTGCCGAGCTTTCGCGCATCTATGACGGCATCGAGGCGGTGCGTCGCCAGATGCGCGTATCCGACGAGGCGATCAGCCGTCTGGTGCGACAGCAGACCGATACCCGATACCGCACGATGCTCGGCAAGCTCAACCGTCTGTATGCCCACGTCAACGCCGACGCGAAGGCGCATCAGGGTGATGATGCGAGACCGTACCGGACCGATACCGCGGCCGGCAGGTTCCCTCCGCTGCCGTCGCGCCCCGCGCGCCCGATGGTACGAACGACCACCCCGGGATTGTCCGTCCCGCAGACACCGGGCGATGCGACCGCGCCCGACCTGCGTTCGATGATCGACAACGGGGGACCGCGGCTGCGGCGCATGGCCGCGCTCATCCTCGAATCGCCCGTCTACGCGGACGACGGGAACGGCGCCATCGACATCGTCGCCAGCTTCAACGGGCTGCCGAAAGCCGAGCGGAAGGAAAGCGAGCTCGTCGGTTTCTTGGGAGAGCTCGGCTGCGGGGACGGAGCCGGCGTCGCATGGCATTGCATATCGGCAGACGGAAGCCCGAGGGACTGGATCACCGGCCCAGTGCTCGCACAAGAGGATGAATTGCACGACATCGTGAAGGAGGACTGACATGAGCGACCTGACGAACGACACCGCCCAGCCGGACGCGGACATGGACATGATTGACGACGACATGACCGGCACCGGCAGTGCCGATACCGACAGTGCCAGTACCGGCGTGGATGACATGGGTGCGGCGGACGTCGAATACGATGGCGCGGACGCGGAAGGCGCGGTCAACCCATACGCCCTGTTCGAGGGCGACACGGGCGACATGACCGCCGACGCGCGCATGGTGGCGATCATGCTCAAACGCGAGCGCTACATCAGCGGACGTTTCTATGACCTGGCGCTCGACAACCGCGCGGCGGTCATCCGTTCGCTCAACAACGACCTGCTCGATCTGGTCGTCAACGAGCACTACCGCGTCATGTACGCCACCGCGGTGAGCGGGCCGGACATGACGCTGCGCGCGCTCAAGACCCGTGCGAGCCTCAAACGTGAGGAGGCGGCGCTGCTGGCGTTCCTGCGCATCCGCGTGCTCGAATACGAGAACGCCCACGTCGCGCCGGACGAATGGCTGGTCAGCTTCGAGGAGATCCGAGCGGCGCTCGCCACCGGCGCCGGGTACCTCGCCTCGCGCAACGACGAGGAGGGCGTGCTCAGGCAGGTGGGCGCGATCGTGTCCGTCATGTGCACGTACGGCTATCTCAGGCAGCTCGACGATGACGAGACGATGTACCGCATCACGCCGCTGGTGCCGGTGGTGCTGGACCGTCAGCTGGCGGACAGCTGGCTCGCAGTCGCGGACCGGGACGACGATGACGAGCCGGCCGGTGACATGGCCCCGGCCGGCTCGCGGTCTGCAGCCGGCGATACGTCGAACGCCGATGCGAGCGGCGCCGATGACGATGGCGATTCGGACGACGCGGGACCCGACGCCGAACTGTTCGAGGCTCCGCTGTTCGATGACGACGCCGATGCGGACGCCGCCGAGAACATCAAGGGCGCCGATGATGCCAATGGCGCGAACGACAGCGACATTGACGACGAGACCGCCTCGGACGGCGGCACTGCACGGGAAGGGGAGTGACGATGAGCGGCAAGGACATGCAGATGATCGCCGACCGATGGATGATGGAAAGCAGGAGGCTCGTCAACTGGGGATCCTATGAGGGCTACCATGAGTTCCGTCCCTCCACGGACTCGCAACTGCCGGTGACGTTGCTCGCCGGCGCGAGCGAATCCGGCAAGTCGACGCTGGTCGACGCGCAGATATCGCTGCTCTACCCGACCGGCACGCCCTTCAACAAGGCGTCGAATTCGGGGCGTTCGGAACGAAGCGACTACACCTACCTGCGCGGCATGATCGGCGTGGGAGGCTCCGACGGCGTCGACGAACCGATGTACCTGCGCGGCCGGGACGAGTCCGGCGTGCCCCGGTCCATATGGGGCGCGATCGTCGACACCTACCGAAACTTCACCACCGGTCAGATACTGTCCTGCGGCAAGTTCCTCTATCTGATGCCCGGCGACGGGCGCGGCGACGTCCGACGGCTGTACCTGGCATGGGACAAGCCGATCGACCCGCGCCGCATGGACGTGTTCCGCGAGTCGCCGTTCACGCCCACGCAGCTGAAATCCACGTATCCGGGGTGCGTCACCTTCCCGAACGCCGAGGCGTTCCACACCCACATCTGGGATGTCATGGGCCTGAGCGCGGAGGCATGCCGTCTGCTGGCCCGCATCCAGTCGGCCGACGCCCCCTCCCGCCTTGACGACATCTTCAAACAGGGCGTGCTGGGCGTGCCCGAGGCGCTGGACCTGGCCCGTGCGACCGTGGAGGATTACGAGCGTTATGACGCGAACTTCCGAAGCATGGAGGAAAAGACCAGACGCATGGGCAAGTTGCGTGCCATCACCGCCAGCTATGGCGACTACGAGTCGGCCCGTGACGCGGTCCACTCGTTCGACGCGGTGAACCCGGCCACGAAGTCCGGCTCGGCGACGATCCGAGCATGGGCGATCCGCCGCATGATCGGCGAGGTCAACGAAC
>OAWA01001483.1_pt1 | contig 10800 bp, 6 predicted proteins | sample 1516971 | NCBI WGS metagenome assembly OAWA01 (sample SAMEA2580097, study PRJEB22360) | human gut metagenome | biome: human gut; feature: human-associated habitat; material: faeces | place: Denmark | collected 2008/2010
CCCCCGGCAGCGTCAGGTTGACGATGATCCTGGACAGCAGACGGGCATCGCCCTGCTGAAAGACGCCCCGTCTCTTGAGAAGGTATCCCAGCGCCACGATCAGCAGCAGCCCGCCGGTTTTGATGAGTAAAGCGTCCATGCCGAAACCTCCTGAAATGGACACAGCCACCAGGACGTGCCTGGTGACTGTGCCGGAAAAAAGAAGAAAAGAAGATTGGGAAAAATCAGTGCTCAGAGTTGAGGCGCTGCCGGCTGCGGCTGGCCAACGCCTGGGGCACAATGGGTCTACTCCGCAGCAGGGCGATGATGATGCGCGTCCACCAGGCGGAGAGCGTCCCCTGGAAGGTGATGAAGGTTTGGATCACACCCTGGATCAGCACGCCGAGAAGGGTGCCTGGCAGGAAGGCCACGCCGCCGGACATCAGCGTGCCGCCGATCACGGAGGAGGCGATGGCGTCCATCTCCATGCTGACGGCGTGGAGGGGATACCCGGAGAGCATGATGAGGGAGTAGACCACACCGGCCAGCGCCGAGCAGAAGCCGCACACCACGTAGGCGAGGATTTTCGTCCGTTTGGTGGGAAGGCCCATCAGCTGCGCAGACATCTCATTTCCGCCCAGCGCGTAGATGTTCCGGCCGAATCGGGTGAACTTCAGCACCAATGTGGCCGCAACCAGCGTCACCAGCGCGATCACCACGCCCACGGAGATGAATCCGCCGGGCAGGACATAGATCCGCGCGGACGCCAGCGAGGTGTACACGGGATTGTCAATAACAATCGTCTCCCGGGAGATGATCGCCGTCATGCCGCGGGCGAAGAACTGCCCCGCCAGCGTGACAATGAAGGGCTGCATGTTGAATTCCGTAATCAGCCAGCCCTGGACCAGGCCGAACACAGCCCCCATGGCCAGCACGATCAGGATGACGGCGGGCGCGGGCAGGCCCGTGTTCTGCAGCATCTGCGCCGACGACATACAGGTCAGCGCCACCACAGAGCCGATGGAGATGTCAATCCCGCCGATCAGCAGGACAAAGGTGATGCCGATGGTGGCAATGATCAGGGCCGCATTGTCGATCAGCAGGTTGCAGAACACCTGGGGCTTCATGAAGCCCCGGTAGTTCATCATGCCGACCACATACAGCAGCACGAACAGGCTCAGGGTGATGCCGAAGGAAAAATACCGGGAACCGACCAGGCGGTCTTTCAGGCTGCTCTTCTGCTTCATCTCTGCTTCACCGCCTTTTCTGCTGTGCGCTTCTCCAGAACACCCTTGAATTTTTCGGACTGGAGGAGGCAGATCAAAATGACCACAAGGGCCTTGTATACCGGCAGCTGCTCCGAGGAGACGCCCAGCGCGTACAGCGTGGTGGTCATCGTCTGGATGGTGATGGCGCCGATGATGGAGCCGCCGATGTAGAATTTGCCGCCGCTGAGAAGCGTTCCGCCCAGGGCCACGGACAAGATGGCGTCCATCTCCATGTTGAGGCCGGCGTTGTTGGGGTCCGCCGCCGCGATCATGGAGGATTCCATCAGTCCGGCAATGCCGGCGCAGATGCCGGAGAAGACGTACACCATAAAGATGATGGAGGAGACCTTGAGGCCCGTGCGCCGGGCGGCGTTGGCATTGATGCCCACCGCCTGGACGAACAGTCCCACAGACGTCTTTTTCTGGATTAGAACCACAAACAGCACCATGAGGGCGGCAATGAAGATGGTGGTAGGCAGGGGGCTGCCGGGAATGGTGGTGCCGATGTAGGTGAAGGGCTCATAGTACACGGTGACATTCTGCCCCTTGGTAATCAGCATGGCGATGCCTCGTCCGGCGGTCAGCAGAATCAGTGTGGCCACCATGGGCTGGATCTTCAGCTTGGAGACCAGGAAGCCGTTCCACACGCCGCACAGGGCGCAGACCAGCACGGCGATCAGACAGGCCGGCAGCAGCGGCATATTGGCTGTGCCGTCCCCTGCTCCGCCGATCAGGGAGCAGCAGATGGCGCCGGAGATGGCGATGACAGAGCCTTGGGAGATGTCGATGCCCCCGGTGGCGATGACGAAGGTCATGCCCATAGACAAGATCACCAGGATCGAAGCCCGGTTGAGAATGTCAATAATGCGCCCGTAAAACTGGCCGTTCTGGAACTCAATGGCAAAAAAGCCGGGGGTGGCAAACGCGTTGAACACCAGCAGCAGAGCCAGGGCAAACAGCGGCAGAAACAGGTGGTTGGACGTCACCTTTTTCACTTTTCCCATCATTCAGGCACCTCCTGCAATGGCTGCCATCACCCGGTCGGAGTTGATGTCGTCGCCGGTCAGTTCCGCCACCTTCCGCCGGTCCCGCAGGACTGCCAGGCGTGTGCAGGTGCGGGTCATCTCGTCAATCTCGCTGGAGATGAAGATGATGGACATGTGCTGCTCCCGGGCCAGCTGGATCACCATTTTCTGGATCTCCGTCTTGGTGCCGATGTCGATGCCGCGGGTGGGCTCATCCAGGATCAGCAGATCCGGCTGCGTCACCAGCCAGCGGGCGATGATGGCCTTCTGCTGGTTGCCGCCGGAGAGGTTGCGGATCAGCTGCTCCGGAGAGGAGACCTTGATCTGCAGCAGCTTGATGTACTCGTCGGCGATCCGCTCCTGCTCCTTCAGGGGAATGTGGTTCCACATGCCCTTTTTGGCCTGAAGGCCGATGATGATGTTCTCCCGGACGGAGAGGTCCCCGATGATGCCCTGAATCTTCCGGTCCTCCGGGCAAAAGGCGATCTTGTGGTGCATGGCGTCCAGGGGGGAGTTGAAATGGACTTCCCGGCCGTTCATCCGCAGTGCGCCCTGTTCGGGCTTGGCCACGCCGGCCAGAAGCTCTGCCGTTTCCGTGCGGCCTGAGCCCAACAGGCCGGCAAAGCCCACGACTTCGCCCCTGTGGATCTGCAGGTCAAAATCCTGGATACGGCCGAACGCGGAGAGTCCGTCGGCCTCGATCAGCACCTCGTCCCCGCACAGGGCGGTGTTTTTGCCCATGCTCTGAATATCCCCCAGCTCCTTGCCGATCATCTTGGAGATCAGCTCCACCCGGGGCAGCTCCGCCACGGCATAGGCGCCCACCAGCTCACCGTTGCGCAGCACCGTGATCCGGTCGCAGAGCTCATAGATCTGATCCAGGAAGTGGGAGACAAAGATGACCCCCAGGCCCTGGGCCTTCAGCTTGCGGACCACTGCGAACAGGCGCTGGGTCTCCTCCTCATCCAGGGAGGAGGTGGGCTCGTCCAGGATCAGCACCTTTGCGTCCACATCCACCGCACGGGCAATGGCAATCATCTGCTGGACGGCCACCGAGTAGCTCCCCAGCGTCTTTGTCACGTCAATGTTCAGATTCAGCGTAGTCAGCAGCTCCGCGGCCCGGCGGTTGATGGTCTTCCAGTCGATGCCGCCCGCCTTTTTGGGCTCACGGCCGATAAAGATGTTCTCCGCCACGCTCAGATTGGGGCACAGGTTGACCTCCTGATACACGGTGGAAATGCCGCACTTCATGGCCTCCAGCGGGCTGGAGGGGGAAATGGGCCTGCCCTCCATGGCGATCTTGCCGCCGTCCTTTGCGTGGACGCCGGTCAGGACCTTAATCAGGGTGGATTTTCCCGCGCCGTTTTCGCCGACCAGCGCGTGGACTTCACCGGAGTGCAGGGTGAAATCCACATTCTCCAGCGCGCGGACGCCGGGGAAGTATTTACAGATTCCCCGCATTGTCAACAGGGCTTCTTCTGCCACAGGTCATCACATCCTTTGTCTTGGATTCGGCGGGTCTGGCCTCCCCCCGGGGGGCCCGGTGCGCCGTGGCAAAACAGTCCGCGGGCGGGGAGGACATCCCCCGCCCGCGGGATCATGGAACGGTTGGCGAAAGCCGGTCAATAGGTGCGGTTGGGCAGCTCCTGCTCGGCAATGTCAGCGGGGAAGATCCCCTCTTCCAGCTCAATGGTGGCGGGTACTTCTTCGCCGGCCACAATCTTCTTGGCGGTTTCCATCAGGGTCTCGCCGAAGTTGGGGGTGTGCTCCACGGCGCAGTTCATCTTGCCCTCGATCATAGCGTTGAACTCGCCCTTGGCGGCGTCGATGGAGACGATGACGATGTCCTCACCGGGCTTCAGTCCGGCAGCCTCAATGGCCTGAATAGCGCCCAGAGCCATATCGCCGTTGCAGGAGAAGAGAATATCGATCTTGTCCCCGTCGGACTTCAGGAAGGACTCCATGACCTCCATGCCCTTGGCACGGGTGTACTCACCGGTCTGGGAACAGATGACGTTGTACTTGCCGCTGTTGGGGGATTCGGCCATGGCATCGGTGAATCCCTGCAGGCGGTCGGCGGCCACGGAGCCGACCGTGCCCTCCAGAATCGCCACCTGGAACTGATCGCCGCCGGCACGTGGAGTCTTGCCCTCAGCAGTCATATACTCGTCAACCCAATTGAAGGCATTGGCACCCTCCTTCAGGGCGTCGGCAAAGATGTGGGTCACATACAGAGAGGGGTCCGCAGTCACGCCGCGGTCCACCAGGACCACCGGGATCCCGGCGTCCTTGGCCTCCTGCAGGACCGTATCCCAGCCGGTCTCCACGATGGGGCAGAAGGAGATCACATCCACGTCAGATGCGATGAAGGAGCGGATGGCCTTGATCTGGTTCTCCTGCTTCTGCTGTGCGTCGGAGAACTGGAGGGTCACGCCGGCGGCCTCCGCGGCAGCCTTGATGTTGTCGGTGTTGGCAGTGCGCCACTCGCTCTCAGAACCGACCTGGGCAAATCCAAGGGTGATGCTGTCCTCACTGCCGGCATCGGCGCTTTCCGCGCCTCCATCACTGCAGGCGGCCAGAGACAGGGCCATCGCAGCGGCCAAAACGCCGGTCAACCATTTCTTCAGTTTCATACCTTTCAATCCTTTCTCGCTTTCTTCATCTTCCGAATGGGCGGTCTCGCGCCCTGTGTTAAATAATATACAAGACGCCTCCACCTTTGAAAAGAGGCGCTCCAACGGGTTTTTATTTGAATTTTACAGAAAAAAGTCCGGCCGGAAAGCCGGACTTTTGCTTTTTTCTGCTGCTTCTCAGCTTTTTTACGATTTTGCCGGAATCTGCAGTGTGACCCGAGTCCCGCAGCCCAGCCGAGAACTCACGTGAATGCCGTAATCCGCTCCATAGGCCAGCTGAATGCGCTTTTGAATATTGGGCAGCCCAAACCCGCCCTCGGAAATCTGGCCGAGATCTCCGGCCACCTCCCGTTGCACTTCCTCCAATTTCTCAGGCGTCATGCCGCAGCCGTCATCTGCCACCTGAACCACCAGGCAACCGTCCTTCACATCGGCGCAGACGCGGATGGTGCCGCCCCCCCGCTTCTTTTCAATGCCGTGGTACAGCGCGTTTTCCACAAGGGGCTGCAGGCTCAGCTTTTGGATCCGGCAGTCCAAGGCTTCGGGCTCCGCCTGGATCTCATAGTTCAGGATATCGGCATAGCGCACTTTCTGAATATAGAGATAGCTTTGGATGCAGGACAGCTCCTCCTGAAGGGACACCACTGCGCGGCCTTTGCTGAGGACCACCCGGAAAAACCGGGAGAGGGACTGGACCACCTGTATGACCTGCTCCTTGTCCCCGGACTCCGCCAGCCAGACGATGATCTCCAGCGTGTTGTAGAGAAAGTGGGGATTGATCTGTTCCTGAAGCAGCCGCAGCTCCAGCTGCTCCTGGGTGCGGGTGTCCTCCTCCACTTTTTCCATCAGGCGCTGGAGTTTTGCCGCCATGCGGTTGAAGCTCTTGTTGAGGATGGTGACCTCATTCTCCCCGGCATCTTCCATCAGGGCATCAAAGTCGCCCTCCGCCAGCCGCCGGGTGTTTTCCACCAGCGCCTGGATGGGGTCGTTGATGGTCCGGTTGATGCGCATCAGCAAAAATGCCAGAACCGCCACCATCAGCACCACCGCCACCAGATCCCCCAGCAGCAGCAGCTGAAATCCGGTCTGGAGCATCTGATCAATGGACTCCCCCCAGAGCAGCTCCAGATAAATGTATTCCTCAATCTGGTTGTACACCAGGGCGGAGACATCCCGAATCTGCTCCAGCGTCACATTCTGCAGTTCTAGGGACACGTCCGCATCAATCTCCTGCCCCAGCTTCTGACAGTACCGCTGCAGGGTGCCGAAGGTGCGCGTGGCAATCTGCAGCTGGATCCGGCCGTTTTCAGAATTGTTCTCCTGCTTCAGCAGATACAGCCCCTGGCGAATTTCCTCCATGTGGTGGAAGAGCTGGGTCGTCTCCAGGGTGCGGCGCCCCGCCACCAGATAATAGGCGTCCAGGCTCACGTCATCCCGGACAGTGGGGATCAGCTTGTTTGCGGAAATGACCCGCTCCGCCAGGATATGGTATTCTCCCAAAAAGTGGTGGGACAGGCCGATAACCAGCAGGTTGATACTCAACATCCCCACCAGGATGACCGTAAACCCCGCCAGGATCTTGCTCCGTATGCTCCCACGGCGGCCCAGGGCGGTTTTCAGGGCGCCGGCTGCACGACTCATCCGTCTCATAGCGTGTGGGAGCGGCGGTACTGGCTGGGCGTCTGCCCGGTGTTTTTCTTGAACAGCATGCTGAAATACTCCATATTCTGATACCCCACCCGTTCTCCGACCTCACTGACCCGCAGATCGCTGGTAATCAGCAGGCGTTTGGCCTGGCGAATTCGGACCTCCGTCAGATATTCACTGAACCCGACGCCAATTTTGGATTTGAAAAGCGTGCTGAGGTGGTTGGGGCTTACAGACACTGCATTCGCAACCGAGGAGAGGGACAGCTCCGGGTCCATATAGTGGCGGTCGATATACGCTCTGGCTTGCTCTGCGGAGGGCGTGTGCCGGCTTCCCCCGGGGCGGACCTCCATCACCTCTTCGCAGAGCTGGCAAGCCAGCGTCAGGAAATCATCTACGGAATTCGTCAGCAGAATACGCTTTTCCAGCAGATCCTCCTGGCGCAGGGATTCCGGAAGGGGGATCCGGTTTTCCTGGCAGAACTCATGGACCACAAAGAAAAGCTCTGTATAGAGATAGCAGCGATAGACAAAGGAGGAATACCCCGACTCGATGGTCGGCCGGTAGTGGGCCCAAAACGACGGAAGCGCAGACGGCTTCCCAGTCCGCAAAAAGTCCAGCAGGGTGTCCCGCTGGAAGGAGGTGGAGTGGGACAGCGTCTTGCTGTCTGCGGACTCCCGCTGCTTTTTCTGAATCGTCAGCAGATGGTATGCTTTCGGCAGGTCGCTGAGCCGGGCCGCCTGTTTTCCAGGCAGCAGATGCACGCTCAGTCCCTCCTGCCCGGCCAGTGCATCCAGCCATGCAGAGAACTCCCGCAATTTCGGGGGAAGCCCGGCCGCGTCTTCCGCCAGCAGCAGGAACGTGGCCCGCTCCCCATCAAAGCCGGAGCCGTATGCCATTGGCGCGGCATACAGCTTGTCCCGCAGCGCCTCCCGATCCGGTATCACACCGTCCAGCTCCGTCAGGATGATCTGGTAGGCTCCTGCAGCCAAAGAGATCCCGAGCTGCGCCGCACGCTGGAGCATCTGCGCCGGTCCCATCAGGATGCCGCTGTACAGATTGCTGAAAAAGAGCTCCCGCTGTGTGATGCTATAGCTCTGCCGCTCAATCCGCCGTGCGCGGCATTCCAAAATCTGCGCCTTGCTGCGGTCCACGGCTTCCAGAATATCCCTGCTGGAGACAGGCTTGAGCAGATAGTCATTTACGCCCAGGGTGATGGCCTTTCTGGCATATTCAAATTCATTGTGTCCGCTGAGGATGATGATGCGGGTATCCGGCAGCTCCTTCCGCACGATCCGGGCCAGCTCCAGGCCGTCCATAAACGGCATCTTGATGTCCGTCAGCAGAATATCCGGCCGTTTTTCCAGGAGCTGCGGCAGAGCGACTTCTCCATCCGGCGCATCCCCCAGGAACAGGATATCGTGTTCCTGCCAAGGAACATTGTCTCGGATACTCTCCCGGGCAATCCGCTCATCCTCAACAAGAAACAGCGAAATCATGAGTCTCCTCCCCATACGCAGTGTTCTGAATTTCAAACAGCTCCCGCCGGCAAATCCCACCGAATCCATTCCATGCAAACGGAGAGGCAGCGTCCCGGCTGTGGAACAGGCGTTTTTCTTTATTATATCGTATTTTGTCGAAAAGAAAAGGTGCTGAATCATTTTTGCGGATTTTCCGGCTGTCGGCGTATATGCAAACCGCCGCACGGACAGGCCCCTCCATCGTTCCGGTTCGTGGGGAGAGAGCTATCGGGGCGGCGGCTTTGTGAGGCGAAATATTCAATTCCCGGAAATGAAATGTTGGGGTCTTCGGGCGCAATCAGTCCGGCGGAGGATCCCGCCGTTCCGGCCAAGCAAAGCCACAAACCTGGAGCCGAAGGCCGCTAAGTCTTACTTCGGGAGCCGGCACACCTCTCACATAGAGAGTTTGTTCTCCTGATCTGCCGGCAAAATCTTAATGGTATGAGAATCGTGGGCAGCACAGTCCGGCCCAGTGCCTGTAACGGCTGCTTCTGCTCGCTTTTCAGTCCAGTCAATCGGCTCGAATTGAGAACCGGAAATGGTAGGAGACACGTCTACGGCCCACATAGCTGATTTCCAGAAGGTCCCTTGCCTTTCTCTCACTTAACTGCCAAATCCATTCATTGATGACGCCCATTCAGATTTCATCCGGACTTGATTCCTCCTTTTGTTCGTTCCGGTGGTTGGTAGCTCTCTTCCATTCCAGCAAAGGAGGATGCTTTTTCAGAGCTTAGGCTTTGGGGAACCTCCGGCTGTTCCGGCAGTTCTCTTTATGCACGGAAAAGCCGTCTGATTTCTTGAAAAATCAGACGGCTTTGTGGCTGCTGGGGCCGGATTTGAACCAACGGCCTGCGGGTTATGGGCTGCTGTCGGTTTCTCCATCTGCATGGCCTGGGGGCAGCATCAGTTGAGATGTACTTGGGTTGTGATTACCCGATCATCCGAATGAGCTCCGGCAGCTGGGACAAATCGTTCAGCACAAAGTGGGCTCCAGCGGTGCGGAAGGTCTCCTCTGCCCGGCGGCAGGCATCCCTGCGCACCTCCGGAGTGAGGGCCTCGTACTCTGTCTGGCTCAGACCCAGGACGGAGCTGCCCTCGATGACCCCCACCGACCACACGCCGGCGTTGACCCCCTCCCGGATGTCGGAGACAGTGTCCCCCACCTTCACGGCGTTCTTCACACTGGGGACCTCCAGCGCCTTCAGGTTTTCAAAGATCATGTAGGGATCGGGACGGCCCCTGCCGCCCACCCCGTCGGGGCTGATCCAGAAGTCGGGGGCGTAGCCCAGCCGGGCGGCCGTGGGTGCGACAATGTGCATCATGGAGTCGGTATAGCCGGTGGTGGAGCCGATCTTCAGCCCCATCTCCCGCAGGGCGGCCGCTGTTTCCACCGCAAACGGCTTGGGTGGCCTTTCAGGGTCCAGGATGGAGAAGAGCTTGGGCTCAAACTGGGCGTACACAGCCTCCACGTCCTCCTCCCCCGCGGGGCGGCCGTGGGTCTCCTCCCAGGCCCGGGCGATGCGCTCCATCCGGAGCATGGTGCGGATGTGGTCCCGCTTCAGCATACCCATGGGCTTACGGGTCTCCTCCAGGGTGACCGGCACGCCGTGGTGGGCGAAGGCCTCCTGAAAGGCCTGGACGGGGGCGAAGCAGCCGTAGTCCACAGTGGTGCCCGCCCAGTCAAAGATGACGGCCCGGATCATGCGATCTCCTCCTTATGGGCGGCCAGGAAGCCGGCGATGATGGAAGCAAGTTTCTCAATATCCTCCGGGTAGATCTCTCCGATGTTGCCCACCCGGAAGGTATCTGCATCGGTGAGCTTGCCCGGGTAGAGGACGTAGCCCCGCTCCTTGATGTAGGTGTAAAACTCGGAGAACTGGAAGGGTACCCCGGCGGGATAGAAGAAGGTGGTGATGATGGGGCCCTGTCGGCTCCCGTCGATGTATGGGGCAAATCCCATGGCGCGCATCTTCTCAATGAGCAGGCGGTTGTTCTCGGCATAGCGGCGGTGCCGGGCGGGGATGCCCCCCTCCGCCTCCAGCTCGTCCAGTGCCTTGGAGAAGGCCAGCACCACATGGGTGGGGGAGGTGAAGCGCCACTTGCCGTCCTTCTCCATCCCCTTCCACTGGTCCAGCAGGTCCAGGGACAGGGAGCGGGCCTTGCCCTCGCTGGAGAGCAGCTTGTCCCGGCGGCACAGGATGAAGGAGAAGCCGGGTACTCCCTGGATGCACTTGTTGGCGCTGGACACCAGAAAGTCGATGCCCCAGTCGGAGACGGGGATATCCACCCCGCCGAAGGAGGACATGGCGTCCACGATGAAGGTCCGCCCGGCGTCCCGGACCACCTTGCCCACGGACTGGATGTCGTTGAGGATGCCGCTGGTGGTCTCACTGTGGACCATGGCCACGTGGGTAATGGCCGGGTCCTGAGCCAGCAGACGGGCGACGCGGGCGGGGTCGGGGATGTGGTCATAACTCTCGGCGTAGTGGACATAGGGAATGCGGTTCCGGTCACAGATCCGGGTCATGCGCACCCCGTAGGCCCCGTTGGAGCAGATGAGGACCTTGTCCTCGTCCCCCACCACGCTGGAGAGGACGCTCTCCACTCCGAAGGTGCCGCTGCCCTGCATCAGGACGGCCGTGTAGTCATCCTCCGACACGTGCCCCAGCTGGAGCAGCTGGCGGCGGGTCTTCTGGGTGACGGCTTTGTAGTCGTCATAGACCGCCGA
>OAWA01001497.1_pt1 | contig 10696 bp, 9 predicted proteins | sample 1516971 | NCBI WGS metagenome assembly OAWA01 (sample SAMEA2580097, study PRJEB22360) | human gut metagenome | biome: human gut; feature: human-associated habitat; material: faeces | place: Denmark | collected 2008/2010
CTTTTCTCAGAAAATCTTTTTCATTTTCCTCTTGACATATTACCAAATTGCTTTCCAAGTAAGTGTGAGTTTTTCTCCACTATCTCCAGTCAGCTCTTGAAATGCTTCCTTATGATAGTGAAGAAAAACTATTGCAGAATGTTGCCTCCTGTTTGAAGAATTCTTTATCCAGCAGACATTATCTCCATTTTCTACATGATTGGAGTGAGGCATTCTAAGAGCCGAACGGAAATCATGTGGAAAATGTGATGCCTTTAGAATATGCAGTTCCTTTTTGTTTCATCCGGCTCAGGTTCTGTTATAATAGAAAGAAGAATAAAGGAGAAAAATTCATGGAATATTTTAAATACGGAGAACAGGAAATCGGGTACTTAAAATCGAGGGACCCGGTCCTGGGACAGGCTATTGACCGGATCGGATTTATAAAAAGAGAGGTTCACACAGAATTGTTTGCGGCGCTTGTGAATTCCATCGTGGGACAGCAGATCTCCACGAAGGCCCAGGAGACAGTCTGGAGGAGGATAAAAGACGGACTTTCGGATGTCACTCCCGAAAAGGTGGGGGAGTGTACAGAAGAAGAACTTCAAAGCTTTGGGATTTCTTTCAGGAAAGCAGGGTACATAAAAGCTGCTGCTGACAGAATTCTGAGCGGCAGTCTGGACCTTGAGGGCCTGAAAGAGGCCGGGGATGAACAGGTCAAGAAGGAGCTTACAAAACTGCCCGGAGTCGGGGTATGGACGGCGGAGATGCTGATGACATTTTCCATGCAGCGGCCGGATATCGTAAGCTATTCTGATCTGGCGATCCAGAGAGGGATGAGAATGCTTTACCATCACAGAACCATTACTCCCAAGTTATTTGCAAAATACGCGGGGCGGTACAGCCCCTATGGAACTGTGGCCAGCCTTTATCTGTGGGCTGTGGCAGGAGGTGCACTCCCGGAACTTAAAGACTATGCGCCGAAGAAAAAGAAATAAAACAACGATTGTAAGATTTTTTTCAGAATTGTATTCAATGAAATCTCAGAATTGGATGATACACTGTGGTTATCAAGAAAAAGAGGAGGAAGACTATGGCACAGCCCAAGATTTTAGTAGTAGATGATGACAAAGAGATTGTGGGAGCGATCAAAAAGCGTCTGGAACTGGAAGGATATGATGTAGTTCCAGCTTATAACGGCCTGGAGGCTCTGGATGTGCTCGTGGAGCAGGATATCCAGCTTCTGATCATTGACATAATGATGCCGGGTATGGACGGATTATCTGCTACCATGAAGATCCGGGAGAGTAAAAATATTCCGATCATCATCCTGTCTGCTAAGACGGAGGAGAGCGATAAGATCTTAGGACTTTCCATGGGGGCGGACGATTATGTCAGCAAACCTTTCCGGCCGGATGAGCTGATTGCAAGGGTAAAATCCCAGCTTCGCAGATATTTACAGCTCGGCAGCAAAGCGGCAGGGCCGGAAGATAAGAACCGGCTGATCCTTGGCGGATTGACGCTGGACCTGGACGGCAAATGCATTTATGTGGACGGGGAACCGGTGAAAGTCACAGCAACTGAGTTTAAAATTCTGAATTTGCTGATGAGGCATCCGGGCAGAGTTTTTTCCGCCGAAGAAATCTATGAAAGAGTCTGGGAAGAAGCGGCATATGCAACAGAAAACACAGTGATGGTTCATATTCGGAGGATCCGTGAAAAGATTGAGATTGATCCGAAGAACCCAAAATATTTAAAGGTGGTATGGGGAATTGGATACAAAATGGAAAAAATGGATTAACAGCGGACTGATCGCTGCGGTGATCATCGCCATGGTGGGCGGAGTGCTGTTCGGCATCTATCAGATGCACACCATGGATAATTATAATGACGGACTGGATTTCACAACGATCAAAAAAGGTGAGCGGATGGAAGACTCCGATTACTATGTGCACGCCGTCCAGAGGATTTTAAACAAATGGGTGAAAGCGAATAATCTGATGGATCAGAATTATGATGATGTTGAATCAGAACTTCCGTCCAACCTTGAAAACGAGATTTTTGTAAAGGCAAAACTTACGATTCAGCCCTACGGCAAAAAAGCCGTGACGAAAGAATACGGTGCCGATGCCAAGACAGCAAGAAAACCTGTATTTAAGAAAAAGATCGTGATCAACAGAAACGATACGCTGGGGTATGGATTGAATCCCAACAAAAGCATAAGAGCAAAATATTCAAGCAATGCAAATATGGATGAGGCTTATTATGATTCCGAAGATAATACGATGTCACCGTCGGATTTTTACAATATCAGCGGAAACTCTATGAACAGGGGAAGCCTTTCCCTGCCACAGACATTTTTCATTGACGATGCAAAACAGCAGAGGCTGGAATCAGCAGTGATCGAAGTAGGCTTTTACGATGGGTATTATAACGCGCTGAATAAACACTATAAGACATTTCCTGATGTGAGGAAAGAAATGATGATCAAGCTGTCCATCTTATTGGGAGCAGAGGTATTGGGACTGCTTGCTCTGTCCGTGCTGTTTGCACTTCAGAAAAGCCGCGCACGCTTTTTTGAGAATATGGACCGTATCTGGTATGAGGTGATCCTATGCGTCATTGGCTTCGGCCTGTTCATGGGAACAGGAACAGTGGCGGCTGCATCCATCGGTGCTCTTCAGCAGGAAGAACTGATACCGATTATGACATTTGCGGGGATCGTACTGCTGATGATCGGGCTTGTACTTTCTGTCTGCCTGCAGACAACGGTCTGGCGCCTCAAGGAAGGGACATTTTTAGAACACACACTTTGTGTGGGTACGGCCCGGAGGTGGTACCGCAGGAACAGGCAGAGACGGGTGGCCGAAAAAGAAGCTCTGGAGTTTGCAGACCGTCTGGCTGTGGAACGGCTTTCGATCTACCGAAAAGGAAAATACCTCATGCTTGCAATTTTCTTTGCAGGGCTGTTTATGATCGGCTGGTCGCCTCTTCTGGCAGTAATCGCGCTCTGTGTCGGTGTACTTGGCATGAAATATCTGGGAGAACATTTTGATGAGGTTGCGAGACAGCAGAGGGATCTCGGAAAACTGATCCGGCAGATTGAAAGGATCTCTGAAGGAGATCTGAAAGCCGATGCAGACATACCGAAGGAATCCCTGTATTATAACGCGTCGAAACAGCTGAGCAACATCGGAAGCGGCCTGGACAAATCCCTCCAGGACCAGATGAAAGGGGAACGCATGAAGATCGACCTGATCACAAATGTATCCCATGATCTGAAAACGCCGCTCACGTCGATCATCAGCTATGTGGATCTTCTTGCAAGAGATGATTCACTTTCTCCTGAGGCGAGGGATTATGTGACCATATTGAATCAGAAAACAGAGAGACTGAAAAATACGATCGCTGATCTGTTTGAACTTGCAAAATCCACCAGCGGTGAGGCCAAGGTTACATTGGAGCCGATGGATCTTAAAAAACTGATGGAACAGACTCTGGAGGATATGAGCGATCAGATCAGAGAGTCCGGCTTTAAAGTGAAATTTCAGTGTGATGCAGAGCATACGAAATTTAAGGGGGATGTGAACCGCATGTACCGGGTAGTGCAGAATATACTGGAAAATGCACTGAAGTATTCCCTGAAAGGTACAAGGATTTTTGCCACGATCTCAAATCAGGGCAGCAGAGTCTGCCTGACGGTCCAGAATACGTCCGGTTATGAAATGGACTTTACGGAGGAGGAGATCATGGAGCGCTTTTACAGAGGAGAAAAATCCAGGACCAGTGAAGGAAACGGCCTGGGACTCTCGATCGCAGACAGCTTTACTGCAAACTGCAGGGGAGAATTTAAGATCGAGATCGACGGAGATCAGTTTAAGGCTATGATCCTGTTCCCGATCCTTCCGTAGGACACAAAGTTTTAAATGTAAGGACAATGACAGAAGTGCCATTCCATGCTATAATAACTTCATTGAAGAAAGGAATTTCTATGATGAAAAGACGTATTACATGCATGCTGCTGGCACTCTGTCTTTTGTTATGCGGGTGCAACATTGACGGCAAAAAGGACTATACAAAAACAGAAGATCTGGACGAGGCTACCCTTCAGGGCATGGCAAAGGATATCACGAAGGAGATGACACTGAAACAGAAGATCGGACAGCTCTTTATGGTATCCATGTACTCTCTGGACAGTTCGGGCAGCAAGAATCAGACAAAGGTTACAGCTTCCATGAAAAAGGCTATGAAGAAATATCCTGTGGGCGGGATTCTTCTGTTTTCAAAAAATGTAGATTCTGAGAAGCAATTAAAGCAGCTTACGAAGGATTTTCAAAGCGCTTCCTATGTACCGCTGTTTATAGCGGCTGATGAAGAGGGAGGCACTGGCTCGAGGATTGCCTCAAAGCTGCCGGACGCAGTCAGCCAGTATCCTGACGCCAAAGAAATCGGGGAGACCTACACAGACAAGCAGATCGCCAAGATGGGGAAGGAGCAGAGCAGACAGCTCAAGGCTCTTGGCATCAATATGAATCTGGCCCCTGTGGCTGATGTTCTCTCAAATGAGAACAACACTGAGGTTGGAAACCGGGCCTTTGGCTCTGATGCCAAGGAAGTGGCATCCATCGTTAAGACACTGGTGAAAAGTATGCAGAAGCAGCAGTTTTCTGCGACATTAAAACATTTTCCGGGAAGCGGCGACGCTCTTGGAGATACTCACAGAGGGGCAGTGGAGACGAAGCAGTCTATCCAGGAGCTGAGGAAAAAAGAGTTTCTTCCATTTGAAAGCGGTATGGATGCAGACGCTGACGCAGTCATGGTTTCCCACCTGATCCTTACCAATGTAACGGATGAAAAGGAGCCGTGCAGTTTAAGCGAGCGGGTAATATCGGACATTTTAAGAGATGAATTGGAATATGACGGTCTGATCCTGACCGACGCTATGAATATGAATTCCATCACAGATAACTATACTTCAGGAGAGGCTGCGGTGAAGGCGGTAAAGGCAGGCGTAAATATTGTCGTTATGCCGGAGAATCTGGGACAGGCGTTTAAGGCCGTGAGAAAGGCTGTAAAAAATGGGGAGATCAAGGAATCTGTCATAGATAAAGCTGTGAGAAGGATCATTTACACGAAGCTGAAAAGGGGCGTGATACCGCCGGATACCAACCTTCTTGAGGATGACTAATAATTTTTTTGTTTGTCGAAAAATAAAAATCAGTGCAGTAGAAAATATTGCACTGGTTTTTTATATGTGATACTATTTGTGAGGAAGCCTCCGGTTTGAGGCAATGCAGCAAAAGCAGAAGAATAAAGGAGATAAGACATGGAGAAACAGGAATTATTATATGAAGGAAAAGCCAAAAAAGTATTTACGACAGAAGATCCGGACTTGTTGATCGTTGACTATAAAGATGATGCGACAGCATTCAACGGTGAAAAAAAGGGAACGATCATCGGAAAAGGTGTTGTAAATAACCGCATGTCCAACTATATGTTCAAGATGCTGGAAGAAAAAGGTGTTCCGACTCACTATGTACAGGAACTCAGCGATCGTGAAACCGTTGTAAAAAAGGTAGAGATCGTACCTTTGGAAGTGATTATCCGCAACGTGGCGGCAGGAAGCTTTTCTAAAAGACTTGGAATTGAAGAAGGGTTTGAATTGTTAGAGCCAACCCTTGAGTTCAGCTACAAAGATGATGATCTTGGAGATCCATTGATTAACGAATATTTTGCTTATGCTATCGGTATTTCCAACCGCAAAGAAGTAGAACGTATCACAGAGTATGCATTTAAAGTAAACGAGGCATTGATTGAGGAATTTAAGAAGATCGGCATTAAACTGGTTGACTTTAAGATTGAATTCGGCCGTTATAAAGATGAGATCATCTTAGCAGATGAGATTTCTCCGGACACATGCCGTCTTTGGGATTTAGAGACAAACCAGAAATTAGACAAAGACCGTTTCCGCAGAGATTTAGGGGACGTGGAAGAGGCATACGAAGAAGTATACAGAAGACTTGGCTTATAATTTATTCTTAAGAGAGGCTTGAAAATGGACATAGAACGTTTTGACAAGTTAGGAGAAGAGTGCGGCGTCTTCGGAGTCTATGATTTTGACGGCAATGACGTGGCTTCTACAATTTATTATGGTTTATTTGCGCTTCAGCACCGGGGACAGGAGAGCTGCGGAATCGCGGTTTCCGATACCAACGGTCCGAAAGGGAAGGTTTCTTCCAAGAAGGGAATGGGACTCTGCAATGAGGTCTTTACCCAGGAGTCTTTAGGAGAACTGAAAGGTGATATCGGTGTGGGCCATGTAAGATACTCCACTGCGGGACAGAGCTGCCCTGAGAATGCGCAGCCCCTGGTATTAAATTATGTCAAAGGTACTTTGGGTCTGGCCCACAACGGCAACCTGATTAATGCTCTTGAGCTGAGACATGAGCTGGAATACTCCGGGGCGATCTTTCAGACTACGATAGATTCGGAAGTGATCGCCTATCACATTGCCAGGGAGAGAGTCAATACCCACAGCGTAGAGGATGCGGTTGCAAAGGCTATCCGTAAGGTTAAGGGAGCTTATTCTCTTGTGGTGATGTCTCCGAGAAAGCTTATCGGGGCAAGAGATCCATATGGCTTTAAGCCGCTCTGCATCGGAAAGAGGGATAATGCCTACATCCTGGCATCTGAGACCTGTGCTCTGGATACGGTAGGGGCTGAGTTCATCCGGGATGTGGAGCCGGGTGAGATCGTTACGATCACAAAAGACGGCATTCAGTCGGACTGCAGTATGTGCCTTCCAAAGGGAGAAGCCGCCAGATGTGTTTTTGAATACATCTATTTTGCGCGGCCGGACAGCTGTATTGACGGAGTCAGCGTGTACCAGTCAAGGCTTCAGGCGGGAAAGTATCTGGCGATTGATTCACCGGTGGATGCGGACATCGTCGTGGGTGTGCCGGAATCCGGCAATGCCGCTGCACTGGGCTACTCTCTGGAATCGGGGATTCCTTATGGAACAGCTTTTGTGAAAAATACTTATGTGGGACGGACATTTATTAAACCGAAACAGAGCAGCCGGGAGTCCAGCGTGCAGGTTAAGCTGAATGTCTTAAAAGAATCTGTGAGAGGAAAGAGAGTCATCATGATCGACGACTCTATCGTCCGGGGTACAACCAGCGACCGGATCATCTCCATGCTCAGAGAGGCTGGAGCCAGTGAGGTCCACGTAAGGATCAGTTCCCCGCCGTTTTTATGGCCGTGTTATTTCGGGACCGATGTTCCTGCGAGGGAACAGTTAATAGCATACAACCGCAGCATAGATGAGATTTGTGAACTGATCGGAGCGGACAGCCTGGGATACTTAAAGACTGAGAGATTAGAACAGCTCTCTGAGGGACTGCCGATCTGCAAGGGCTGTTTTACAGGTGAATATCCGATGGAACCGCCGAAGGAAGATATCCGCGGAGAATATGACAAATAAGGAGAAGAATTCATGAACGATAAATATCAGAGCCCGTTATCCGAACGATATGCCAGCAAAGAGATGCAGTATGTCTTTTCACCGGATATGAAGTTCAAAACATGGAGGAAGCTGTGGATCGCACTGGCCGAAGTGGAAAAAGAACTGGGACTGTCTATTACACAGGAACAGATTGACGAGTTAAAAGAGCATGTGGAAGACATTAACTACGATGTTGCAAAAGAGCGCGAGAAGTTAGTGCGCCATGATGTCATGTCCCATGTTTATGCTTATGGGCAGCAGTGCCCGAGCGCTAAGGGGATCATTCACCTCGGAGCGACTTCCTGTTACGTGGGGGACAATACGGACATTATCATCATGACAGAGGCATTAAAGCTTGTGAAGAAAAAGCTTGTGAACGTGATCGCCGAACTTTCTAAGTTTGCTGTGGAGTATAAGGATCTTCCGACTCTTGGCTTTACGCATTTCCAGCCTGCACAGCCTACAACAGTGGGAAAACGGGCAAGTCTGTGGCTCATGGATCTTGTGTATGATCTGGAGGATCTGGACCATGTCATCGACAATATGCGCCTTCTCGGATCCAAGGGAACGACTGGGACCCAGGCAAGCTTTTTGGAACTGTTTGAGGGAGACCATGAAACGATCAAAAAGATTGACGGAATGATCGCAGAAAAGATGGGATTTGACAAGTGCCAGCCAGTATCCGGACAGACCTATTCAAGGAAGATCGATTCCAGAGTGCTGAATGTCTTAAGCGGCATTGCTCAGTCTGCCCACAAGTTCTCCAATGACATCCGCCTTCTCCAGCACTTGAAAGAAGTGGAAGAGCCGTTTGAAAAGAACCAGATCGGATCTTCCGCTATGGCATACAAGAGAAATCCGATGAGAAGCGAACGTATGGCTTCCCTTGCTGATTATGTGATCTCTGATGCCATGAATCCTGCTTTAGTAGCTTCTACCCAGTGGTTCGAGAGAACTCTGGATGACTCTGCCAACAAGCGCCTTTCTGTACCGGAAGGATTCCTTGCCATTGACGGCATTCTGGATCTGTACCTGAACGTGGTAGACGGTCTGGTCGTTTATCCTAAGGTTATTGAAAGCCGCCTCATGAAAGAACTTCCGTTTATGGCAACGGAAAATATCATGATGGATGCAGTAAAAGCAGGCGGAGACCGTCAGGAACTCCATGAAAAGATCCGTGTACATTCTATGGCGGCCGGAAAAGTGGTCAAAGAAGAAGGGAAAGAAAACGACCTGCTGGAGAGGATTGCGAACGATCCTTCCTTCGGAATGACGATGGAACAGCTGGAAGCGATCATGGAACCGAAAAACTTCGTGGGACGTGCACCACAGCAGACAGAGGAATTTGTCAGCGAAGTCATTCAGCCGATCCTGGATGAAAATAAAGAAATGCTCGGAATGACAGCCGAGATCACGGTATAATATTTATTTGATGGAAAGCTCCTTTAAAAAGGGGCTTTCTCTGCTTATAGGGGATGATGATGTATTATTTTATTGTAAATCCAAACGCAGGTTCCAGAAAAGGAATGCGCTGCTGGGAGGAGATCAAGCCATATCTGCTGGAAGAAGGGATCGTATTCCGTGAACTCCTGACAAAAGGAGATGGTGATGCCGCGAGATTTGCAGAGCGAATCACGGAGAAAGGCAGGCCGGATGTGATCGTAGCGGTGGGCGGCGACGGGACACTTCATGAGACGGTTTCGGGAATGAAGAAAGGAACAGAGGCGAAGCTTGCTTTCATTCCCGCAGGGTCCGGCAATGACTTTGCCAGGGGGATGGGGTATTCAAAAGACCCGAAAGAGAGACTCAGGAGCATCTTAGCAGATGAGAACGGGGCCGTGATCAATGTGGGGAGCACTTTTGCTCCCGATGCCTCCGGGTGTTTCCTCGTCAGCTCCGGGATAGGATATGACGCACGGGTCTGCCATATGGTCAATCACGCAAAGACAAAAAAGCTGATGAACCGGCTCCACATGGGAAAACTGACTTATCTGGGGATCGGTCTTCGCGGCCTGTTTGCGGCTGAACTGTTTGAGATGCGGCTGGTTCTTGATGATTCCAGAGAAGAAATATTTCACGATGTGCTGTTTACATCGGTCCATAACCTGCCTTATGAGGGCGGGGGCCTGAAATTTTCACCGGATGCCCGGCCGGATGACGGTTTTCTGAATCTGTGTATTGTGGCAGGCATATCAAAGGCAAAGATGATTCGTCTGCTGTCCAGAGTACCCGGAGGAAAGCATATTGGCTGTCCGGGTGTTTACAGCTTCCGCTGCTGGAAGGCAGAATTTTTTATGGAGAAACCTCAGTTTTTTCATATGGACGGAGAAGTACCGGGGCAGTCATGCCACGTGACGGCAGAAATCGGCTCTGAAAATTTGCAGATTTTGGGCTGAACGGAGGAGTAAAATTGTTCCCGTCTGTAAATCCTAACAAGGTCAATGATTTACAGAGAGGAAGGGATCAGATGGACAAGATATACTATAATGGGGATATTCTTACTATGGAAGACACCCGGACAGAGCCGGAGGCAGTTTTGATATCGGACGGCATCATTGCGTTCACAGGAAGCCTGAAAGAAGCAGTGAGGGCTGCACATCAGCCGGAGATGACAGATCTTAACGGGAAGACCCTGATGCCGGCATTTATAGACGGACACAGTCATATTTCTCTTGTGGCCCAATTTTCACAGTTTGCTGATTTGTCAGGATGCGAAAGCTTCGCAGACATCAAAATGCGCCTGACCGCATTCCAGAAGGAAAAGAAGATTGGAGACGGCGGTGCTGTCATAGGTGTGGGTTATGACCACAATTTTCTGGATGAAAAGAAGCATCCGGATAAAAACGTATTGGATGAAGTTTCTGATCAAATACCGGTATTTGTGCTGCATGCGTCCGGGCATATGGGGGTTGGAAATTCCGTTTTGTTAAAAGAGGCAGGGATCGATGCGTCGGCACCTGATATGGAAGGTTCCAGATTCGGCAGGATACCGGGGTCTATGGAACCGGACGGATATGCGGAAGAGACGAAGGCACTGAACCTGCTTCTGGCCCGGGTATACGCAAAGATTCCAGGGGATCCGAAAGCACAGATAGAGAAAGCCCAGGAGCTTTACCTGTCCCACGGAATTACTACGATCCAGGACGGTGCGGCATCCGGACAGGATATGGATAATTTTTTTTAGGGCGCCAAAAAAAGGGTGGTATGTCTGTA
>OAWA01001498.1_pt1 | contig 10696 bp, 10 predicted proteins | sample 1516971 | NCBI WGS metagenome assembly OAWA01 (sample SAMEA2580097, study PRJEB22360) | human gut metagenome | biome: human gut; feature: human-associated habitat; material: faeces | place: Denmark | collected 2008/2010
CAGACTGTAGACAAATTCCGAGGACAAGTGCCTCGGAATTTCTTCGCGATTGAGCCAGAAAAGTCAGCACTTACAAGACTTTGAGGCTCTTTTTTGGTATAATAGATGTATCAAATACAGGCGGTGAGATGCTTATGATGACACAGAATGCGGATAAAAAAAGAGAACAGATTCAGTTGTTTTGCATGGATGACATGGTTCCACAGGACCATCTGCTGCGGATCATCGACAAAGCAATCGACTGGTCCTTCATTTATGAACTGGTAGAAGATAAATACAGTCAGGACAACGGACGCCCCAGTATGGACCCCGTCATGCTGATCAAGATTCCTTTCATCCAATATCTTTATGGCATTAAAAGCATGCGCCAGACGGTAAAAGAGATTGAGGTAAATGTCGCCTATCGCTGGTTCCTCGGGTTGGATATGCTGGATAAAGTGCCACATTTTTCAACCTTTGGAAAGAACTATACGAGACGCTTTAAAGACACCGACCTGTTTGAACAGATATTCGCGCATATCCTTTCTGAATGCTACAAATTTAAGCTGGTAGACCCTAATGAAGTTTTTGTGGATGCCACCCATGTAAAAGCCAGAGCAAACAATAAAAAGATGCAGAAGCGTATTGCTCATGATGAGGCATTATTTTTTGAAGATCTGCTGAAACAGGAAATCAATGAAGACCGTGAAGCACACGGGAAACGTCCGCTGAAAGAAAAAGAGGATGACAACAATACACCATCCGGTGGAGCCGGCGGCAAAGAAGAAAAGACAGTGAAAGCAAGCACTTCTGATCCGGAAAGCGGATGGTTTCGCAAAGGAGAACATAAACATGTATTTGCTTATGCAGTACAGACCGCATGTGATAAGAATGGATGGATTCTCAGCTATAGCGTTCATCCCGGGAACAATCATGACAGCAGAACCTTCAAGTCTTTATATGACAAGATAAAAGGGATCGGAATAGAGACCCTGATAGCCGATGCAGGATATAAAACTCCCGGTATAGCAAAACTTTTGATCGATCAAGGAGTCAAACCGCTCCTACCATACAAACGCCCCCTGACAAAAGAGGGTTTCTTCAAGAAATACGAGTACGTTTATGATGAGTATTACGACTGCTATATCTGTCCCAACAATCAGGTGCTGACCTATCGAACAACCAACCGTGAGGGATATCGCGAGTACAAAAGCTGTGGAAGTGCCTGTGCAAGCTGTGCCTATCTTGCAAAATGTACCCAAAGCAAAGATCATGTAAAGACGGTTATGCGCCACATATGGGAACCTTACATGGAGATGTGTGAGGAGATCCGCCAAACCCTGGGTATGAAAGAATTATATTCACAAAGGAAAGAAACCATAGAACGAATCTTTGGAAGTGCAAAGGAGAATCATGGTTTTCGATATACACAGATGTTTGGAAAAGCCCGAATGGAAATGAAAGTCGGGCTTACATTTGCCTGCATGAATCTGAAAAAGCTGGCCAGGATGAAAGCGAAATGGGGAGCAGCCCATTTCACAAACTTTATTTTGAACGCAATTTGGTTAATAAAAGAAAACTGGCTTTGGGATACAAAGCCCAAAACCAGTTTGTCTACAGTCTGAAGCCCGCAAATCTGCGGGCTTGCTTTTATATGTAGAAATAATTCTCTTAATCCAAAAACGTAACAGCCTTACAGGGTGTCCTGTAATTTGCCGGCGTGATGCAGATACCCGTGGTGGGGTTGCTGGCGTGGATAACCTGGCCGCCGCCGATGTAGATGGCCACATGGTTAATGTAATCGCCACTGGCGTAGAACAGCAAATCTCCCGGCTTGGCATCACTGACTGGTATGGACTTTCCTCTGGCAGCCTGGTCCCTGGAGCTTCTTCCCGTACTGATGCCGAAATGGGCAAATACGCTCTGGGTAAATCCGGAACAGTCAGCTCCGCTTGTCAGGCTTGTCCCGCCGTACACATAGGGATTGCCCAGGAACTGTTTTGCATATGCCACCACTGCGTTACGGGTAGCAGAAGCCACCTCTGTGGAGGTTCCGCCAGGTGAGCCCGGCTCCTTGCTGTCCACTGTCTCAGGTGCTTTTGCCGTTGTGGGCGCTGCCACCGTGCTGTCCTTGCCGTTCTCAGGATTGGCCGCGATGGTGGTGACGGCGTCTGTTCCCTTTGTCTCCTCTTTCTTGGGAGCTGTGGTGGCAGGAGCCTCCGTGGTCTTCTCGGCCTTTGTGGTAGCTGCCGTCGTCTTCTTGGCCGCATCTGCCTTCTTCGCATCCTCCAGAGCCTGCAGGGCCTTCTCCGCATCTTCCTTGCGCTTGGCCTCCTCTGCCGCCTTGGCCTTCTCCTCTTCCACCGATACAGCCTTGTTAAACTCCACACTGGTCTTCATATATTCCTTGAACACATATCCTTCCAAATCTGAATCCACCTGCACCTTCAGGAAATCACCTTCCTCGCCCGTAACCACATAATGGGCGCCCTCTGACAGCAGTGTCAGTGTCTTTCCTTCCATGTCAGGACTTTGTCTCAGACGCAGGCTGGGGGTGCCCACTATGGTGCCATAGGTGGTTCCCACCTGCTTGGCCCTGGATTCTGCCTGCTGTCCTGTAACAAAGTAATCAGCTTTTATGTAGCCGGTCACGGAACCGGACTGAATCTTGTACCATTTTCCGCCCTCTCCGTCCACCGTGTCCAGGATGGTGGCCGCGCAATCATTGTTAATCTTGCCGGTGACACCGCTGCTGGTATTGGCCTCTGTACGGATGTTTACCGTGCCGTTTATCTTGGACACGGCAATGTTGTCATACGCCGAGGACTTTGGTTTGGACGCGGTCTCCTGGGCAGTCTTTGCCTTACCGGCGTCTCCTGACGCGCTGCCGGACTGGCCGCTTGCCTTATTGCCGCTGCCCCGGGCGAACTGGAAGACAGCGGCTGTATTTGACTGGGCTGATTTGTTCTGTATGTTGGAATAGGATGAAGCCAGCTGCTTTTCCGGCTCTGTATTCCCTGCATAATAATTATTCAGCGCAACGGATATACCCGCCAGAGAAGAGCCTGTCTCCAGGTTTGTGGACGCCATAGCGTTCACAGAAAGCGCGCAGCTGCACAGACCGCTGAGCACGATTACTTTCTTCCAGTTATTCATCTGTAGCCTGCCTCCCCTAATTCTCTACCAGATACCGCTCCACACTGGTTATGGCGTTTGCACCGTCCGCAGCAGCTGTAATAATCTGACGAAGCGGCTTGGTCCTCACGTCACCTGCCGCAAAGATACCGGGTGCCGATGTCACAGTATCCTCCCCGGCCCTGATATAGCCGTGGTCCATATCCACCAAACCCTCAAAGGCCCTGCTCTCCGGTGTTATGCCCACTGCGATAAACACGCCCTGTACATCCAGTTCTCTTTTCTGTCCATTTTTTACATTGGTCAGGGAAAGACTCTTTACCATTCCATCCCCATTGATACTGTCGGCCACTGTGTCCCATATTACCTCCACATTATCCAGGGACAGCAGATTCTCCTGCAGGCTCTTGGCTGCCCGCAGTTCATTTCTCCTGTGAATCAGATACACCTTGCTGCACATACGCGCCAGGAAAATGGCATCCTCCACAGCCACATCGCCGCCTCCGATGACTGCCGTGACCTTATTGCGGAAAAATGCCCCGTCGCAGGTGGCACAGTAGGACACTCCGGCTCCTGCCAGCTCTTCCTCGCCCGGCACGCCCAGCTTCCTGTGCACAGCTCCGGTGGCAAGTATAAGGGACCTGGCCTCATAGGTATTTCCCTGACACACCACGCCCTTGATTGCGCCTTTTCCTCCATCCTGGATATTCAGAACCTCGTCCTCCACGAACCGGGCTCCCAGACGGTCTGCGTGTTCCCTGAATTTAATTCCCAGGTCGTATCCGCCGATTCCGGGAAGTCCGGGATAGTTGTCCACCTCATAGGTGGTCAGGACCTGGCCTCCGCTGACCATTGCCTTTTCTACCACAAGAGTGTCCAGCTTTGCCCTCTGGGCGTAAACAGCAGCCGCCAGACCTGCCGGTCCGGAACCGATAATAATCAAATCATAAATATGAGACATAGTTTCACCTTTTCCTTTTATTCGATCTAAGCCGATATTTTCACTGTTTTGTTTCAATCCACACCCGGTAATGAAACAGAGTACGACTGTTTGTTTCCGGCAATGCATCCATCCGCCTGTTGGGGCGGGGGTATTTTAGCTTCTTTTGTTAAACAATTTGTAATTATTATATCACAAATAAATTATTTATTACAATTCAATTTCTTACAATTCTATCATTGGTATGGTAAAATATGTTATAACCCATAACAGAAAGGATGTGTATCTTATGCCGCGTAAAACCGTACTGGTCACCGGAGCCTCCAGAGGCATCGGCAAGGCCGTGGCAGTTAAGTTTGCAAAGAAGGGCTATAATGTGGCTATCAGCTGTGTCCACAGGGAGGAACAGCTGATGCAGACCCGGAAAGAAATCGAATCCTTCCAGGTCCCCTGCCTGGCATACAAAGGAGATATGGGGGACATGGCTTGCTGTGAGGAGCTGTTCCTTAAGATTAAAAAGATGTTCGGTGGTGTGGATGTCCTTGTGAACAATGCCGGCATCTCCTATATCGGACTTCTCCAGGATATGACTCCGGCGGACTGGGAGCGCATGCTGCGCACCAACCTGACATCTGTTTTCAATTGCTGCAAGCTGGCGGTCCCCTATATGATTTCTCAGAAGCAGGGAAAAATTGTCAATATATCTTCTGTATGGGGCGTTGTGGGCGCCTCCTGCGAGACAGCCTACTCAGCCACCAAAGGCGGTATCAACGCCCTGACAAAGGCCCTGGCAAAGGAGCTGGCCCCCAGCAATATCCAGGTCAATGCAATTGCCTGCGGAGCCATTGACACAGAGATGAACCAGTGGATGGATGAGGACGACCTTATCGCCCTGGTGGACGAGATTCCCTCCGGGCGCCTTGGCCGCGCTGAGGAGGTGGCTGATTTGGCTTACCATCTGGGCTATAAGGAATCATACCTTACCGGACAGATCATCGGACTGGACGGGGGATGGATTTAGACTGGCGGGGTTTGGCTGATGGGTTCAGGCCGGGGGATTTAGACCGGGGGCAGACTCCCACTATGTCTCCCGAACCTTTCCGAAACTTTTCCTTATCCTTACGAATATATTAACTGTATTGACCTTGGAGCCGCTCCATGGTGTAGAATTTACTCAGAAAAGCAATACACTAATATAAATCGCAAGGAGGCATGCTTCTTATGAAAAAGAAATATTTAGCAATCGCAGCTCTCTCCATGGCCCTGGCCGCAGGGAGCGCTATGACATCATTTGCTGCGGGATTCGTTCACACCTCTCAGGGAACAAAGTATCAGTGGGGTTCCGGAGATTACTGTACCAATAACTGGGTAAACTACAAGAACCACTGGTTCTTCTTCGGAGAGGACCAGATTATGCGTACCGGATGGATTCAGAAGGACGGCACCTGGTATTACGCCGCCGATACAGGCGAGCTCCAGGGCGGCATCATGAAGATCAACGGCAATGTCTACTACTTCGACAGCAACAGCTGTAAGTTACAGACCGGAGAACGCTCCTTCAATGGCCAGACCCACACCTTCACCGAAAACGGAACCACCGACGGCGGTCCATATGTTTATACAGAGTGGAACAGCAACGGAACACTCAGACGCGGTACCAAATTCGGGGTACGGTAATTCATAAATTGCATATCACACACAAGAACAGGGATGCCTGAGCCGGAAGGTTCAGCCATCCCTGTTCTAATGATATCAAAAACATAGAGAGCCAAAAAGACCTTCCGGAAAACTGGTTCCGAAAGGTCCTGTATACGTTTGTTGGGACATACTGGTGTAAACCAGATGTCTGACTCCAGAATTAACGCTTGGAGAACTGAGGAGCACGACGGGCTGCCTTTAAGCCGTACTTCTTTCTCTCTTTCATTCTTGGGTCTCTTGTTAAGAAACCAGCTTTCTTCAGGGCTGGTCTGTAATCAGCGTCTACCTGAAGGAGAGCTCTGGAGATGCCGTGACGGATTGCGCCGGCCTGTCCTGTTGTGCCGCCGCCGCGAACGTTAACCATTACATCGAATTTATCAGTAGTCTCAGTAGCTACTAATGGCTGGGGGAAAAAAAAACATTAAATATCAAGAATGTTTGGCAACCTTTAAAGTCTCAAGACCAAGATACTCATTGATATCTCTCTTGTTGATGGTGATGTTGCCGGTACCTGGTACTAAATATACTCTGGCGATGGATTTTTTTCTTCTGCCTGTTCCGTAAAATTTTGCGTTAGCCATGATACTTTCTTCCTCCAATCCTCATTAAAATGTTAAAACTTCTGGTTTCTGTGCTGCCTGCTCATGGTCTGGGCCTGCATATACATGAAGCTTGCCAAACATGCTTCTTCCCAGAGGTCCCTTTGGAAGCATACCCTTAACTGCTAACTCGATAACCTTCTCAGGCTTCTTAGCCATCAATTCACGCAGGGTTGTCTCTCTCATACCGCCTACGTAATCAGAGTGATTGTAATAAATCTTCTGATCCAACTTCTTGCCGGTTACTTTAATCTTCTCAGCGTTCACAACGATTACATAATCGCCGCAATCCATATGAGGTGTGAAAATCGGCTTGTTCTTTCCTCTTAAAACCTTTGCTATCTCTGAAGACAGACGTCCTAATGTATATCCTGTAGCATCAACTACATACCATTTTCTTTCAATTGTCGCTGGACTAGCCATAAAACTCTTCATTGGTTAACCTCCTGTTAATCTCAACCTTGTTATACACCTGACATCCAACGGATGCCCGCTATATGCCTGATAAATATGGGAAGTATTTATCAATCAAAGTGCTCACTCCGGGGCTTTGGATGAGCATTCTTTGCTAATGTCACAGTTTTATATTATATAATACCAAACACTCCCTGTCAACCACTTTACAAAGAAAAAATGCCGAATAATCAAAGATATTCCGGCATTTACAGCTCATATTTCATTTCTATCAGAGTAAGCCCCCTGGCAGGCGCCGTGGGGCCTGCTGCCCGCCGGTCCTTTGCCTCCAGAATGGAGGGCATATCCTCTGCCTGTATATGGCCTGTTCCCACAGCCATCAGGGTCCCGGCAATGATGCGCACCATATTATACAGAAAACCGTTTCCGGTCACGCGTATGGTAATGATATCATCCGCATTTCTCGTAACATCAATCCTATAGACGGTCCTTACTGTATCCGTCACCTGGGTGCGGACACTGCAGAAGCTTTTAAAATCATGTTCCCCGGCCAGCATATTTGCAGCAGCCTGCATCCTGTCCACATCCAGCTTATAATAACAGAAATGGGAGTACAGGCGCTCCATGGGCATGTTGATTCTCCGGTTTAAAATCCTGTATTCATATGTCTTGATGCAGGTGCATTTTCTGGGATGCCAGTCAGAGGGCACTTCCTCGGATACCTGAACCCGGATGTCCTCAGGAAGCCTCTGGTTTAAGGCCATGCAAATCTTATCCGGCGGCATCTGGCTTTCTGTGTCAAAGACAGCCACATTCCCCCTTGCATGGACTCCTGAATCTGTCCTGCTGGCACCTATAACCTGGATGGGCTCCCTCATAAGCTGGGTAAGGGCTTCATTCAAAACAGATTCTATGGTCACTGCCCCCGGCTGTATCTGCCAGCCGTGATATTGGGTGCCGTCATAGGCAACCACAAGCCGTATTCGTTTCATTGATCCTACCTTCCTGTATATGCAGCGCAGTGCTCATTTTAGAGATAAACCCTGGACGCTATGATGACCACAAAATACAGGGCATATATCATATAGGCGTCATGGTCCGCCTGGCGGTACTGCAGGGGTTTCATCTTTGTGCGGCCGTCGCCGCCGCGGTAACAGCGGGCTTCCATGGCCATGGCCAGGTCTGTGGCCCTGCGGAAGGCGGAAATAAATAACGGCACCAGAAGAGGCACCATGGCCTTTGCCTTCTGTATCAGATTGCCGGTCTCAAAGTCAGCTCCCCTGGCCATCTGGGCCTTCATGATTTTATCGGTTTCCTCCACCAGAATAGGGATGAATCTCAGGGCAATGGACATCATCATGGCAACCTCATGGACCGGCACCCTGAACCGTTTCAGAAAGCCCAGGCCCTTTTCCAGACCGTCTGTCAGCTGGTTGGGCGTGGTGGTCAGCGTCATGATGGATGAGCCAATCACCAGATAGATAAGCCTCAGCCCCATAAAAAAGGCCATACGCACGCCCTCAAAGGTTATCTTGAAAATCCAGAACTTTACCAGTATGCGTCCGTCTGTCAGGAACAGATTGAAGCTGACACTGATTAACAGCAGAATCATGATAGCCTTCAGCCCCCTGAGAATGAAACGCACCGGCACCCTGGTCAGCTTAATCACAGCTGCCAGCACCACCGTGGCAATGACATAACCCCATATATTGTCTGCAACAAACAAGGAGGCTATGAACACCATAGTTCCAAAAAGCTTTGTCCTGGGGTCCAGTCTGTGAACGGCGGAGTCCACCGGATAGTACTGGCCCAACGTAATCTCTCTAAACATTTTTATCCCTGCTGCTTTCTGTCAGTTTATTCCTCAGCGCCAGAATAGCCTCCCTAGCCTCCGCCACTGTGGTAATATCATCATCAATATCAATGCCGTTTTCCTTCAGGTCATGGACCAGATAAGTTATCTGGGGCGCAGCCAGTCCCATGGTCTCCAGTTCCCTGTAATGGCAAAATACCTCCTTTGGCGCGCCGTCAAACACCTTCTGCCCATGGTTCATCACAATCAGACGGTCCGCATACCTGGCCACATCCTCCATGCTGTGGGAAACCAGTATGATGGTCATATGGCGCTCCCTGTGGAGCCTGTCAATCTGGTCCAGAATCTCATCCCTTCCCCTTGGATCCAGGCCGGCTGTCGGCTCGTCCAGTATAAGGACCTCCGGTTCCATGGCCAGCACGCCAGCTATGGCCACCCGCCGTTTCTGGCCGCCGGACAGCTCAAAGGGAGACTGTTTATAATAAGAAGGGTCCAGGCCCACCTGTTCCAGGGCTTTTTTTGCCCTGGCTTCGGCCTCCTCCCTGCTCAGTCCCTGATTCTTAGGTCCGAAGCATACATCTGTCAGCACATCCACTTCAAAGAGCTGGTGCTCCGGATACTGGAATACCAGGCCCACCTTGCTCCTCAGCTGCTTCATGTCATAGCCCTGGCTGTAGATATTCTCCCCGTTGTAGTAGAGTTCGCCTGCGCTGGCTTTTATCAGCCCGTTTAAATGCTGAATCAGGGTGGACTTTCCCGAGCCCGTATGTCCAATCAGACCCACAAATTCCCCGTCCTCAATCTCCAGATTCACGTCAAACAGGGCATGCTGCTCAAAGGCCGTGCCGCCGCCATATACAAAATTCAAATCAACTGCTTTTATTGACATCCTCTATCTCCTTCTCCCTATCTCAGAAGGGGTACCAGCTGTTCCACCAGCTCTTCCCTGCTAAGGATTCCATCCGTAAGGGGCATTCCTGCCTCCTTAAGCTCCCAGGCCAGCTCTGTGACCTGGGGCACGTCCAGTCCATGGCTCTTCAGTTCTTTGACCCTAGAGAAAATTTCCCTTGGCTGTCCGTCCATGACAATCCTGCCGTCGTCCATGACAATGATTCTGTCAGCCTCAATGGCTTCCTCCATATAGTGGGTAATCAGCAGGACGGTGATGCCTTCTGCCCTGTTTAACTCATGAATGGTCCGTATAACCTCCTTGCGGCCGTTAGGGTCCAGCATGGCAGTGGGCTCGTCCAGAATAATGCACTCCGGCTTCATGGCCATAACGCCTGCTATGGCCACCCTCTGCTTCTGTCCTCCTGAAAGCTTATTGGGTGACTGGAGCCGGTAGGCGGTCATTCCAACAGCCTTCAGGCTCTCCTCCACACGCTTCCATATCTCTTCTGTGGGCACGCCTATATTCTCCGGTCCAAAGCCCACATCCTCCTCCACAATATTGCCGATGATCTGGTTATCCGGATTCTGGAACACCATGCCGGCTGTCTTGCGGACATCCCAGATATGTTCCTCATCCCTGGTATCCATATCCCCCACCCATACGGTTCCTTCCGTGGGCAGCAGAAGACCGTTGACATGCTTGGCCAGAGTTGACTTGCCGGAACCATTATGGCCCAGCACAGCCACAAAATCACCCTTTTTTATATCCACATCCACACCGTCAATAGCCCGGTTCACTTCTTCTATATTTTCTTCCTCATCGCGTCTTATATACTCATATACCAGTTTTGCCGCTTTAACGATTCCCATATGCGTCCTTTCAACACCTTCGTTCTGCTACGTTTCTCAATTTTAGTTGATATTACTATATAAGTCAAGAGCAGCGGCGCAATAATCCCGTTACAGGCGCCATGGCTGCAGTCCGACCGTTCACCAGGCACTCTAAAGGGCTTCTGTCATGAGATACCCCCTGCTGCGCCCATTGGTTTCTGCTTACAGTTTCATTATATTTTTTTCCCATGCCAAAAGCAACTGTTTTCCAGTGACCTGCCCCGGGACGGAATGGAATATCTGATGGCGCAATGCAGTACATAACATCCATTATCATTTCTGTTCCGGCCGGTGTGATTTGCTGATACATCAGCAAATGCCGTGCAGAAAGTAATG
>OAWA01001499.1_pt1 | contig 10686 bp, 9 predicted proteins | sample 1516971 | NCBI WGS metagenome assembly OAWA01 (sample SAMEA2580097, study PRJEB22360) | human gut metagenome | biome: human gut; feature: human-associated habitat; material: faeces | place: Denmark | collected 2008/2010
GAGGACCGCAGCGGGGGCCTCCCCCCCACGCCGACCGCCATGCGGCAACGCGCAGGGTCCTGACCGGTGGCGCGGCTCACGGCCTGCGCGGCGACGGCGGGCGATACCAGCCGAAACGGCACGCACTGGCAACGACTCACGATAGTGGGCAGCATCACGTCGGCCGAGGTACCCAACAGGATGAACATGACGCCCTCGGGCGGCTCCTCGAGCGTTTTGAGCAGCGCGTTGGCGGTGTTGGCGCGCAGCTGCTCGGCACGGTCGATGATGTAGACCTTTGCCTTGGCACGGATGGGCGCCAGCGGCACGTCGTCGAGCAGCTCGCGGGTCTGGGCGATGAGGTAACCCGTGGCGCTCTCGGGCGTGCAATAGTGCACGTCGGGATGCGTATGCCGAGAGACGCGCACGCAGCTGTCGCATGCGCCGCAGCCGTCCTGCTCGCACAGGAAGGCCTGGGCGAGCGCCCACGCGGCGTCGAGCTTACCCGCGCCGGGCGCGCCCAAAAACAGGTAGGCGTGCGATGCGCGACCGCTGGCGACGGCATTGGTCAAAAAGTCGCGCACACGTTCCTGGGTGTCAAGCTTGGCCAGCAGACTTGCCTGAGCGGGGGCCATGTTACTCGGCCTCCTTGGCAAGCGCGGCGGCAACGGCTTCCCGCGGAATGTCGAGACCGTACGCGCGAACCTGCTCGACCGTCTTCCCGAAGACTTCCTCGACGGTCGTAGTGGCGTCGATGAGCTTTACGCGGTTTGGCTCCTCGGCAGCAATGGCGCAAAATCCCTGATAGACACGCTCTTGGAAGGCCATGCCCTTGGCCTCCATGCGGTCGGCCGCACCACGGGCGGCCATGCGCAGCGCCGCCTGCTCGGGCGTGATGTGGTAGACGAGCGTGAGCGCCGGGTGCGTTCCCGCGACGGCCAGGCTGTTGGCATCGCGCACCATCTGGCGATCGAGGCCATCGGCAAATGCCTGGTAGCAGGTCGTGGAATCATAGAAGCGATCGCACAGGACCACCTTGCCGGCCGCAAGGGCGGGGGCTATGACCTCGTGCACCAACTGGGCGCGCGCCGCCTCGTAGAGCAGCAACTCGCAGGTATCGCCCATCGCCGTGTTGGCGGGGTCGAGCAGCAGGGCGCGAATCTTTTCGCTGATGGCAGTGCCACCCGGCTCGCGCAGGCTCACAACCTGGTAGCCAGCGAGTTCGAGCGCGCGGGCAAGCAGGCGCGCCTGCGTGGACTTGCCGGCGCCATCGACGCCCTCGAGCGTGATAAAGCTATGTTGAGCGGGCTCAAAAGCCATGGGCGCAGCCCCTTCCTACAAGGCGCGTAAATGCAGATATATCAACCAAGCCATGATACCCCAGTGCTCGGCGCGTCCCCAATGGCTAAAGGTGCCTTTCCAAAGTTGCGGTGAAATAGGGACTGATTGAAGCTCTGAGACCTCCAAACAGTCCCTATTTCACCGCAACGTATGATGGGGATTTTTGGATGCTGGGTATAATCGTCGTATTGCATTGAAATGTGGCGAAAGGAGTGGCAATGTCTCGGTATTGCGCCTCGTGCGGCAAGCTTCTTGCAGATGATGCCAAGTTCTGCACCTCGTGCGGTGCACCCGTTGAGCAAACAGCCGCGAGCGATAGCCAGCCCGCTTTTGAGCAGACCGGCTCCCTTGATACGCCGCGAGCCAAGGCGGACGACCACCTCGCCTATAGCCCCGACCCCGCCGCAAGGACCGAGGCCGTCGAGACCACGCAGCGCATACCCGTCGCGAGCGGCTCGACCCAACAGCAGCCGGCTCCCGCATACGCGCCCGCTTCGCCACAGACCCCCGCTCCCAAAAAGAGCGGCACCGGGCCGCTTATCGCCGTTATCGCTGTGCTGGTGGCGATCATCATCGCTCTGGTCATCTTCTTTGCAATCAGACCGTTCGACAACGCCGCCACGCAGACGACTGCCGAGGTAGCTAAGCTGCACCATGACGTCGACGACGATGACCTAAAACCTCTCGGCGATCCCAACAGCCTGTACGACGATGATGACGATGACGACGAGGATGGCGGCGAAGCAACGCTCTCCGAGCAGAACCTCTACCGCCGACTGAGCGAATACTACGACCTGCTCGAAGATCTCGACAGCCAGGTCCGTGGCTGCGCGCAGAACTTCAACGGCAACTATCTGGAAGAGGATCGAACCACCCGTCAAAATCTCGCCGACGTCGCCGAGCGCACGGAGGACACCATCGAGCAGTATTACGACATCGTCGAGAACCTGGACGTCCCGACGAGCTCCAAGAACTGCAGCTCCTGGAAGGACATCATCGCCCTGTACGACGACCTGGATCACCGCATTGACGCAATCTGTGATGCCTGGGAGATCAGCCTGAAATACGCCAAGCCTGCGGACCACAAGAATGAGATCGTGGCGCCGCTGTCGCGCGACAACGTGGCGGGCACCAATGACAATAAGTACCGCCTAGACTTTGAGGAGCGCTATCCCGGCGCCAAGCCTGTCGAGGTGAACTAGCGCCTTGTCGTTCCCGAGCCGGCAGTTAGGGACGTTCCTAAACTGCCGACAGAAAAGGAACATCCCTAACTGCCGGTCAAAAAAACGAGCGAGGATCGCGGGGTCCTCGCTCGTTTTTTAGGGCAATGTTTCGACTGTGCCGTTACTTGTCGGCGGCCGCTTTCTTGGCAGTCGACTTCTTCGCGGTCGTCTTCTTGGCGGCAGTGGCTTTCTTAGCCGTCGTCTTCTTTGCCGTGCTCGCCTTGGTTGTGGTCTTGCGGCCGCGGACGGGCTTCTTCTCCTTGGTCGGGCAGTCCATGTTCACGCAGATGCGCCACGGTCCGCGCGCCGTGTTGACCACCACTATGGGAGCGCCGCACTCGGGGCAGGTCTCACCCGTCGCCTCGAGCTTACCGCGCGCCGGCAGAGGATAGCTCACACCGCAGTCATCGTAGTTGGTGCAGCGGATAAAGCGCTTGCCGCTCTTCTCGCTCTTGTGCGCGATCAGGTCGCCATGGCGTCCGGCCTCGGCGCACACCTTGCACTCGCCCACCTTAAGGTCAGGCTCGTAGTTGGTGGGGCACGTGGGGTTCACGCAAATCTCGAAGGCCTTCTGGCGGAACGGCTGGCACTTAATGCGCGGCGCGCCGCACTCGGGGCACACGGCCGCCTCGCCCTCGAGCGGGCTCACCTTGACGCCGCTCGGCACCGGATAGGTCACGTCGCAGTCGGGCCAGCCCATGCAGCCAATGAAGCTGCCACGGGTCTTGGCGCTCGTCTTCATAACCAGGTCCTTGCCGCACTTGGGGCAAGCGCCCACGCGCGCATCGGCCGTGACGGCGTCGCTGATGGCGTCGCCCAGCTCCTGCGTGTGCTTGAGCAGCTCGTCGAGCACGCCGGCCAGCAGCGCGCGCGAGTGTGTCACGACATGCTCTTCGGTATCCTCGCCGCGCTCCACACGGGTCATGTCGCCATCGAGCTCGCTGGTCATATCGGGGCTCGTGATGCGCGGGGCAAACTGCGTCAGTGCATCGATGATGGCTATGCCCAGCTGACTCGGCTCCACGGGATCGTTTTTGAGATAGCGCACGGCATACAGGCGCTCGATGATGCTCGCGCGCGTGGACTTGGTGCCCAGACCGCGCTTTTCCATCTCCTGCACGAGCTTGCCCTGGCTGTAGCGCGCGGGCGGCTCGGTCTGCTTTGCCTCGAGCTTAATGTCGAACACGTCGATCGTATCGCCCTGCTCCAGCGGCGGCATCTGCTCATCGCGCTTAAGTCCATACGGATACGCCTCGCGGAAACCCGGGGTAACGAGCACGTCGCCCGAGGCCACGAACGGCTCGCCGTTGACGTCGAGCTCGAGCTTGGTGTTCTCGATGGTCGCGGGCCCCATGAGCGTCGCCAGGAAGCGGCGCGCGATGAGGTCGTAGAGCTTGCGCTGACCGCCATCGAGCGTGGACGGGTCGCCCTCGCCCGTAGGGTAGATAGGCGGGTGGTCGGTGGTCTCGACTTTGCCGCGCGTGGGCTTCATGGGGCCGGCGAGCACCTTTTTGCATACGGGCGCCAGCGCCGGGCTGATCTTTGCCAGGTCGCTCACCACGGCGCCCAGATCGAGCGTCGCGGGGTACACGGTGTTGTCGACACGCGGGTAGCTGATAAGACCCGCCATGTAGAGGGACTCGGCGATGCGCATGGTGCGCGCAGGCGAGATGCCCTCGGCCGCGGCGGCGGCCTGCAGCGAGGTGGTCGCAAACGGCGTGGGCGGCTGCTGCTTGCGCGAGCGTTTGGTCACCGCGGCGACGGTTGCCGTCGTAACGCCGTCGACATGGCCGTACGCCGTCTCGGCAGCATCCTTGTCGGTAAAGCGCGCCGTCTTGTGAGCGATCTTAAAGCGATCATCCTCGGCAGCGCCCTGAGCGGCACCCATGCCGCGAATCTGCCAATAGTCCTCGGGCACAAACGCCATGCGCTCGCGCTCGCGCTCAACCACCAGGGCAAGCGTCGGCGTCTGCACGCGGCCGGCGGAACGCACGTTGCCAAAGCCGCCAAACTTGGCGAGCGTCAGGTAGCGCGTGAGCACGGCACCCCAAATGAGGTCGATGTGCTGACGGCTCTCGCCGGCGTCGGCCAGGTTCTGGTCGAGCGAGACGAGGTGATCGAAGGCCTGCGTGATCTCGGCCTTGGTAAACGAAGAATACTGGGCGCGGGCGACCGGCAAGTCGGGCGCCACCTCGCGCACCTTGTTGAGGGCGTCCGAACCGATCAGCTCGCCCTCGCGATCGAAGTCCGTGGCGATGATGACACTGTCGGACTTCTTGGCAAGGTTCTTGAGCGAGCGAATGAGCTCTTTCTCGGCCGGCAGCTTAATGACGGGCGCCCAAGTGAGGTAAGGCAGACTCTCGAGCTTCCAGCCCTTGATGGATATGCCATCGGCAAGGAACGGCTTACGCTTGGTGTCGTAGGGCGGACGAGCCAGGCCATCGGGCATGTCGGCCGGCAGCATCTCGCCGTCCTCAGTAACCGAATACCAGCCCAGCTTTTTATCGAACAGCACGCTGTCACAAAAATCGGGCGCCAGGATGTGACCGGCAAGGCCGATCGTCACGCACTCCTCGCCCTTCCACTCAAAACGGTAGATGGCGGTGTTGTACACCTTGTCCTTTTTGGGCTTACCCGTGGACAGACGCTCGGCGATCTGACGCGCGGCGTCGTTTTTCTCGGCGATGATGAGCTTCAAAAGAGGCTCCTATCTCGTGTCTCTGCAGCTGCGCCCGCGCTTGTGGCGGCCGACTTACGCCCTTGCTTGCTCAATCTGCCCGATGAGCCAATCGCACCAGGCATCCATGCCCTCGCCCTTGCGCGCGCTCACGGCAAACCGCGGCGCCTGCGGATTGAGGTCATCGAGTGTCTTAGTATACCTATCCATGTCAAAATCGAAAGCCGGGGCCACGTCGACCTTATTGAGCAGCTGTGCGCCGGCGTGCTGGAAGATGCCCGGGTACTTGACGGGCTTGTCGTCGCCCTCGGGCACCGAGAGAATCATGATGGACAGGTTCTCGCCCAGGTCAAAGTCGACCGGGCAGACCAGGTTGCCCACATTTTCGATAAAGATGACGTCGATGTTCTCCAGGCCGACGGCCTGGTCGAACGCATCGACAGCCTCCATGATCATGTTGCCCTCGAGGTGGCACAGGCCGCCCGTGTTGATCTGGATGGCGGGCATGCCGGCTTCCTTCATGGTGATGGCATCGACATCCGAGGCAATATCGCCCTCGATGACGGCACAGCGCAGGCCGGCCTTGTCACGCAGGCGCTCGTTGGTGCCCAGGATCGTGGTGGTCTTGCCCGAACCGGGGCTCGACAAGACGTTGATCACATAGGTGTTTGTCTCATTAAATCGCTGACGCAGCTGATCTGCCAGGCGCTCGTTGCGCGACAGAATCGGCGATGCGATATCAATCGTTTTCTCAGCCATATTCGGCACTCCTTACTTCTGCCATTTATACCCCGTCCCCAGATGGCTGGTAGGTTAATCGTCGGGGGTCTCGATTTCGATACTTGCGATGTCGAGCTCGCGGCCGTGCAGTAGGCGCACGTTGGCACCACCACACTGGGGACAGCGACAGTGGAAACGATCGTGGTCGAAAACCTCGCCGCAGTCCAGACACTCGCTTTGTGGATGGACCTCCTCCACGGCAAGATCGCAGCCTCGCGTGAGCGGGTCCTCGTCGCGAAATGTCTCCCACGCAAAGTCGAGCGCCTCGCGCACGACCTCGGTCATATCCCCGATACGCAGCGTTACCAAAACGGCGCGCGAGGCCCCCGCCCCACGCGCCGCGCGAATCACTGTATCGAGTATGCCGTTGACAATGCCAACCTCGTGCATACCGATTTACTCCTCGCTGTCCTCTTCGTCGTCCGAAAACAGGTCCAGACGGCTCACAAACAAGCCCTCCTTGCCCTCGCGCGCGGTAATGACCACGCGAGCGATGGCGAGCGAAATCTCGTAGAGCGAGAGCAGGGCGCCATACATGAGGCCCAGCGTAACGGGCGAGCCGTCGGGCGTAATCACAGCCGAGCCCGCAAGCAGGCCAACGTATACGTAACGCCAGACACTGCGGAAGGCCGCATAGGACACAATATGGAAGACGGACAGGTAGAAGATGATGAGCGGCAGCTCAAACGCCACACCAAAGCCGATCATAAAGAGTAGCTCCATGTTGACGTAGTTCTCCAGGTCGGGCAGCGCGGTTGCGACGGCCGAGGTCTCGCCGATGAGCCACTCAAAGCCCGCCGGGATGATAATGAAGTAGCAGAAGATGGCGCCCAGGAAGAACAGCACCGTCGAGGCGAGCACCGTGGGAACGACCCACTTGCGCTCGTTGGGGCGCAGTGCCGGCAGGAAAAACGCCAGGATCTGCCAGATGATCATGGGCGTGCACATGACCACGGCCATCTTGATGGCCAGCGAGAAGCGCAGGCCAAAGCCGCCGAGCGTGGTAGTGATGTAGAACTTACCGTCCGGTACAAAGGAACGGATGGGGTCTTCCAGGATGTCGAGCACCACGGGCGTGGCGAAATACAGCACGATAGCGGCGGCAAACACCGACACGACCACGATGGTCAGGCGGCGACGGAGCTCTCCCAAGTGATCGAAGAGCGGCATGCGCGCAGGTCCGATAGGCATTACTCATCGCCTCCCTTCGGGGCATCGGCGGCAGCGGCGTCGTCCTCGGCCTCGAGCTCGCGAGCGAGCTGGTCGACGACGGCCTTGCGCTTGCGGGGACGACGGGCGTAGAGGTCGGCCGTCGTGGGCTCTGCCGGCTCGAGCTCGGGCTCCGGCTCTGCAGCAGATTCGGGCTCGACGGCGGCAGCGGCAGGCTCGGCACCCTCAGCCTCGGACTCCTCGGCAGCATTCTCGCCATCGGCGTCACCCTCGCTTGCGGCCTTCTCGGCAGCAAGGCGGGCACGGCGCTCGGCAAAGGTCTCCTTCTTGGCGGGCGCTGCCGTCTCGGCGGCATCCTCGTCCGCATCGGAATCGTCATCGACGGCAGTCTTCTTGGGCTTGACCGGTGCCGAAGCGGCCTCGCTCACCGGATCGATAATCTCGGACTGAACAACGGCCGTCATCTTTTCCTGCGTCTCGCGGAACTGACGGATGGCACGGCCGATCGTGCGGCCCATCTGTGGGAGCTTATCCGGGCCAAACAGCAAAAAGCCGAAGACCACGATGATCGCGAGCTCACCCTCTCCAATACCAAACACACATACCTCCAAGGCTCGATGTGAGTCGAGCCCGCACCGCGCCATTCGGCCGGAACTCGTCTATTCATTCGGTCAAGTATAGCGCCCAGACGCCAAAACGTCCGAGCGCATCACAAACATATGCCAAACGGCACGCCCTTTTGGGGCAAAGATTATGCAGCGGTGATCGAAATCTCCTGGTCGACACCCAACAGCTGAACCACGCGCATCACCGGGGGCTGTACATTGGTGCAGCTAAAGCGCTTGCCGTGGTCGACCGCGTGGTGCGCGGCGCCCACAAGCACGCCAATGCCCGTCGAATCGATGTAGCTCACCTGGGCAAAATCGAGCTCAACGGCCTCAGTGGGCTGCTCGAGCGCCAGGTCGATGGCATTGCGCAGGCTATCGGCGTTAGAGATATCGATCTCGCCGGTTACCTTAATGGTGTAGAGCTCTGGCGTGGGGTTGGTGGAAATACCCAAATCCATGTATACGCTCCTTTACGTATCGAGAGTGCGGATAGTACTGGACGCGGACTTGCGAGGCTTTGCGCGTTAGGCGCGCTCGGCACGAGCAAGCTCGGCAGCGACAAGCTTAACGGCCAGCACCAGAACATCGAGCGCGGCCTCCAGGTCCTCGACCGTGGGATAGCTCGGCGCGATGCGGATGTTGGTGTCGCGCGGATCCTTGCCATAAGGCCAGGTGGCACCAGCCGGCGTGAGCTTGACGCCCAGGTCGGCACAAAGCGCGGCGACCTTCTGGGCCGAGCCCTCGGGACCATCAAAGCTCACAAAGTAGCCGCCGCGGGGATGCGTCCAGGTGGCGCAACCCGTATCGCCCAGGCCCTCGGTGAGCTTGCGCTCAACGGCCTCAAAGCGCGGGCGCAAAAACTCGGCATGCTTTTTCATGTGCTCCTTGACCGCCTCGATGGTGGGAAGGAAGCGCACGTGGCGCAGTTGGTTGAGCTTATCAGCACTGATGAGGCCGGCCTTCAGGCGCTTGGAGAACTCGGCGATGACCGCGGGGCTCGCACCGATAAAGCCGATACCGGCGCCCGGGAAGGTGATCTTGGACGTCGAGGCAAAGGCCACCACGCGGTCCTCGGTGCCCGCCGCGCGGGCAAGATCGAAGATGTTGGCGAGCTCGTCGGTCTCGTCGTACAGGTCGTGCACGCAGTAGGCGTTGTCCCAGAAGATGCGGAAATCGGGCGCGGCCGTGGGCATCTCGGCCAGGCGACGCACGGTGTTCTCGCTAAAGGTGATGCCCGTGGGGTTGGAATACTTGGGCACGCACCAGATGCCCTTGATGGAATCGTCGGCGGCAACGAGGCGCTCGATTTCGTCCATATCGGGGCCGTTGTCGGTCATCGCAACGGGAACGTTCTCGATGCCCAAGTCGGCGGTGATGCCAAAGTGGCGATCGTAGCCGGGAACCGGGCACAGGAACTTGACCTTCTTGCCGTCGTGCGCTGCCTCGTAAGCCTCCCAGGACTCGCTGCCGCACGAGCCGCAGCGCCAGAACATACCGGCGATGTCGTGCTCGATCAGCAGGCTCGACGAACCCAGTACGAGTGTCTGCTCGGCGGGGCAACCCAGGAACTCCCCTGCCAGCTTGCGTGCCGAGGGAATGCCCTCAAAGCAGCCGTAGTTGGAGCAGTCGACGTTGCCGTCGTGCAGATCGGCATCGGCATTGAGGATATCGAGCATGGGTCGAGAGATGTCCACCTGGGAGGGCGACGGCTTGCCGCGGGCCATGTCGAGCGCCAGGCCCTTGGCCTTGACCTCGGCGACCTCGGTTTTGAGCGCCTCGATGGCGGCATCGAGTTCGGTGGTTTCCATCTTCTGGTAGATCGTCTGCATGGGTGCGACCTTTCGCGAAGCGGTACGTTGCAGTTCGTCTAAGTATAGACCGCCACCGCCGCAACGGTATGAAGCCGTGATAGATTAAGTCCATCGCAATGAATTACGAATCGCCGCGCATGCCGGCGTGGAGCGCCCAAGGAGGCACTATGGAGTACGGATCCTTTCAGGCCGAGGAATTCGGCGACCTGCAGCGCCTGGTCGACGGACTGTTTTACGACCGCCACGCCATCGACCGCCTGGACCTGATCGTACAGGCCGAAATCTTGGACCTGGCGCCCGATCTCATGGAAATCGTCAACCTGCTACCGCCCGGCTATTACGACCGCCAGTCACTTTGCGATCAGTTCAACTCCGCCTTGGCCGCCCACGGCTGGGGCGCCATCTACGGCACCGTGGAATAAACCTAGTCATTTAAGAACGTCCCGAATGACTAAAACGCCGCCTGTGATGGTGTTCACAGGCGGCGTTTTCAAACTTGTATGTGCTCTTACTCGTCCTTGGGCGCGGGGTGCTTGCAGATCACACTCATGTAGATCATGCCAAGTACGGCCGCGGTGACAGAGCCGGCGAGAATAGCGGCCTTGGCGGCCAGAACCTCAAACTGGGCCGTCGGGAAGGCGAGGCCGCTGATGAGAATCGACATGGTAAAGCCGATGCCGCCCAGAATGCCCACGCCGGCAATCATGTGCCAGTTGACATTGCGCGGCAGCTCGCAGGCCCTAAGCTTAACCAGGGCAAACGTCATACCAAAGATGCCAATCGGCTTGCCCAGCAGCATGCCAAAGTACACGCCGAGCGTCACCGGGTCGGTGAGCAGCGTGCTCATGTCCACGCCCACTAGGCGAACCTGTGCGTTTACGAACGCAAAGATCGGCAGGATCACAAAGTTGACCGGCGTGGAGATCAGACGCTCCATGCGGATGAGCGGCGGGGTCACGCGGTGCATGACGCGCTCGACCTTGGTGGTCGAGACGGTAAAGTCATGCTGGCCCAGGATGTGTGCCTCGTCGTCGTAGCGGTCGTCGAGCAACGGCAGGCGCCCCCCCCGCCCACCGGGAACGCGAACCATCGCCGCC
>OAWA01001504.1_pt1 | contig 10663 bp, 8 predicted proteins | sample 1516971 | NCBI WGS metagenome assembly OAWA01 (sample SAMEA2580097, study PRJEB22360) | human gut metagenome | biome: human gut; feature: human-associated habitat; material: faeces | place: Denmark | collected 2008/2010
TGGATATAGACACGACTGGCTGTCGTGTACTTTACCCATAAATACATTGTAGTAGCATTTTCAATCGCAAAGAGCAGAACGAAATTCCTTCTTCTGCTTCTGGCACTGGAGATTGTGGTCCTCTCCTGTATCAGCCCATATTTTCTTAGTCTGGGCAATCTATTACAGATTACCCAGTTCGGAGCAGGTCTGACCCTGCTGTCACTGGGAGAAGCTCTGGTAATGGTTGGAGGAAAGGACGGTATTGATATCTCCATCGGTTCCACCATGAGCCTTTCAGGTGTTATATTTGGCCTGGCAGTTATGGGTGGGGCAAGTATACCGGTGGCTATTGTGATTTCATTGGCAGCAGGCGCTGCCCTGGGCGCTGTCAACGGTGTGCTTATAGCCATGGCGGGTGTGCCGGCGCTGATTGCCACCCTGGGTACCCAGTATGTGTACAGCTCGCTGGCATTATATCTGACCGGCGGAATACCCATCAGCGGATTTCCGGAATCCTTTGAGTGGCTCTCACTTAAAAGTACATTTGGAATACCTAATCAGATACTGTTTGTGGTGATTCCGGTCACCATATTGGTATTCATATTGATTTACAAGATGAAGTTTGGACGGCGTGCTTATCTTATGGGGACAAATCCTGAGGCAGCCAAGTTCACAGGAATCCGTGAAGTAAGGATTCGTATGGGAATATATATACTGGCCGGCGTTCTGGCTGCCATCAGTGCTGTCATCAATAATTCATGGCTTATGACGGCCAGGGCGGATGCTGGTACGGGAATGGAGATGCAGGCCATAACTGTGGCTGTATTAGGCGGTATCAGCGTGGCCGGCGGCAGCGGACATCTGGGCGGTGTTCTGATTGGTGTCATCATCATCACCATGATGAATTCCGGATTACAGATTGCTAATATTAATTCCGTATGGCAGCTGGCAGTCCTGGGCCTTATTCTGATTCTGGCTATCATACTAAACCATATGATGAATAAGTTTGTTATCCGGGTCGAGAAAAATAGAGAATAAAAAAGGAAGGGTAGATGAAAATGAAACGAGTATTACTTGCGGGAGAATCATGGATGAGTTATACCACCCATGTGAAGGGATTTGACAGTTTTTATACATCCGTATATGAGACAGGAGAAAAATGGCTGAAAGCAGCTCTTGAGAAGGGGGGATACCAGGTGGATTTTCTGCCGAATCATCTGGCTTCGGAAGAATTTCCATTTACTATGGAAGAAATTAAGAAGTATGACTGTGTAATTCTCTCAGATATAGGAGCCAACACGCTGCTGCTTCCGGTCCCCACTTTTACCAGGAGCCAAAAGATGCCTAACCGGGCAAAGTTGATCCGGGATTATGTACTGGAAGGGGGAAGCCTTATCATGGTAGGCGGTTATCTCACTTTTTCCGGTGTGGACGCAAAGGGTAAATGGCATGATACCGCGGTTCAGGAGGTGTTGCCAGTAGAGGTGCTGACCGTGGATGACCGTATGGAGCACTGCGAAGGAGTAAAGCCCCAGGTGGTCAGGGAACATGAAGCGCTTTCAGGCATACCGGAGGACTGGCCGGAGGTACTGGGCTATAACAGAACCATTCCAAGGGAAGATGCTGTAGTGGCGGTGGAAGTGGAAGGAGATCCGCTGGTGGCATTTGGTTCCTATGGCAAGGGGAGGAGCGCTGTATTCACTACAGACTGCGCGCCTCACTGGGCTCCGCCTGAGTTCTGCGAGTGGGAATATTATGATAAAATCTGGCAGGGAATTGCTGACTGGCTGACAACGAAGTAGTGTAGTGTGAGGCACCGCATATTTGCGGCGCCTCATTGTTTCTATAAAAGAAAGGTGATTGCAAATGAAGGAATATGATGAATATGGATTTTTACAGGCAGTTTTGGAAATACCAAGTGTAAATGGAGCAGATGACGAGGGGGCAGTGGCCAGGTTCCTCTGTGATTTCCTGAGAGACTGCGGTGTGGACAGCCAGGTGATTCCCATTGACGACAGCCATGCGGATGTGATTGCCAACATAAAGGGAGAATCAGAGGATTTAGTGGTGTTAAACGGTCATCTCGACACAGTTCCCTATGGGAAACGTGAGGAGTGGGACACACCTCCTGAACGGTGTGTCAGGAGGAATAACCGCTTTTATGGAAGAGGTGCCAGTGATATGAAGAGCGGTCTGGCAGCAATGGTCTATGTACTGGGAACCATGGTTAAGGCCGGCTGCAGTCCCAGAATGAATCTGTGTTTTATGGGGACATGTGATGAGGAAAAAGGAGGACTGGGGGCCAGGAAAATCCTGCAGGAAAACCGGATGCCGCAGCCGTCACTCCTTCTTATAGGCGAACCAACAGGACTGAAACCGGGCGTGGCTCAAAAAGGCTGTATGTGGATTGAATTGACGGTGGACGGAGTGACCAGCCATGGGGCCTATCCGGATGAAGGCATCAATGCAGTAGAATATGGCATGGACATTGCAAGGGAGTTTAAAGAAATAATAGGTTCACACAGTCATGGTATATTGGGAACAGCCACAGTGCAGGTAACAAAAATACAGGGTGGCATTGCACCTAATATGACACCTGACAGAGCTGAAATATTTATGGATGTGCGTACCGTTCCGGGGATGGAGCCAGAGGATGTGGTGAAGATGCTGGAGGATGTATGCTCGCGGCGTTTTAAGAGGTGTCCGGGCAGGGGAGGATATCATTATAATGTGGTGAACCAACGCAGGGCCATTGAGATAGAAGGAAGCCACCCATGGGTGGCGGAATTTGATGAGGTACTAAAACAGATGGGTCTGAGTACACAGAGGGTAGGCATTAACTATTTTACTGATGCGTCCATTTTGACGGAATATAACCACAGTATGCCGGTTCTGTTATTAGGACCAGGAGAACCGTCTCTGTGCCATAAACCCAACGAGTATGTAGAGCTGGAAAAATATTCAAAATATGTTTATATTATGAAAAAAGTCTTTTTTACGTCTTTTGAAAATGATTGAAATATCGTATAATCAGAGATAAGAATATAGAATTAATGAGGCATGGAACATTGAGGACAACGATAAAAGACATCGCAAGATATACGGGTTTTTCGGTGACAACCATTTCCCTGGTTTTAAATGGAAAAGCAAAGAAGATTCCAAAACAGACAAAGGATGTCATTCTGGAAGCAGCGGATAGGCTGAATTACCATCCAAATCAGGTAGCCGTGGGTTTGGTAAAAAAGAGGACCAATACAATAGGGCTAATCATATCAGATGTGAGCAATGTATTTTTTTCCAATCTGGCTAAAGGAGTGGAGGATGAATGCCGCAGACAGGACTGGAATTTGATTCTCTGCAATACCAATGACAAACATTCGCGGGATATATCCTACATACAGGTCCTGGCCGATAAGGGCGTAGATGGTATCCTTTTCTGTATGGCTCTTGACAGCAGTAAAAAGAAGGGGATGGAAAGCATTGGTCTGATGGAGAAGCTTAAGATTCCTTTTGTCATGATTGACCGTTTTCTGGAAGGAGCCAGGTGCTGTTTCGTGAGCCTGAATCATGAACTGGGCGGATATATGGCCACGGAACATCTTTTGAAGCTGGGGCACAGACGGATTGGATGCGTTACAGGACCGGATGTGTTGGAGGATTCTATGGCACGTCTTACGGGGTATAAGAAGGCTTTGGCGGAATATGAAATTGATTTTGAACCCTCCCTTTTATACCACGGCAATTATGACAGGGAGAGCGGTATAAACGGAGCGGATTACCTGGTGGATAAAGATGTATCAGCTATATTTGCATTCAACGATATGTGTGCCTATGGGGTATATAACCGTCTGAAACGCCTGGGCAAGTCGGTTCCGGAGGATATATCCCTGGTGGGGTATGATAATATCTTTTTTTCGGAGATACTGGATGTGCCTCTGACATCAGTGGAACAGCCTGTGTATGAGATGGGGGTTGAGGCAGTGAAACAGCTGATTGATGGTATCAACAGCGGGAATTGCGCCGAGAAGAGCATTTTGTTCCAGCCCAGATTGATTGTTAGGGAGAGTACGTCAGAGTATAAGGAGCGGTAAGAAAATTGTGAAATTGTGAAAAAAGGGACTCCGGAACATCCGGAGCCCTTTTTGTAAGGGTGATATTAATTATTAGATTAATCCTCCAAACTGCAGGAACAGAGGAGCAAATACCAGAGACACAATCGTCATCAGCTTAATAAGAATGTTGATGGAAGGACCTGAGGTATCCTTGAAGGGATCGCCAACTGTATCGCCAACTACAGCGGCCTTATGAGAATCACTGCCTTTGCCGCCGTGGTTTCCTTCCTCGATGTACTTCTTTGCATTATCCCATGCGCCGCCGGAGTTGGACATGAAGATGGCCATTAACACACCGGTTACCAGAGCGCCGGTCAGAAGTCCGCCAAGGGCAGATGGTCCCAGGATGAGACCGGTTGCCAGAGGCGCCAGCACTGCCATCAGACCTGGCAGGAACATCTCGCGAAGGGCGGCTTTGGTGGAAATGGATACGCAGGAAGCGTAGTCAGGCCGGTCAGTTCCCTTGAGAATACCGGGTTTTTCCCTGAACTGGCGGCGTACCTCCTCAATCATCTGATGGGCGGCCTTGGATACGGATTCCATGGTCATGGCAGAGAAGAGGAATGTCAGCATTCCGCCGATGAAAAGTCCTACAATAACATGCGCGTTAAGGATGTCAATGGTGGTGAGCTTTACTGCCTCAGCATAGGAAACAAACAGGGCCAGAGCTGTAAGGGCAGCAGAACCGATGGCAAAACCTTTGCCGATGGCAGCGGTTGTATTGCCAACAGAGTCCAGCTTGTCAGTTATATCCCTGACGTTTTTGTCCAGACCGGCCATTTCGGCGATTCCGCCTGCATTGTCAGCGATGGGACCGTAAGCGTCAATGGCTACGGTGATTCCGGTGGTGGACAGCATGCCTACGGCTGCCAGGGCAATTCCGTAAAGGCCCATAAGTTTGTTGGAAATCAGAACACCCACACACACCAGCAGGATAGGAACTGCGGTTGACTGCATTCCCACTGCAAGGCCGCTGATAATGGTGGTGGCGGAGCCGGTTTCAGACTGCTTGGCAATTTTTTTGACAAAACGGTAATCGCCGGATGTATATATTTCAGTGACAGCTCCAATCAGCACGCCTACCAATAAACCTGTAATGATGGTAAAGGCAGCCATGAAATTGCCGAAGAATATGCGGCTGAGGATAAGGGAGCAGACCACTACCAAAGCGGTTGCGCTGTACTCGCCTGTTTTTAATGCCTTGTGCGGATCGGAATTGCCGATGCTCTTGACTAACAGGGAGCCTATGATTGCGGCAATGATACCGCATGCTGACAGCACCAGCGGAAAAACAATGCCTGCTTCCTGATAGAAAACCAGTCCCAGTGTCAGAGCTGAAATCAGGGAACCCACATAGGATTCAAACAGGTCGGCACCCATACCGGCCACATCGCCTACATTGTCGCCTACGTTGTCTGCGATAACAGCTGGGTTACGGGGATCGTCCTCTGGGATGCCGGCCTCTACCTTGCCTACCAGGTCAGCGCCAACGTCAGCTGCCTTGGGGGAAATGCCTCCGCCCACACGGGCAAAAAGTGCGATGGAAGAAGCGCCCAGGCTGAAGCCTGATAAAACGGATACGTCTCTTGTAATTATGTAGAGAACGCCTACGCCCAGCAGGCCTAAGCCTACCACGGCCATTCCCATAACGCTTCCGCCGGAGAATGCAAGGGCCAGTGCGCGGTGCATGCCGGATGTACGGGCAGCATTAGCGGTACGGCTGTTGGCGCGGATGGCGGGGGTCATGCCCAGATAACCGGCCATGGTGGAAAATCCGCTTCCCACAAGGAAACATCCGGCTGTAATCCAGTTCCGTGTTCCGAAACCGATGACAAAGAATAACACAGCTACAAAAACGACCAGTATGCGGTACTCAGAAGCCAGAAATGCATTGGCGCCCTCTGCGATTGCGTCAGCAATCTCACGCATCTTGTCAGTGCCTGGATCCTCCTTGACGACCTGCTGTCTTAAAATGACAGCAAACAGGAGTCCAAGCAGCCCCACTACTGGGACTAAGAATAACATTTGTTCCATAATACCCTCCTAAATGATTGGTTAAGATAAGATCTTCTTAATGGGATTGTAACAGAGTTACTGGGATTTTTCAACAAAAAATGTTAGAATACCTTAAAATAATTGTAAAACAAATGGTATCTTTAAGATACCATAGCACTGTCAGGTGCCTATCCCACTTAAAAGTGCGTTCTTGCAGGCGCACGGTACGCATTTTATAATACTGGTATAAAAAATAAGTTAAAGGAAGGATGAGAATTATGATGAATAAAGTTGTGGATTTTTTACAGGCAAATCCTGTACAGTATCTGGGGACCGTTGGCAGGGATGGGAAAGCAAAGTGCCGTCCCTTCATGTTCTGTTTTGAGAAAGATGGAAAGCTGTGGTTCTGCACCAACAACCAGAAGGATGTGTACAAGGACATGCAGGCTAATCCGGAGGTGGAAGTATCTGTTTCTGATCCCGCTTATGCGTGGCTTCGTCTCCACGGCAGGGCGGTTTTTGAAGATAATATGGAGGTAAAGGAAGCCTGCATGGCTAATCCGATTGTGAAAGGTCAGTATAATACAGCCGACAATCCCATTTTTGTTGTTTTTTACCTGGAGAATCCCCACGGTGTGATTGCTGATTTTTCCGGCAACCCGCCTTATGAATTTTAAGGGCACAATGAAGGAAGGATACAGAGCAGAAATATTTGAAATTGTATTGACTAAAAATTCCCGGCGCCAATGTGGGCCGGGAATTTTTTTGCGCCTTTTCGCGGGAGCGGAATAAGAATTGCGGAGGTGAAATATTGCGGTGAAATATTTCCCATATTGGTTATTGATGTAAACAGAAATTTGGTATATGATTAAGAAATGATGACACCTTGTACACGTTGAGAAAAAAGATTGAAAAGGGGTTTTAGTACAGCGGGCAGGGGTGGGAAATGGCAGGTATATAAGGGTGAGATGGAACATAGCTCCGGAAACAATATCATTGGTTATCCTGGGAATTATATGGGTGTATGCCAGGAAAGGCAGCCATCTGCCAAGTCTGAAAAACAGGATGTTCCAGGAGTGTCTGACTGTTACCTTTGCGGCCATGCTGAGCAATATACTGTCCACCTTTATGCTGAGCGGCTATATCCTTGTGCCTGTCTGGGTCACATGGGCAATCACCACCATATACTTTATACTGACACCTCTTATGGGGATGGTGTATTATCTTTATGCGGTTTCCGTTATATATGAAGAAAGGCCCCAGCTTAACCGCATGATTCTGTTAGGCGGAATTCCGGGGGCTGTCTATACATTGCTGGTACTGTCCAATTTTTTCACAAAATGTCTGTTTGATATCACTGCAAATCAGGGCTATGAGCAGGGCAGCCTGATTTTTATAACCTATCTTATTTTTTATGCGTACTGCGCGTGTTGCATTGTCATTGCGGTCAGGAACAGACGCTCCATAGACCGCCACATTTATCACATATTGGCCACATTTCCTGTTTTGGCTGTTCTTGTAATATTTTTCCAGCAGATGTACCCCAATATTATATTGTCCGGTTCCGCTGCCACCTGTGCATTGCTGATTATTTACCTGCATCTCCAGAACCGTCAGATATCCCTGGACTATCTCACCAATGTACCCAACCGTCAGGAACTCCTTAACATGCTGGACCTTCTTCTGAGAAGGTATCCGGATAAGGATTTCACGCTGTTAGTGGTTTCCATACGTGATTTCAGACAGATTAATAATATCTGCGGACAGCACAGAGGAGATGCTTTTTTAAAGCTGGTATGCGCCTTTTTGTGTAGTGTGGGTCCCAAGGAAAATGTCTACCGGTACAGCGGGGACGAGTTTGCGCTTTTGTTTATCAATGACAGGGGGGAACGCGTCCGGCAGTGCGTCCTTGACATAGAGGCCCGGATGAGACAGCCGTGGCAGAACCAGGATTACCAGTTCAAGCTTCCGGTAGTGATGGGAATTATACGGCGCTCGGAGTATGTGAAGACTTTGGAGGAAGCGGTCAGTTATATTGAATACGCGGTATCACAGGCCAAGACTGGCAGATATGGACAGGTTTGTTATTGTGACCAGGAGATGCTGGAAAAGCTGGAGCGGAGGAAGAAAATCATCAGGATTTTGAAAGCACAGCTTTCCAATCACAGCGTGGAGATGTATTACCAGCCCATTTACTCCGTGGAAACAGGGCAGTTCCTGTATGCGGAGTCCCTGATGCGCATGAATCATACCACCATAGGTCCGGTCTATCCAAATGAATTCATACCCATTGCGGAGGAGACAGGTCTTATTATTGAACTCACGTATGTAATACTGGATGAAGTCTGTAAATATATTAACCAGCTGATTGAAAAAGGACTGCCCATGGAGGCCATCCATGTGAACTTTTCCGCCATCCAGTTTTCCCAGCCGGATTTGTCCCGGAAAGTGCTGGAGATTATACAGCGAAACGGTACGCCTATGTCCGCCGTTAAAATCGAGTTTACAGAGAGTACGCTGGCAGAGAACCCGCAGGTGGTAACGGATTTTGCCTTGGAGATGAGAAAACATGGGATTGAAATGGGACTGGATGATTTTGGGACAGGCTACTCCAATATTGCCACGGTGATCCGCATCCCGTTTGGAACCATTAAACTGGATAAAAGCCTGATATGGGCGTCCATAGATAATCCCACCTCGGCCCTGACCATAAGGCATCTGGTGCATGCCTTCAAGGACCTGGGAATGACCGTGATTGCCGAGGGTGTGGAAACGGAAAGCCAGAGACAGCTGGTTGAGGATATAGGAGTGGAACAGATACAGGGATACTATTATTCCAAGCCCTTGTCCATGGAGGAGATGGAGGAGTTTCTTAAAATAAACAGATACGGTTCCGCTGGGGGAGGGGAGTAAAGGCATTGCGTTATCCGCGTATAACTGATATAATCATGTGATAATGGATACAAAATAAAAAGAGTCGTAAAAGAAGCTGAAAGGAGGTATGCAGGGAAACCTGCATACATTATATATGAAAAATATTAGTCCAATTAAAATGTGGTCTGCCAGGGAGCAGGTGGTCAATTCCCTCAGGGAGGCAATACTTACAAGTGAGCTAAAGGCAGGAGAGAGGCTGGTTTTAAGCGATTTGTCAGCCCGCCTTGGAGTCTCCGTCACTCCAATCAGAGAGGCTCTGCAGAGTTTGGAAAGGGAAGGTTTGGTCCAATTGATGCCTCATAAGGAGGCTGTTGTGGTGGGAATCGACCGCAAATATGTCACTGATTACTATGTGACCAGAGCGATACTGGAAAGCGAGGCAGCTGCCATGGCCTGTGATGCAAAGGACATGACTGTTTTGCTCGGCCATTTAAAAAGGATGGAACAGGTCATAGAGGAGGAGCGTTATCAGGATTACGCTGATGCAAATTATGATTTACATGAAGCAATCTGGATTCTGGCTGATAATGAAAGGATGGAAGGAATCCTAAAGACACTTTTTATATCCAATTCCCTGGCCAGAAATACCAGCCTTAAGGATAATGCCCTCGTATCATTTGGGGAGCACAAGGAGATTGTGAAGGCGATACAGATGAGAAATAAGCAGGATGCAAGGAAGAAGATGCATGCTCATATGATGCGAAGCCTCAGAGACACATTGTCTAAGTATGAAGAATAACAGGAAATTGTGAGGTTTGCTGCATAAAAGCGATAAATGGTATTGACATTTGTGCATAATACTAATATAATTTATACATAAATATTGGATACATTATATCATATAACATATATTTACAAAGTGTATCCAGTTTATGGGGCTATTAATGTATAACTAAGGAGGAAAAACAATGAAGAAGGGAAAGCACTTAGTAAGTCTGATTTTAGCAGCAGCCATGGCAGCAGGGCTGACAGCATGTGGGGGACAGACGGCACCGCAGACAACAGCAGCAGCTTCAGAGGGGACGAAACAGGCAGAAGCAGCAGCGCCGGCTGAATCACAGGAGAAGGAAGAAGCGTCGGCAGGTAAGGCAGAGGTTACATTATCACTGAACCATGTGGGTGCTACCACCCATCCCTACCAATATGGTTCCGAACGGTTTGCAGAGCTGGTTTCAGAGAAAACAGGCGGCCGGATTGCAGTGGAGGTATACCCTGCTTCCCAGATTGCATCTGGTGCAAAGGCAATAGAATTTGTGCAGATGGGTACCCTGGATATAGCTCTGGAGTCCACCATGGCTGCTGAGAACTTTATACCTGAGATAGGAGTTCTGAATCTTCCTTTCCTGTTTGAGAATGCGGACCAGGCATTTTCGGTATTGGACGGAGATGTGGGTAATGAACTGAGAGCAGCGGCCGAGGCCAAGGGTTTTAAGATTTTGTGCTGGATGTACAACGGTTTTAGGGATATCAGCAATTCGGTTAAACCTATAACCGCACCTGAGGATTTAAAGGGACTGAAAATACGTGTCCCGGAGAGCCAGGTATTCTTAAAGACATTTGAGACGCTGGGAGGAGTGCCCACACCCATGGCCATATCTGAGGTTTTTACAGCCATGCAGCTGAAGACAGTTGACGGACAG
>OAWA01001508.1_pt1 | contig 10634 bp, 8 predicted proteins | sample 1516971 | NCBI WGS metagenome assembly OAWA01 (sample SAMEA2580097, study PRJEB22360) | human gut metagenome | biome: human gut; feature: human-associated habitat; material: faeces | place: Denmark | collected 2008/2010
GGTGGCGCAGATTCCGGTCCAGACGGGTCACCATATCAGGGTCGGCCCCCTTCTGGGGGCCGAAGACGGCGCTGGCGCCATTGGGACCGCAGAGGGGGTTGTCCACATCGCACATGGTCACGATCTCCACACCGTTCAGCAGGGGGGAGCGATGGGACATGTCGATCCGGCACAGCCGGTCCAGCGTGCCGCCTACGGGGACGTACTCCGCCCCGGTGCCGTCCAGAAAGCGGACGCCCAGAGCGGCGGACCGGAATCCCGTCGTTGGTGGCACTGCCGCCCAGGCCCAGAATGATGCGCCTGGCGCCGTCCCGGATCGCCGCCAGAATCAGCTCTCCCACGCCGTAGGTGGTGGCTCCCTCAGCACAGAGACGGCCCTCCATCAGGGGCAGGCCTGCGGCGGCGGCCATCTCGATCACGGCGGTGTAGCCATCGGCCAGCAGACCGTAAAAACCAGAGATCTTACGAAAATCCGGACCGGTGCAGGGCACCTCTACCCGGTGGCCGCCCATGGCGGCCAGAAACGCCTCCACGCTCCCCTCGCCGCCATCCGCCACGGGAATGGAGACCACCTCTGCATCCGGCACGTGGCGCAGAAGGGCCTCCCGCATCAGCTGGCAGATCTCCAGGGAGGACATGGTCCCCTTGAAGGAGTCCGGCATGAGAATCCACTTTGACATGAGTTTCCTCCTCTCTGGATGCGCGGGGCGGGCGGAAGGCCCGCCCCGGTCCGGTCACGGGTTGACCACGTTGATGGGGGCGCCCTGAAGGTAGGCCCGCACGTTGTCCACGGTGCAGTCCATGATGCGCTGGCGGCTCTCCCTGGGGGCCCAGGAGATATGGGGGGTGAGGATGCAGTTCTTGGCGGTCAGCAGGGGGTTGTCGCCCCGGATGGGCTCTGTGGACACCACATCCAGCCCGGCGGCCGCCACCTTGCCGGAGTTCAGGGCGTCCGCCAGGTCCTGCTCCACCACCATCTGGCCCCGGCTGTTATTGATAATGATGACCCCGTCCTTCATCTTGGCGATGTTCTCCCGGTTGATGATGCCGGTGTTGAAGGGGAACAGGGGCATTTGGAGGCCCAGAACGTCGGACCGGGCGAACAGTTCGTCCAGGGAGACGTACTCCACCCCCAGCTGCAGAGCTTCGTCCCGCTGGCGCATGTCGTAGGCGATGACATGCATCCCCAGGGCCGATGCGATGGCGGCAGTGTGGATGCCGATGTTCCCGCAGCCAAGCAGGCCGTATGTCTTTCCCGCCAGCTCGATCAGGGGGTAGTCCCAGTAGCACCAGTCCGGGCACTGTTCCCATTTCCCGCTCTTTACCGTATCATTATGATAACCGATGTGATGGCAGATTTCAAGCAGCAGGGCGATGGCAAACTGGCTGACGGAATGGGTGCCGTAGACCGGCACGTTGGAGACAGGGATGCCCTTCTCTTTTGCGCAGGCTATGTCGACCACGTTATAGCCGGTGGCCAGCATGGCGATGAAGCGCATGGAGGGACAGGCGTCCATCACTCGGCGGGAGATGGGGGTCTTGTTGGTGAGGACCACCTCCGCACCGCCGATCCGGGAGATGATCTCGTCCTCATCGGTGAGGCTGGTGCGGTCGTAAACCGCCAGGTCTCCCAGCTTCTCCAATTCTCCCCAGCTGAGATCGCCGGGGTTTTCCGTGTATCCGTCCAAAATGACGATGTGCATTTCATTCCTCCTGTCTGTGTGTCCCCCGGCCCGCAGGGGCCGGGGGACAGCCGATTCCACTGGAAAGTCAGCAGGATTGCAGCAGTTCCAGCGGGACGCCGTACCTGGCGGCCAGATCCGCGAAGTCCTGCTCAATGGCGGGGCAATACCCTCCCGCTCCGCCTGCCGGGTCAGATGGAACTCGATCTCCCCGGGGATCATGATCTCCCGGAAGCCCGGTGCCGTGGGGGCGGCCTTCAGCTCATCATACATGGCGTCGGTCCGGGCTTTGAAGGTTTCCAGATCCACGAATCTGCCGATGTCGATGGCGCCCATGAAGTACCCCACGCCGGAGGGCTCCTTGGGATCCTCGAACATCCGGGGGATTTGGCGGCTGTTGGTGCCGCCGCAGAGGCAGGAGCAGATCACGTCGATAATCAGGGCCAGGGCGTAGCCTTTGGCGCCGCCCAGGGGTGTCAGGGCACCCTTGTTGGCTACAGCGGGGTCTGTGGTGGGGCTACCGTCCGGAGCCAGGGCCCAGTTGTCGGGAATGGACTTGCCCTCCTTCAGGGCCAGAGCGATCTTGCCCTTGGCCACGGTACTGGTGGCCATGTCCAGCACCAGATCCGGGTACTTGCCGGAGGGCACCGCCACCGTCAGGGGATTGGTGCCCAACATGGCGGTGGCACCGCCGAAGGGAGCCACCAGGGCGGGGGAGTTGCAGATGTTGAAGCCGATCATGCCCTCCGCCGCGGCCTGCATGGCGTAGAAGCCGCCGAAGCCGTAGTGAGAGGCATGATTTACGGTGCAAAAGCTGACACCGTATTCCTTGGCTCGCCGGATGCACGCCTGCATGGCGGCAGTGCCGATGGTGGAGCCCATGCCGTTGTTTCCGTCCATAGAGAACACGGCACCGCTGTCCATGGTGATGGTGGGCTGGGCGGTGGCGGAGGTGCACCCCCGCTCGATGCGGGTCACATAACCGCTCAGGCGGGTCATGCCGTGGGAGCGGACGCCCCGCATGTCGCTGAACAGCAGGTTCTTCAGCAGCGTCTCGGCGTCCTGGTGGGACATACCTGCCTTCTCCGCCACCTGAATGCCGAACGGCGGCAGGGATTCGACTGGGTATTTCATGGGAAAGACCTCTTTCTACAGATGTTCTTGCTTCGGCGCAATGGCCGCCCGGCGGCGCTGCATCTCGCCCCGCCAGGCCATGATCTCTTTAGCGGTGACCCTCTCACCCCGGGCGATAGCGGCTTGACAGGGCCCCTTCAAAGCTTCCTCGGCGTCCATGGCCCGGACGCAGGCCTCTGCCAGCTGCCCGGCGATCTCCTGGGGGATGACGATGGCGCCGTGGGCATCCGCATGGATCAGGTCGCCGGGGCGGACCGTCATGCCGCAGATGTCCACCGCTGTGCCGGCCTCTACCATGTGGATGTAGGCGTGGGAGATCAGCACCTCCTTGGAGAACAGGTAGAACCCGACCCTCTTTACTTCCTCGATGTCCCGGACGCCGCCGTCGGTGATGACGCCGATGCAGCCCAGGGCCCGGTGGACCGTGGCCTGTACGTCACCCCAAAAGGAGCCCACCGGCACCCGGTCCAGGTCTTGAATGGCTGCCACCATGGGCAGGTCGAAGTCCTCATACTGGCGGTAATACGCCTCCATCACCGCGCTGTGGGCCGGCGTGGCCGGCTGCCGGGCGGAGATGACGCCGGTGCGGGCATAGCCCACCATGGGTTTGTCGCTCATGGCGGCGCGCATCCGAAGCTCCGGCCGGGTGAAGCCCTCGGTCCGGCCCCGGACACCAAAGCCCTCGATGGCGTTGCAGATGGTGGGGGTGTCAAACTGGGCCAGGGCGTCCAGCTGTTCCTGTGTCAGAAACGCCATCTCAGTACGCCCTTCCCATCTGGTCCAGCACGGCGTGGGAGGTCTGCATCACGTTCTTGGCGCCGCTGACGATGTAGTTGAAGTCAAAGTTCATGCACATATAGTTGACACCACGGCGTATCCAGTCGGTGACGAACTTCTCGCTGCAGGCGCCGGAGACGCCGAAGAGCTTGCCGGTGCCGGCCAGGGCCTGGCCGATCTTGTCAAATTGCTCCTGCACCTCCGGGTCGTTAACGGTGTAGGTGCGCTCCGGGGTGTTCATGCTCATGGTGAAGTCGTTGGGTCCCACCACGAAGCCGCTGATGCCGGGGAGTTTGGCAATCTCCGGCAGGTCCTTTACCACGTCAATGTGCTCGATCTGTACAATGGTGAGGATATATTTGTCCGTGTCGGCCACATACGCATTCTTGTCCCAGATGCCGTAGTTGACTGCCCGGCGGGTGCCCATACCCCGGATGCCGTCAGGGGGGTAGTGGGTGGCGGCGGCGGCCTGCTTGGCCTCTTCCAGCGAACAGACCATGGGCACCACGATGCCGTCCGCCCCCATGTCCAGGATGGCCTTGATGATGACGGGATCGTTCCAGGGCACCCGGACGATGCCGGCGGCGCCGGCGGCCCGGCAGGCCATCAGATGGTTCTGGATATCCTTGCGGTCGATGGCGCTGTGTTCGCCGTCGATCCAGATGAAGTCGAAGCCGCAGCCGGCGATCATCTCGGTGACGAAGGGGCTGTCAAAGCCCACGTGGGACCCGATGGCCAGCTTGCCGGCGGCCACTTTGTCGGTGATCTTGTGCGCATTATACATGGGAAATTCCTCCTTTAGTAATACATGAGGGCAAAAAGACGGCAGGTCCGGCCGGTCACCAGCCAGACCTGCCGCTGTGAGGACGCTGGTCAATGGAGATTACTTGAAGTAGTCGGCATAGGCCATCATCTTCTCGTTCTCTTCCTGAATGTAGGCAATAGACTCCTCGGTGTCGAGGAAATAGGGAGTCTGGTTGTAAGCGGTCTTGATCTCCTCGGCATACTCCGGCATCTCAGAGATTTCTTTGAACGCCTGGGCAAATTTCTGGCAGATGGCAGGATCGGTCCCCTTGGGGAACATGACATAGTACATCAGATCGTAGGAGAGATTCACACCCTGTTCCAGACAGGTGGGCACGTCGGGCAGGTAGTCCAGCCGCTCGGAGGTCGTGACTGCCAGATACTTAAAATCACCGGAGGTCACATAATCCTGCACGGTTCCGATGGGATTGATAATAACATCCAACTGGCCGCCCAGAAGATTCGCAACACGTTCTGCAGAGGATGAGGCATTGACGATATTCAGCTGCGCATCTTCCTCCACATTCAGTACGACGGATGCCCAGTGAGAGGTGGCTCCAGTGTTGGCGGCGATTTTTACGGTCTGGGGATTGGCCTGGGAATATGCAATCAGCTCCTCCATGGTGTCATAAGGGGCGTCAGCCCGCACGACCACGGCCTCGCCGGAACTCTTTCCCACCACAGCCACGGTCTCAAATGCCTCGGAACCGTAGTCGGCAATGCCGGTGGCCTGGTTGATATTCAGGCAGGTGTGATAAAACAGGCAGGTATAACCGTCGGGAGAGGCGTTCTTGACTTCCTCGGAACCCAGCGCTCCGCCATTGCCGGTGATATTGGTGACGACTACGGTCTCACCCAACACATCCTCCAGATATTTTGCATATGTGCGGGCATTAAAGTCAGTGTCGCCCCCGGCGCCCATGGGAACGATCATGTTGATGGATTTGGTGGGCCAGTCAGTGCCGCCATCCTCCGAAGAGGCGTCATCGGCCGGGGTATCCGGGCTGTTGCCGCAGCCAGCCAGCAGGCTGCACATCATTACGGTTGCACAAAACAGAGAGAACAATTTCTTCCAGGTTTTCATGTTGAATCTTCCTTTCTTGTCATGTTTAACAGCGTCTGCTGTGGTGCACGGTTGGATTCCTCAGGCAGTTGCCTTTTTACGGTCATTTAGCTGCTTGCGAATCGTCAGAACGATGGAGATGGCAGCCGCCACCAGGAACACGCAGGAAATGGGGGATGTCACAAATGTAGAGATGTCACCGTTAGAATACATCAGCGCCCGGCGCAGGTTGGTCTCAATGGTCTCTCCCAGCACAAAGCTCATAATCATAGGTGCCAGAGGAATGTCGAATTTGCTCATGGCATAGCCTACCAGACCGAAGAAAATGATGGACCAGCAGTCGAACAGCCGGTTATTGAGTGCGAAGGCACCGACTACGCACAACACGATGATAATGGGCATCAAATAGTATTTGGGCACCTTTAAAACCTTTGCAAACAGCCGCAGGCCAAACATCTGGACAAGGATCATCAGAATGGAGGCAACCACCATGGCGGCAAACACGCCGTATACCACATCGGGGTGGGTGGTGAACAGCAGGGGACCGGGCTGGACACCGTGGACGATCAGACCACCAAGCAGCATAGCCGTAGCTGCATCACCCGGAATGCCCAAGGTGAGCAAAGGAATCATGGCCCCGCCGATGGTGGCGTTATTGGCAGACTCGGAGGCGACTACGCCGTCAATAATGCCGGTTCCAAATTTCTCCGGGGTTTTGGATTTGTTTTTAATCACTGTGTATGCCAACAGATTGGATGTGGCACCACCGATGCCGGGCAAAACACCAATGCCGGTGCCAATCAGCGCGGAAATCAGGAAATTCCATTTCTGGCTCAAAAATTCTTTTAGGGTGAAGCCGAATCCCTTGCCGGAGAACTGCATCACTTGGCCGGAGCCAGCAGCGAGAGCCTTTTTGTTCGCGGCAGTGCTGAGGATTTCTGAAATGGCATAGAGGCCCACCAGCACGGTCAGAATGTCGAAGCCTCCGCGGAGACCGGAAAAGCCGAAGGTATAACGGCTGACGGCATCAATTGGGGCTGCGCCTACGGTGATGAACATAATGCCTAGAGCCGCAGAGATCAGCCCCTTAATCAGAGATTTCCCTGCCAAGCTGGCAATCAGGGTCAGGGCGAATACCGAAACAGAAAAATACTCCGCAGGCCCAAATTTTAGAGCGAAATTAGCAATGATTGGGGAGACAAATACGAGGATCAGAATACCGAAAATCGTGCCCAGAAAAGAGAGCACCGTGCCCACACCCAGAGCCTTGTAGGCCTGCCCTTTTCTGGCCAGCGGAGTTCCGTCAAAACAGGTGGCCACAGAGGCCGGCGTGCCGGGAATGTTTATCAGGATGGCTGCAATCAGACCACCGGACACGGCACCAATATAAATTGCCATCAGCAGCGCCATGCCTTTGATGGGCCCAAGACTGTATGTAACCGGCAGAAACAGCGCAATGCCGGTCACTGCGGTCAGACCGGGAACGGAGCCGAAAATAATGCCCACAATGACACCGAGAATCATCAACGCCAGCGTATCCGGTGTTGCGATTGCTGCGATGCCGTCGATAAAAAGATCTAACATGTGATGTCCTCCTCTTATCCGAGAATACCGGCCGGCAGGACCATATCCAGACCGTACACAAACAGGTAATAGACACCGATGGCCACGATAACAGAGAGGATGACAATCACAGGCAGTTTCCGCTTCTGCTTCGGTGTCAGCAGCATCATCGTGGCAAACAGGAACAGGGCCGAGGAGATGAGAAAGCCCAGCACAGACATCAACGCCATGTACACAATCAGAATCGCGAATATGGCAATCAGTGCCTTGGTGTCGGCGTTGCGGTTGGCAGCGTCATCGTCCCAGTCCTCCACCTTGAACGTTCCGTCTTCTTCTGTCGGCTTCGCAGAGGGAGCTGCAGGGGGCGGGTTTTTGCCGGCCCTCAAAGAAAAGACCAGCTGCAAAACACTGAGAACAGTCATTAGAGCGCCGATCACCTTGGGAACAAAAGAGGAATCCACCACGGAGGAGCCGCCATAGGCGTCATAGCTGGGAATTGTAAAAGCCAGCGCGAAGTACGCGACACCTACTATCAGAAAAATTACGCCAACCAGAAGCTCTTTGTTGCGAATCGTTTTTTTCATCCACTCTCACCTCTGAAATCGCATCATGTTCTCGGCTCCTTGGGCACCACCACGGGCCAGGAAGGCTGGCGGCCGGAGAGCACTTCGTCGATGCCCATAGCGGCGTGGAGGCCCATGCGGTCCGTGGTCTCCAGCGTCAGAGCCGCGTTGTGGGGCGTGACCGTCACGTTGGGCAGCTGGAAGAGCGGATCGTCCGGGCTGGGGGGTTCGGTTTGGAACACGTCCAGCCCCGCGCCGGCAATAGCGCCGCTCTGCAGGGCCTCCGCCAGATCCGCCTCCCGAATCAGGTCGCCCCGGGCCGCATTGATCAGATAGGCTGTGGGCTTCATCATCCCGATCAAACGGCGGTCCACGCTGTTGCGGGTCTCCGGGGTGGAGGGCATGTGGATGGAGACGATGTCGCTGCCGGCGAAGATCTCCTCCATGGTCTCACGGCGGCCCACTTCCGGGTCCCAGCGGTCTGCAGGAAGGAAGGGATCATAGCCGATTACCTCCATGCCGAAGCCGTTGATGGCCTTCTTCGCCACCATGTGGCCGATCTTGCCCAGGCCTAGCAGCCCCAGGGTCTTTCCCTCCAGATCCATGCCCTTGACCCGGTTGCGGATGTCGTAGTCGCCGCGTCTGGCCGCCCGGTCAAAGAAGACCAGCTTCTTGGCGCAGGCCAGGATCAGCATCATGGTGTGCTCCGCCACCGCCACGGTATTGCTCAGGGGACCGTTGGTGACCCAGATGTTCAGCTCCCTAGCCGCGTCCAGGTCGATCTTATCCAGCCCCACCCCGTGCTTGCTGATGACCTTCAGGCGGGGGGCGGCCTCCATGATGGCACGGGTGATATGCTCATTCCGGGCCAGCAGGGCATCACAGTCTGCCACATCCTCCAAAATCGTCTGCTCGTCTGTCCCGCGGCCCATTTTTATGGTATAGCCCTTTTCGGCGAGATAGTCTTTTCCGGGCTGAGAAATGTCCGAAGGGATCAGAACTTTCTTTTCCATTCTTGTCACGTCCTCTCTGTTGGTTGTTCGCCTTATTATAAAGCAATCTCTGTGCCAATTTTGGAAAAATCAATGTTTTTGGATGCCACAAAATTTTTGCTGAAACTCCGTTGAGCGGTTTTTCAGATTTTCACAAAAGTGTCTCCAAAATTTTGCAGCCTCAATTGGTTGTTTTCACCGGAGAGTGTTTTATTCGTTCAAAATAGTGTTTTAACTGTTCTAAATCGTCTCAAATAGAAGAGACGGCGGCTTGACGTAAAAAGCGGCTTTTGCTATGATGGGCAAAGAAGCACACCGATTTTTGGGAACAGGAGGCTGCTATGGTTCGGATTGCCATCGTCATTCCCTACGCCAGCATGGCAAATCTCGCCTGGGACGTGTTCCAGGAGCACACGGAGCAGATGCGCCTGCAGGCTCTGGACGCCACGGAGTACTCACTGGACATCCTGGTGGCGTCCACGACCCAGGAGCTGCTGCCCCAGTGGCCGGACTGCGACGCCATGATCGCCCGGGGCGCCACCTATCTGGACTTGTGCCGCCGTTCCCTCTCTATCCCGGTGATCGAGCTGATTATCAACGGAACGGACATTGTCAATACTCTATTGCAGCTGCGGCAGAAGTACGGCCCTGTTCCGGCCGCCATCCTGGGAACCCAGAACATGATCCTGGGCGTGGAGAAGCTGGCCCGCCAGCTGGGTGTGGACGTGACGCCGTACTGTTTTCAGGAGAACAGCCTGTTGGAGATCCGCCGTTGTGTGGAGCAGGCAGCCAGAGACGGGAAGCGGGTCATCATCGGCGGCGGTACCGGCTGCCGCCTGGCGGAGGAGATCGGACTGACCTCCATGCTCATTACCTCCGGCCGGGAAGCATTCTGGAACGCCATCTCGGAGGCCAAGCAGCAGGCCAAGATCAGTCAGGTGGAACGGGAGAAGGCCCTGAGCTTCCAAACCATGCTGGACAACGCCTATGAGGGGCTGGTGGTCATCGACCGCAATCAACAGATCTCCTTTTTGAACACAGCTGCCATCCAGATTTTGCAGCTCTCCCGCCGGGAACAGTATCTGGGAAAGCCGGCATCCTCCGTGTTCTCCACCCCGGCGTTGAGCCGCATCGTGTCCGCGACGGAGAACACGGACGAGATTATCGCTTACAAAAACACCCACCTGTCCGTCAAAACGAAAAACATGATGATGCACGGCCTCCGGGCTGGAACTGTGGTTTCCCTGCTGAACGCCGCGCAGATCCAGACCACGGAGGACCAGCTGCGCAAAAAGCTCCACTACAAGGGACACAAGGCCAAGTACACCTTCGGGGATATCATCACCCGCAGCCCGCGGATGATAGCCTGTATCCAGGAGGCCAAGGCCTTTGCCCAGACGGACTCCAACATCGTGGTGGTGGGGGAGACCGGTACCGGAAAGGAGCTGTTGAGCCAGAGCATCCACGCCTGGAGCCGTCGGTCACAGAACAACTTCGTAGCCATCAACTGCGCCGCCCTGCCGGAGAACCTGCTGGAGAGCGAGCTGTTCGGCTATGTGGAGGGCGCCTTCACCGGCGCCACCAGGGGCGGTAAGCCGGGCCTGTTTGAGATCGCCCACAACGGCACCATCTTTTTGGACGAGATCTCGGAGATCCCCCTGGGACTTCAGGGGCGGCTGCTGCGGGTCCTGCAGGAGCGGGAGATCATGCGGCTGGGGGACAGTCAGGTGACTCCCATCAATATCCGGGTGATCGCGGCCACCAACAAGAACCTGGAGTCGCTGGTCCGGGCAGGTAAATTCCGCAGCGATCTCTATTACCGCCTGTATGTCCTGCCCCCGCTGCGGGAGCGGCAGGAGGACATCCCGCTGCTGACGCAGAGCTTCCTTCGGAACTTCCAGGCTCGGGAGGGCGACGGCTGTCCGCTGGAACTGAGCGATGGCGACTGCCGTCTGCTGCAGAGCTGCCCCTGGCGGGGAAACATCCGGGAGCTGCAGAATTTCTGTGAGCGGCTGGCGGTGCTTTTCCGGCCTGGCGGCCCCGTCTTGCTCATGTC